>Ga0228536_1001814_pt1 | contig 16476 bp, 14 predicted proteins | sample SJ1Smetagenome_FD_168611 | JGI IMG/M metagenome (GOLD analysis project Ga0228536, IMG submission 168611) | Enriched culture of PCE-dechlorinating microbial communities from Ithaca, New York, USA - SJ1.S | ecosystem: Engineered > Modeled > Simulated communities (microbial... > Unclassified...
GTGTTCGCGGAGTTCGCCCGCGGGGCGGTACTGCTCGCCCATAGCCACCGCTTCGACCTCGGCTTCCTGGACTACGAGACCGAACTCGTATCGGGCACGCCGTTCCAGCGTCCGATCCTCGACACACTATGCCTGGCACGTGAGCTGCATCCCGAGATCGAGCGCAACAACCTGCGAGAACTCGCCGCGTTCTACGGTGTGGAGCAGGTCCCCAACCACCGCGCACTCCCCGATGCCGTTGCCACGGCCCAGGTCTTCCTCGCAATGGTCCCTGAACTCGCCGAGCGGGGCATCACCACAGCCGGCCAGACGGCCCGCTTGTGCGGCATAGCCGAGGCGAGCGACCTCTCGATGAAGCTGCCGCTTGCCACCAACATCCCCGACGACCCTGGCGTCTACCTCTTCCGGAACGCCGGCCGCGCTGTTGTGTACGTTGGCCGTGCACGGAACCTGCGCACGAAGATCCGCACGCACTTCTACGCGGCGGCCGCCGATGACGGGTCGCCCGCGGCGGTCACCGAGTCGGTGCAGTACATCGAGTGCTCGTCGATGCTGGACGCGCAGCTGCTCGAGGCGCACCTGCGATACCGGTACCAGCCTGAGTACAACCGCAACACCACCACACCCCGGGCGCCCGTGTACCTGCATGTGGACACGGGCTCGGCGTTCCCTACGATGACGGTGACCCGCCGAAGGCTCAGAACCGGTCAGCTCTTCGGGCCGCTCACGAGCCACTGGGCAGCCGCCACCACCGCTGACGCCCTCGCCCGGATGTATGGACTGCGTCGCTGTCGCCGCACGCCGGCCGAATGCCGCTCGATTCGCTGCGCCCGCCGGGATCGAGGCACGTGCCCGGGTGAAGACGCGTTCAGTCGGGGCACCGCCGACTACGCGCTGTCGGTTGCGAGCGCGTTGTCAGCGTTCGATGGCGATGCCGAGGTCACCCGCGAGCGGCTGCAGTCGATGCGTGACCGCCTCGCCCGAAATCAGGAGTTCGAGCAAGCCGCGTACTACCGGGACGCCCTGCGCGCCTACGAGCGCACCCTCGCCGGTATCGCCGTTGCGCAGCGCGCCCGTGTGGCGCCGGTATCGATCGTGGTGGAAGGGCACCCCGAAGCCGCCACGCTCTCGGTGCTCATCAATGGCTGGCGATTCTCGGCGATCCGGCTCACCCGGCAGACCGCCACTGCTGACGAACTCGAATCGCGCGTCCGGCAGACACTCAGGCGCGCGCTCCGCAGATCGCAGGCCAACCCGCCGTTCACCCCGCGCAGACTCGAGGAGCTCGCGATCATCGACGCGTACATCCAGCAGCACTCGCCGCATGTGATACCCGTCGACGGGGACATCGACGCTGCGACAGCGGCCGTTATGCAGTCGGTCAGGCGGCTCTTCAGGATCCCCCGGCGCCGTCACGCAGCGACTTCAGGCGCCTGAGGTTCTCCTCGTCCTTCACGGGGACCTCACCCGGCATCTCCGTGATCACGGGCACCAGCCGAAGTCGCTCGTCGGACACCATATGCGAGAACCCCGCAAGTCCGATGGTGCCGTCCCCGATCCATGCGTGGCGGTCCTTGTGCTCACCGGATCCGAACGCGCAGTCGTTGGCGTGGATGAGCTCGATGGGCATGCCGCAGCAGGTCTCGAACTCGCCTAACAGGTCGTCCCAGGCGGCGCCAGTGGAAAGATCCCACCCCGCCGCGTGCGCGTGGCAGGTGTCGAGGCAGACGCCTACGTGTCTGGCGGCGACATCCAGCAGACCGAGGATCGCCCCGAGCTCATCGGGGCCGTTGCCAAAGGTCGTGCCGGCGGCTGCGGTGTTCTCGAGCAGGAGACGGGTCTCGTTCGCGCCCGATGCCGCCCACGCCAGGTCCGCACCGCGGGCGATACGCGCGGCGGTCTGCTCGGGAGCGCGCTTGTAGGTCGTGCCCACGTGCGTGACCACACCCGCCGCGCCGAGCAGCTCGCCACGCGCCAATTCGTCGGCAAGGGCGAGCCACGACTTCTCCCACAGCGTGTCGTTGTCGCTGCCAAGGTTGATGAGGTACGCGGTGTGCACGAACACCGGACCCATGCCGGCCTCGGCACGGCGGTCCTTGAACGCCCGCGCAACCGCCTCGTCGAGCGGCTTGGCGTTCCACTGACGCGGGCTCTTGGCGAACACCTGCATGCACTCGCAGCCCACCGCGACCGCGTAATCGACCGCGGCCACGTACCCTCCCGAGACTCCCACATGCGCTCCGAAGATCATACGCACCTCCTGTGGGCAGTCTACCGTTTGCGCCGCGCTCGACCTACACTCGGCCTATGGACACTCCGCACACCACCTGGCCGGGACGCGCCGTCTTGCACGTGGACATGGACGCGTTCTTCGCCTCGATCGAGCAGCTCGACCACCCTGAATGGCGAGGTCTGCCGGTGATCGTGGGCGGCTCGGCCACCACTCGCGGTGTGGTCTCAACGGCATCGTACGAGGCCAGGCGGTACGGGGTGCACTCGGCGATGCCCTCCGCGCAGGCCGCTCGCCTGTGCCCGGACGCCATCTGGGCCCCCTCGAGATTCGACCGCTATCACCAGGTCTCCCGCGCGGTGGTTGCGGTGTTCGAGCGGCTCACGCCCTTCGTGCAGCAGGTGTCCGTGGATGAGGCCTACCTGGACGTGACACCCACCGCCCACCGGCCCACCCACCCGCTCGAGGTGGCCCGGACGATCCAGGCCGAGGTCGACGCGATGGGTCTCTCGTGCTCGATCGGCGTGGCTACGTGCAAGACCGTGGCCAAGATCGCCTCGGATGCGGACAAGCCGCACGGGATCACCGTGGTGCGTCCGGGAGATGAGGCGGCGTTCCTCGCGCCCATGTCCGTACGCGCGCTGCCGGGCGTTGGCGCCGCAACTGCCGAGCGTCTGCGGGTCGCGGGCATCCGGACCCTCGGAGAGCTTGCGGGGCTCGATGACGGCAGTGCGCTGCAGCTCATGGGCTCATCCGGACAGGAGCTTGTCCGCAGGGCGCGAGGCATCGACGACCGGCCCGTGCATGACCCCGACGCGGTGAAGTCCGTCTCCAACGAGCACACGTTCGGCACCGACGTGCGCACCCGTGCAGAGATCGAGACGGCACTGAAGAAGCTCGTGGAGCGCGTCTCAGAGCGGCTCCGCCGCAAGGGTCTGCAGGGCCGCACCGCCACCGTGAAGCTGCGGTATGCTGACTTCACGACACGCACGGTGCGCCACACGGCGGCGCTGCCGATGGACCTGGCTTCCGACCTGCTGCCGGTGGCGCTGCGACTGCTCGAGGACACGTGGACCCCCGGCGCCGGACTGCGCCTGCTCGGCTTCGGCGTGTCGGGGTTCGGGGAGCGCTCCGAGCAGCTGGACCTGTTCACTGCCAACGCCGAGGATGACACCGAGCGCTCGCGTGCGCTGGTGGACAGCATCGACGCGGTCCGCGCCCGTTTTGGATCCGGAGCCATCAGGCTCGGCATGCACGATGCCGGGCCGGAACCTGAAGAGGAGTGATCGCATGACCAACACCCGACGCTCACGGTGGCATCGCGCCCTGCTCGCGGCAACGCTCGCGCTCGTTGCGCTGACCGCTCTCGGCTGCTCTGCCGATGAGCCTGCCGACACAGCCGCCGACAACGGCGTCCTCGGCGTGGAAGAGGCGGTTGTGACGCATCCCCCCCTTCCGGAAGCCGACCGTGTGATCGGCATCCAGGAGCTCGGAGACGGCCGCGTGCGGGCAGTCGGACTCATCCAGTACCGCGCCAAGGAAGGCGCGAGCTGGTGCCTTGTGGAGGGAACGCCCGGCGAGGAGCCGCCCGCCGACGCGCCGGTGATCGTGGTGATCGCCAACATGGCCGACCTCGACGCCGCCTGTAGTACGGCCGGTGCGCTCGCGTACGCCGAAGGTGAACTCATCGAAGACGACGGCTCGTATCCCGGTCAGCCGATGAACGCCGAGTTCGTAGCGAGAGCGGACTAGGATCTTCTCCGATCAGCGCTGGCTGCTTGGCGTGACCGGCAGTGCGGGTCGGTTGATGCTGGTCCTTGCGAGTGGCTGTGGAAGTCCTCGCGTAGTCACTCCGCAGCGCGGGAAGCTCGACATCGTCGCGAACGAGCGGCGATGTCGAGCGAGGGCCCCGCGCGAGGACTACGAAGCGGGGGCTTCCACAGCCACATCGTCAGCCTCGTCTTCTTCCGCTCCCGCCCCGCCAAGTGTGGGGCCGAGCGGACCCGCTCCGACGCCTCGTCTGAGGCGCACCAACTGGCGTCCCTCATCTCGCACCGTATACGGCTCGATCTTCTCGGCGATGAGTGCGATACCGCGTTCGTGGTTGTTCTGCAGCACGCCTTCCACGAGGTACGCGCGGTTCTTCACGATCACGTCGCCATAGCGGTTGAGCGCGTCTTCGAAGACGACCACGTCGATGAGGCCGGTGGGGTCCTCCAGCGTGAGGAAGCACGTGCGTTTGCCCGAGCGCGTCCTTGGCGTCTGCGCACGCTCGCGTACGCCCGCGACGCGGACCCGAGCGCGGTCTTCGCATGCGGGGAGGTCGCGCGCCCAGGTGACGCCCCGGCACTCGAGGTCGGCACGCGCGAGCGCGAGCGGGTGCGCGGTGATCGCAAGGCCGAGGCACTCCAGCTCGGCCGAGAGCCGCATCGCGGGCGTCCAGCCCGAGACATGGCCGGTGTCGACAGGCCCCCGCGCACGCGCAGGTGCGATCAGCAGCGTGTCGTCACCGGCCACGCCCTGCCTGGCGATGACCGCTTTCAGCTCCGGCAGCAGCGCGAGCATCTCGTCGCGCGTGGGCGGGCGCGAAGCGTCGGTCACCCCCAGGCCGTCGAGAGCCCCCACGCGAATGAGGCTCCGTGCGGCCGGCTCTTCGGCGCGCGTCCGCTTGAGGAAGTCCGCGAGGTCGGCGAAGGGACGCACCGCTCGCTCGGCTTCCAGGACCTTGAGCAGGCGCGAGGTCATGTCGAGCAGACTCCCGAGGCCGACGCGTATCGCGCCCCCGTCCTGCTCCACCGTGAACTCCGCCGAAGATGCGTTGATGTGCGGCGGCAGCACCGCGATGCCGTGGCGCCGTACGTCGTCCAGCACGACCCGCGGGCTGTAGAAGCCCATCGGCTCGTTGTTGAGGATGGCGGCAGCGAACTCGGCCGGGTAGTAGACCTTCAGCCAGGCGGTGGCATACGAGACCACCGCGAAGCACGCCGCGTGCGCTTTGCAGAAGCCGTAGGCCGCAAAGCCCTCGAGCTGCCGGAAGACCTCCTCGGCCACGTCGTGCTCAACCCCGAGCCCGCACGCACGCTCCACGAAGTGCACGCGGATCGCCTCCATGGCCTCGCGGCTGCGGCCTTTCGTCATCGCGCGGCGGAGCGAATCGGCCTCGGCAAGGGTGAAGCCGGCCACGGCTTTGGCCACCTGGAGGACCTGCTCCTGGTAGACGATCACGCCGTAGCTCGAGCGCAGGACCTCGCCCATCGCGGGATGCGGCACGGTGACCGGTTCGATGCCATGCCGGCGCCGGATGAAGGGCACGATCATCTCGGCCTCAAGCGGGCCGGGACGGAAGAGCGAGATCGCCGCGATGATGTCCTCGAAGTCGCGCTCTTTGAGGCGGAGTGCGAGGTTGCGCTGGCCACTCGATTCGAGCTGGAACATCCCCACGGTGTCGGCCGCGGCGATCTGTGCGTACACGCGCGGATCGTCGTGCGGCAGGTCGAACGGCTCGGGCACCGCGGTCTCGCCCACCCGTTCGCGCGCCATGCGCACCGTGTCGCTGATGGCAGAGTGAGTACGCAGCCCCAGGATGTCCATCTTCACCAGGCCGAGCGCCTCGATGTCGTCCTTGTCATACTGCGAGACCACCACGCCCTTGGCGGCCCACTGGAGCGGCATCCACGTGTCGATGGGCTCGCGCGTGATGATGAAGCCGCCGAGGTGCGTGCCGAGGTGCATAGGCGTGTGGTCGAGCTCGCAGGCGAGCTCCACGAGCAGGGCGTGCTCGGGCTTGAGCAGTGGATGGTCGCGACACTCGGGATATGTGGCGAGCACCTCGGGGAGCCGGTGCGCGCTCACCCACGGCAGGTAGCGCGAGAACGCGTTGATCTCGTCGGCGGTATGGCCGAGTGCTTTGGCTGCCGTGCGCACGGCGCTTCGGGCGGTCATCGTGTTGACAGTGGCCACCATCGCCACATGCTCGTGCCCGAACCGCTTGTAGATGTAGTCGATCACCTCGTCGCGGCGGCGAGAGTCGAAGTCCACGTCGATGTCGGGCATCTGCCGCCGCTCGGGGTTGAGGAACCGCTCAAAGAGCAGGTCGTGCGCGATCGGGTCAGCGTCGGTGATGCCGAGCACGTACGTGACGATCGAGTCGCCCGCGCTCCCCCGCCCGCTGCAGCGGATACCCTCGCGCTTGGCGAAGTCCACGATGTCTTTCACCGTGAGGAAGTACTCCGGGAAGCCGAGGTCGCAGATCACCGAGAGCTCGTACTGCAGCCGCCGCACCGCCTCGGGTGTGACCGGCTTGTAGCGCTGCTCCAGTCCGTGCCAGGCGGCCTTCGAGAGCACCGAGTAGGCGGTCTCCCCCTTCGGCACGTCGGCCGCCGGGAAGTGGAACGAGCCGAGACCGAGGTCGAGCGAGCAGCGCTCGGCGATCTCAAGCGTGGCGTCACATGCCTGCGGCACGTCGGCGAAGAGCCGTCGCATCTCGCCGGCGGGCTTGAGCCAGAGTTCGGCGTTGGGGCGGTCGTACGGCCCCGGAAGCATCGTGCGCGCCCCTGCCGAGGCGAGCACGTCGTGGATGCGGAAGTCGCGCCGCTTCGCATAGTGGACGTTGTTGGTGGCCACCACCGGCAGCCCACAGCGCTCCGCAAGCGCCACGAGCGAGGAGATGTAGCGCGGAGAGTCGGGCGTGAGCAGATGCATGAGCTCCACGTAGAAGTCGCCCGGGGCGAAGCAGCGAGCGAGACGGCGGAGCGCCCGCTCACCGCGCGCGCCGAGGCCGGTGAGCACCGCCGAGCCCGCCTCCCCACACGGACAGCCTGAAAGACCGATGAGGCCCTCCGAGCACTGCTCGAGATCGGCGAGCGTGAGCACCGAGGGCTCGTCGCCGGTGCGCACGTGGGTGCGCGAAAGCAACCGGCACAGGTTGCGATAGCCGGTGATGTCCTGTGCGAGCAGCGTGAGATGGAAGCCAGCGCCCGCCGCCCGGCCGAAGCCGACCGGCGCCGAGAGCGGCAGCCGCAGCCCGGGTGGCAGGTCGCCTTCGATCGCGGCGTCTCCCTCGAGCCCCGCGGCCTCGAGCACGATCTCCGCGCCGATGATCGGCTTCATGCCCGCCTCAAGCGCCGCGCGGTAGAAACGGATGGCGCCGTAGAGTCCCTGGTGATCGGTGAGCGCGAGCGCACCCATGCCGTACCCCGCCGCATGCTGCAGCAGCGCGGCAGGCGACGCGGCACCGTCCATGAAGCTGAAGTGCGAGTGCACGTGAAGATGTACGAATCCGGACATGGCGATACTAGTCGACGACGCCGGTGAGCAGCCACCGGTCGGCGACTCGATCGTACGCGAGGTCGTAGAGACCGCCGCGCGCAAGCACGCGGTAGCAGCGGCGGCTCAGACGCTTGCGAGGGTCCCACCAGGCACGCTCGACCGCCCACGACTGCACAACGGCATCTATGACGTACCGCTTGCCCCCGGCCATGAACGACCGGGGTGCGGCACGGCCAGCGTCCCACACGACCTCGACCGCATGCTCACGCCGCTTGCCCGCAAGGCCGGAGACGCCTGCACCGAGCTCGGAACCGCGTACGATCCACGGGCTTCTGAGCAGCTCCATGATCACCGGTGTGCGCGTATCGCTCGCGGTGAACAGATCGAGCGATTCTCCGGTCATGCGGGGATCGTACGTTTTGATCGCGCGGTTGCGGCCCATGGGAGACGTCCTTTGAGAGGTGTGCCGGGTGTGGAAGGAGCTTCAGGGGTCCACACCCGGCATGCTCAGTATATCGAACACATGTTCGGTATACAAGACGCCTCTGACATCGAGAAACGACGGACCATTGACGTTCCCCCAGTGCTGATGCTTGTTCATCGCCAAGTGACCTGGACGCACACCCCCCGCATCTGCGGCCGAAGATAGCGCGCCTGACCCACGCTCAGCTAAGACCCTTCCACGGCTCTCCAGGAAGACGAGCGATGAGGTGGTCGTGCACGAGTTGCCGGACTGCGTGACGATGCTTAAGGCGCCTGCCTGCGGCCGCAACTCCAGGAAGCCGACGGCATGGAGCCGGCTGTGTATCGACGGCATGCCCATGCAGTCGGGGCCGATGAGCGCGATGCCCCATCTCCGGGCTGTGTCGAGCAGCTCCGCCTCCAGGGCGGCCTCCGCCTCGCCCGCTTCCGAGAAGCCCGCAGCAACGACCAGGGCAGCAGGGATCCCGCGCCCGCCGCACTGCTCGATCGCGGCGTTCACCTGGGCGGCCTTGACTGCCACAAGCGCCAAGTCCGGGACTTCCGGCAACTCCGCGACGCTTCCGAACGCGGGCAGGTCGCGCACGGTGCCGCCGGATGTCGCCCCGCGGCGGGATCCAGGATCGCCAGTGCGTCGGCGGCGACCGGCGTGGAGCCTTCCACGATGAGCGGGTTCACGTCGATCTCGGTGATATCCGGATGGTCCGCTGAGATGCGCGCGAGCGCGCGGACAGCGTCTGTCAGCGCTGCACGGTCCACCGGCGGCATGCCGCGGAACTCATCGAGCTTGCGGCCGTTCTGGTACCAGTCTTGCGGCGATCACATCGGACAGGCTCGACATCAGCACAGGGCCAGAAGGTAGAATCGGAGCGAAGGGTGCCATAGGGCGTAGCTTGTACTGTCAACCGTCACGGGAGGTACGCCATGATGAGGACTTGCCGAATCGCGCTCGTACTCACGATTCTGGCCGCTTCCATGGTTGCGGTCGTGGGCTGCATCGGCCCGGAGCCGTCGGATCAGTTCAGGGAGCACTTCGAGGAGCAGGGTATGTCGGTGGAGTCGCTCGAGGTCAACAAGACGCCGCACGAGGCCCAGGTAATGATGGACCGCATGATCCTCGATAGCAACGGGATCGATACTGCCAATGTCTACGACGAAGAGCTCGTCCACGCGACGGTGACTCTTGAGAACGGCGAGGAAGTCACCGCCGTCAGGTACAAGGACAAGATCTACACGTACAAGAACGACTGACCGGCCAACCTGCGGTCTGGCCCGCCCCGGCCTCCGGTGAGGACGGGATTCCGACCTGCGCCCCGCCCCCACGCGAACACACCGCCCAGATCGCCGTCGATCGCGACCTCGATGCGCGGCATCGCGCAGCACGACGCCCCGCTCACCCTCGCTGAGAGGCTTCAGCCGTCGCAGGACCTCGGCCCGTTCGTCTGCGGTGAGCAGCAACAGTACCGGATCCTCTCCGATCACGGCTCGCCCGATCGCGTTCGTTGCGATGGGCTCATAGAGGTTGAAGCAGGTCAATGTAGTCGGGGCTGCTGCGCTCCAGGACCCCCATGCAGGTACGTGACTCGAAGCGCCCCAGGAAGTCGAACTCCACGAGCAGCCGGCCGAGATGCTCGTTGATGTAGTCCACGCCGAGGAGCGTCTCGGGAACCGGATGACACAGAGGGTAGTCGAAGATGCGGGGGACCTCGTGGGCCATCGAGCGGTGGTCCTACAGCCTCGGGAAGTCATCGATGCTCGCGAGCGTGTCGTGCAGCGCGGTGTTCGGAGCCGGGGTATTGCGGCGGCGGCAGTGCGCCAGAGCTCCCCACTCAGCTCGACCTTGCGCTCGATCTCCGCGAGGTTGTGCCGGTACTCATTCTCCAGGCCTGCCGTGAGTAACCGATCCGGCACCTCGGGGTGTTCGAGATCGATCCCGAGCACATAGCACACCGAGCGCAGCAGGTCAGCCACGATGTGTGTGGGAACCGAGGTGTAGGTGGTGGTCGCCCCGTCAGACGTCGTGCTCGAGACCAGGCGCCCGCCGACGTCGTAGGAGAACGTCGCCATCAGCGTCTCGCCGTCTTCTGCAGGCACGGTCTCGGTGAGCTTGAGCCCGCCATCGTCATAGGTGTAGGCACTCCAGCTGCCGTCGGGCTTGGTGACACGCTCGACCAGGCCGTTCGGGTAGTATGCTCCCTTCCGACCTCAGGTAGACTATCGAGTAGCCGTTCCGCACCCTGCTGCCCTGGCGATGAAGCGATCCAGGGGGCGCTTCTCCGCCAGCGCGAACGGTCCGCACTGAATGGAGTGATCCAGTGTCGGCGGCCAAAGAACGCGCAATCCGCCTCGTACGCGACATCGAAGCCGTCTTGAGTGATGCGGCGAAGGGCTGGGCCGATCACGGCATCCCGCAGGTGGCCGCCGCCCTCTCCTACTACGCGCTTCTCTCGGTAGCCCCCCTGCTGCTCGTCATCGTCACCATCGCTGGCCGCCTGGTGAGCGCACGCGCTGCCACCGCCGAGCTCATGAGCGCGGTGGACCGTCTCGCCGGCGAGCTCGGCACCACGATGGTCGAGGAGCTGCTCGCCTCGGCGTCGCTTCCCACCACCGGCACGCTCCTCAGCGCGTTCGCGTTCGCGCTCGCGATCTTCGGCGCCATGCGGCTCTTCAGCCAGCTGCGCTACGTGTTCGACCGCATCTGGGACACCCCGCCCGAGCGCCCCGAGAGCGCCTCGCTTTGGGACGGCCTGCGGTTCACCCTCCGCGCCCTGGCGCTGCACAACCTGCGGGCGTTCATCATGGTGCTCGTGGTGGGCGCGCTCCTGATCGTCACCCTCGCGCTCAACACGATCGTGGCGGCCGTCACGTCGAGCTGGTTCGGCGTGGAGCCCCCGGTGCGCGCGCTCGAGCTCTACGACCTCCTGCTCTCGCTCGTGCTGCTCTGGGCGATGTTCGCCGCTGTGTACCTCGTATTGCCGAGGGTGCGGCTGGCGTGGGGCGACGTGGCCGTGGGCGCGGCGATCACCGCCGCGCTCTTCACGCTCGGCCGGTGGCTGCTCGGCCTGTACCTCACGAGCTCGCCGGTAGGAAGCGCGTTCGGCGCGGCCGGCTCGCTCGTGGTGTTCCTGGTGTGGCTGAACTACAGCTCGCAGATCATCCTCTTCGGCGCCGAGCTCACACGCGCCTGGACGTACCACTCCGGCTCGCTCGCACAGAACGCAGAGTCGCCGAAACCCGCCTGACCCTACGCGGCGAAGCCCACGAGCGGCAGCACGCGGGCGAGCACACCACCCACAACGAGCGCGATCGCGACGGTGGCCACGAGCGCGATCGCTGTAGCGACGTTGCCGTTGCGCCGCCAATACACGCTCATCGTTGAGATGCAGGGCAGCATGATCGCGTTCACGGTAGCGAAGACCACGATGTCGGTGGCGCTCATGAGCTCGGTGAGCTCCGCCCCCGCAAAGCCGGCCGCGGCCACCGCGAGCGCCACGAGCAGCTGCAGCGACAGCTCCTTGCGCAAGAACCCCAGCAGCAGCGTAAGGCCAGCGATAGCGGGCAGGCCGAGCCACCCCTCCACCACCGGCGCGAGCGGCCCGCTCAACTTCACAAGCCACCCCGTCTCGTACAGGCCGCCGAGAATGAGGCTCCCCACGATCACGATCGGCGTTGCGATGAACAGGAACTCCTTGAACTGGTCCCAGGCCTTCGCCACCACGCGCTTGAGCGAGGGCCGGCGGAACGGGAACATCTCCATCACCAGGCCGCGTGAGCCGCCCGGCAGCATCTTCTCGAGCATGAGGCCGCTCCCGAGCCAGACAGCCACCAGGATCCCGAGCACCAACAGCGTCGGCTGCCAGCCGAGGTAGTGGCCCACCGCGCCCAGGATCACCGCTGTGCGCGCACTGCACGGCACGAACAGCACCATGGACGAGGCGATCAACCGCTCGCGCTTGCTCGGCAACTGTCCGGTGGCCACCAGCGCGGGCACGTTGCAGCCCGCGGCGGCCACCATCGGCACGATAGCGCGACCGTGGAGCCCGAACCGGTGCATGAGCCGGTCGGTGAGGAATGCCAGCGAGTTCAGGTAGCCGGTGTCCTCCAGGAAACCGATCAGCAAGTAGAAGGTAAGGATGTAGGGCAGGCCGATCGAGAGCGACGCCTCGATGCCCGCGTCAAAGCCCCAGAGCAGCACGCGACCGAGCACGCCGTCGCCGGCCACCGCGGTGATCGCCGCCGAGATGGCGGGAGACGCGTATGCCGCCCACAGACCGGAGAAGCCGCGCGCAAGCAGATCGCCCACGAAGAACAGGAAGCCGAAGATCCCGGCCGCTACCAGCGCCACGAGCGGCACGCCGGTCCACGGCCATGTGGTGAGCGACCATGCGTCGCGCGGGAGCCAGTGGCGCTTCTCCTTGCGTCGCACAGCCTCGTCGCCAAGCAGCCCGGCGAGCCCGTGACGTTCGCGTGCGAGGTGCGTGGCGCCGCTCTCCCCGAAGTGCGAGCGCATCGCCTGGCGCACCTGACGCAAGGCGGTGAGCACGTCGGGCGCGGCGTCGGCTGGCGCGTCACTCGGGTCCACCAACAGCGCCAGAGCGGCGCCACGTGCGGTGCGACCCCGGGGCAGGCATTCAGCGGAAGCACAGGCACGAACGAGCGGCTCGAGCAGGGCCTCGAAGTCGGGCCCATAGCCCGGCGGGTCGGGCACCGGCTCCGCGGCCGCACGGAAGCACGCGTCCACGATGGTGCTCACACCGATGCCCTGCGTGGCCACCGTCTGCACCACAGGGATGCCGAGGGCCGTGGCCAGCGCCTCATCGTCGATCACGAGCCCGGAGCGCCGGGCCTCGTCCACGAGATTGACCGCGAGCACCACACGATGGCCGAGGTCGAGCGCCTCGAGCGCCAGGTAGAGCGTTCTGCCGAGCGTGGACGGGTCGACCACCACGACGACCACATCCGGCTCAAGGTCATCGAGTGCGCGAAGGGCGACAACCTCTTCCTCGGCGACGCCGGTGAATCCGTAGCTGCCCGGGAGGTCGATCACACCGATGGTGCGTTCGCCCGCGCGCGCAAGCGCCGCGTGGACCTCGCGCGTGGTGCCCGGATAGTGCGCGGTCTCCACCCCGAGCCCCGTGAGCGCGTTGAAGAGACTCGACTTCCCCACGTTCGGGTTGCCGGCGAGCGCGATGACGATCTCCCCCGCCGGCCGGCCGATGAAGTGCTCGCCGCCGTGACAGGTGCCGCTCATCGGCGGGCCCCTCGACCTCCGCGCCCTCCGCGCCGACCGCGACGCGCCGAGCCGTCACCTCCGGATACCACGATCTTCTCGGCGACCTCCCTGCCGAGGGCGTAGCGCGCCTCGCCGATCTCAACCATCAGCGGGCCCTTGAACGGCGCCACGTCGCACACCCGCACGGTGGTTCCGGGGAACATGCCGAGCGATGACAGGTACGAGAGGAGCTCGCCATCCTCGTCCTCGATGCGGACGATATCCACTTCGTCGCCAGGGCCGCTCTGACACAGCGGCGCGCCGTCTTGCACGGCGATCACGCCGTTTGCACTCGGGATCGGGTGGCCGTGCGGGCAGACCTCGGGGTTGTCCATGAACCGCTCGAGCGCCTCCTGCACCTTGGGTGAGAGCGCATGCTCGAGTTCGCACGCCTCGTCATGCACCTCGTCCCACGAAAGACCGAGCACATCCACCAGGAAGCGCTCGGCAAGGCGATGGCGGCGGATGATGTCGAGGGCGTTCTGGCGGCCGGCCAGCGTGAGCTCGACCCCGCCGTCACCAGTACGTGCCACCAGCCCGCGCGACTGCAACCGGCCGAGCGTGGCGGTCACCGTGGGCGCCGAGACGCTCATCGCGTCGGCGATCTGACCGGGCCGCACCTCGCCGCGTTCAGCCAGCTTGTAGATCGTCTCCAGGTACTCTTCGAGAGTCGCGCTGGTCATGGACACCATCCGTGCGATAGAGGGCGGATCCCGCTCGCGTGAGTATACACTGCCGTTAACGTTTCCTGAAGGCTAACGGGCGTCATTCCCGTGCGCGAGGAGGTTTGAGGCGTGTGACCTACCGTCGTCCACCTCATGCTGGCGCGATGCCGTCTATCCTGCATATATGGCCGCTTGGTGGTTGCACCATACCGCTGGTCGCAAAGGACGGCCAAGATGCCGGAATGCCTTGACGACCCTGTGGGGCTCTCGTACAGTGGGTCTTGTCCCGAGAGGTCGGGCCGAGCGGAACCGGAAAGCCAGCGTACCAGTAGCTGCCTACGGGGCTCTCGAAGGTGGGTCACGCGCAAGCAGGACCGTGCCGGGCAGGCTCCAGATGGCAAGAAACGGGAAGCTGGGGACTACGGATCACGCAGGTCGGGTTTCTCGGGACACCTCTTTGTCCGGACACCCCTCGCCCATCCCGCGGCGAGCGCGCCCCGAGACGCTACTCCCCCGGCCGGTACGTGATCCGCGCGACCGGCGACTCCCAGACCGACACCTCGAGCACACGCACCGCGCTGCCCACGGTCTCGGAGAGCGCCTCGTAGATGTAGCGCGACAGGTTCTCCGCCGTGGGATTGAGCTCATCGAACGGCGGCACGTCGTTCAGGTACGCGTGATCAAGCGGCTCGAGCACGGCCGCAAGGTCGGTCTTGAGCGTCTTGAAGTCGTACACGATCCCGACCTCATCGAGCTCCGATCCGCGCACCACGACCTCGATGTCCCAGGTGTGACCGTGCAGGTTCTGGCACTCGCCAGGGTAGCCATGCAGCGCGTGCGCCGCGTCGAAGTGCCCCTTGATCATGAGGTCGTACATCTCACGCCTCCGTATCGAAGAGTCGCATCCCACCTGGCGGCTCGGGCGCGTCACCCACGTACTCCCGTGAGTCCATGGCCTCGTTGGCGAGCGCGTCGGCATCGGCGTTCGCCTCACGTCGCACATGCTCGAACGTCACGCCCTCGAAGGTGCGGCACAGCGTCTGCGCCTGCAGGAAGAGCGGCTTCAGACCTTCGTTCTTCACGCGGTACTCGCCGCGCATCTGCTTGATCGCAAGCTCGCTATCGGCTCGCACCAGCAGCTTCCTTGCGCCGAGGGCACGCGCCGCGCGCATGCCCCACAGCAGCGCCTCGTACTCGGCGATGTTGTTCGTCACGGTGCCGAGGTACGCGCCGCCACGCGCGACGACCTCACCGGATGGGTCGCGCACCACGATGCCGGCGCCACCGGGCCCAGGGTTGCCACGCGACCCGCCGTCGCTGTTGACGGTCCAGACGCCCGGCATCAGGCACCCTGCCGGACGACGATGATGCGCCTGCAGTTCGGGCACTCGCCGATCTCGGGACCTGCCGCGAGCGACTGCGCCTCACCCGCAGGGATCGCGGTGCGGCATGCGGTGCAGAGCGAGCCCTTGAGCTCGCCCACGGCGATGCCGTTCTTGGACGCCCGGAGCGTCTCGTAGCGAGCGAGCAGCGGTTGCGGCAGCCTGGTGGCAATGGCCTCACGACCGGCCTTCAGGCGCGCGATCTCGGTCTGCAGCTCGCCCCCGCGCGCCTTGTACTCCTCGATGAGCGACGCCTCCTTGGCGCGGCCCTCGGCAAGGGCGGCCTGTACGCGAGCGACCTGCGCTTCGCCGGCCTCGGCCTTCTCCATCAACCCGAGCTCCTCACGCTCGAGGGCGTCCTTGCGGCGCGCGAGCGCTTCGATCTCGCGGGTGAGGTTCTGGAGCTCCTTCGAGTCTGTCACCGACCCCGAGAGCACCTTCGCCTGCTCGGCGTCGATCTTGGCCTGCACGGACGCCACGTCATCGGCCGCACGCGAGACCATCGCGTTGGCCTTCCGAAGGTAGGCCGCGGCCTTCTCGGCCACGCCCTCGATCTCCTTGAGCCGCTGCCTGAGCTGGATGATGGCCTTCTTCTCAGGGAGCTCGTCGAGCGCCTTCGTGGCACGGGCGATGGCCAGGTCCTGCTCCATCAGCGCGAGGAGAACGTCACCCTCGGTCATGCGCATCCTCCATCGTCTGCCACGCGAGGCGCGGCGTTTCGGCGATCACGGGCAGGTCGGGGCCGCACACCGTGCGGACATCGGCCGCAAGCACGCTGACGAGCGGCCACTCAGACGCGTCGTGCCCCACTTCGATGATCGCAAGCCCGCGGGACACCGCGTCCAGGGCGTCATGATACCGCACCTCCCCCGCCACCATGACATCGGCCGAAGCAAGGGCTTCGCCGAGCAGCGAACCAGCCGAGCCGTTGGCCACGGCAACGTGCGCGGCGGCCGCGGCCGGGTCGCCCCACACACGCGGACGCACGCCAAGCCGCGCTCCCACCTGCGCCGCAAGCTCGCCGACCGTACCGCCGTTCCATGAACACAGCCTCCCCAGCCGGGCGGCGCCGCGCGCGCGAACGCCATCGGTGGCGAGCACCACCGGCTCCTCGTACGGGTGCGCGCCGGCGGCGGCCTGCACGACACGCCCGGTGTCGCTCCTCGCGCACAGCATCTC
>Ga0228536_1001815_pt1 | contig 16462 bp, 10 predicted proteins | sample SJ1Smetagenome_FD_168611 | JGI IMG/M metagenome (GOLD analysis project Ga0228536, IMG submission 168611) | Enriched culture of PCE-dechlorinating microbial communities from Ithaca, New York, USA - SJ1.S | ecosystem: Engineered > Modeled > Simulated communities (microbial... > Unclassified...
GTGAACCGGCACATGTTCTTGCGGGACTCGGAGGGTATCCGTATAATCGGCAATCGCGCCACGGCGCCGCTATTCCTCGGTAGCTCAATCGGCAGAGCATCCGGCTGTTAACCGGAGGGTTGTAGGTTCGAGTCCTACCCGAGGAGCCACACACACTCAGAAGCCCCGCACACGCGGGGCTTCTGTCGTTCAGGCCCGACGCGCCGCCAAACCCGAGCACGCGCAGGAGCCCCGTCCGCGCAGGGCTGCCCTGGTGACCGGCCAGCTCCCGGTGACGAACGGCACATACGCTCCCCCGCCGTTATGGCACGATAGCTGCATTCGGGTAGACACTCCTTACGGTGACCGGCGTTCCGGGAGAGGAAACCATCATGGCCAAAGCGCGCGTCCTCGTCGTCGACGATGACCCCTCCGGACGCTACCTGCTCGAGACGATCCTCACCTCCGGCGACTACGAGGTCATGACCGCCGAAGACGGGGTCGAAGCGCTTGAGGTCGCCAAGTACGACACCCCTGACCTCGTGATCGCCGACATCCTGATGCCGCGCATGGACGGCTACCAGCTGTGCCGCGAATGGAAGGCCAACCCCGAACTCTCCCCCATCCCGTTCGTCTTCTATACCGCCAACTACGCCGACGAGGACGACGAGACCTTCGCGCTCAGCCTCGGCGCCGATGCGTTCCTGCGCAAGCCCATGCCGCCGCAGCGCCTCCTCGAAGCCTTCGACAGCATCCTCGAAGGTTCCCACGCCCCGCTGCAGATCCAGCGGCGCCCCGCTGTCGAGGACGAGACACGCGTCCTCAAGGCGTACAACGCACGCCTCGTGAGCAAGCTCGAAGAGCAGCTCGCCGAACTCCACGAGATCAACGACGTGCTGCGCGACATCGTCAGCGGCACCGTGAACGCCATCGGCAAGCTCACCGAGGCCCGTGACCCGTACACCTCCGGTCACCAGGAGCGCGTGTCGGCCATCGCCACCGCCGTCGCTGTCCGCCTCGGCTACGACGCCACCTTCTGCGAAGGCATCCGCGTTGCCGGCCTGGTGCACGATGTGGGCAAGATCTACGTCCCCGCCGAGATCCTCACCAAGCCACGTCGCCTCTCCGACGCTGAGTTCGCCATCATCCGCGAGCATCCGCGCGTGGGTTTCGAGGTCCTGAAAGACGTGAAGTTCCCCTGGCCGATCGCCGAGTATGTGGTGCACCACCACGAGCGGCTCGATGGCAGCGGCTACCCCGACCACCTGGCCGGCGATGAGCTGAGCATGGGCGCACGCATCCTTGCGGTGGCCGACGTGGTGGAAGCGATGTCGTCACACCGCCCCTACAAGACCGCCGCCGGGATCGACCGGGCGCTCGAGGAGATCGAGCAGAACGCCGGGAAGCTGTACGACGCCGACGTGGCCGCCGCATGCCTCGAGCTCTTCCGCACCGACGGCTTCGAGATCCCGCAGGTGACCGACGCGCACATCACCGGCTGACGGCGCCCCACCCGTACGCAGAACGGCCGGCCCCACCTGGGACCGGCCGTTTCGTTGAGGGCTCGCGCACCGCAGGCGCTACTCGAGGTAGTCCTTCAAGCGGCTTGAGCGGCTCGGGTGGCGCAGCTTGCAGAGCGTCTTGGACTCGATCTGCCGGATGCGCTCACGCGTCACGCCGAACTCGCGCCCCACTTCCTCGAGCGTCCGCGGGTGGCCGTCATCGAGGCCGAAGCGGAGCTCGATCACCTTGCGCTCACGCTCGGACAGGCTGTCGAGCACCTTGGCGAGTTGCTCCTGCAGCATGCTGAAGCTCGCGGCATCAGGCGGCACCACGGCCTCGCCGTCCTCGATGAAGTCGCCCAGCTGGGAGTCTTCCTCCTCGCCGATCGGCGTCTCGAGCGAGACCGGCTCCTGCGAGATCTTGAGGATCTCGCGCACGCGCTCGGCGGTCATGTCCATCTTCTCGCCGATCTCCTCCGGGGTGGGCTCGCGCCCGAGCTCCTGCAGCAGCTGCCGCTGGATGCGGATGAGCTTGTTGATCGTCTCCACCATGTGCACCGGGATACGGATCGTGCGGGCCTGGTCGGCGATGGCACGCGTGATGGCCTGGCGGATCCACCATGTGGCGTAGGTGGAGAACTTGAACCCCTTGGTGTAGTCGAACTTCTCGACCGCGCGGATCAAGCCGAGGTTGCCCTCCTGGATGAGGTCGAGGAAGAGCATCCCGCGGCCTACGTAGCGCTTGGCGATCGAGACCACGAGGCGAAGGTTCGCCTCCACGAGCTGCTTCTTGGCGTCCACGCCGATGCGCTCAAGGCGCTCCAGACGACGCTGTTCGGCACGATCGAGCTTGATACCCTTCTCGGCCGCCGCGTCGAGCTCCTCGACCGCAAGCAGACCGGCCTCGATCTTCATTGCGAGATCGACTTCCTGCCGCGCGGTGAGCAGCGGGACCTTGCCGATCTCCTTGAGGTACATCCGCACCGGGTCGCTCGTGAGCGGAGCGGAGGCCATCGCGTCGACCTTGCGGCGAGGCTTCCGCTTGGCCGCGGCCTTGGGAGCGGGCTTCTCGATGGCGGCCACCGCCGCAACATCCGGGTCGGCCTCGGCGTCATCGTCATCCACGGACACGTGGTCGTCCGCGGGCACTTCATCGATCATGTCGTCGGGAGCATGCTCGTCGGCGATGTCGATGCCGCTGGTCTGGAAGTAGCTGTAGATGTTCTCGAACTGCTCTTCAGACAGGTCGATGTCCGAGAGCGCGCCCTGGATCTCCTCATCGGTGAGGTTGCCCTTGGCCTGGCCGATCTTCACGAGCGTCTTGACCGCCGAAAGCTCGAGCTCCGGCGCCTTCTTGGCGGCCTTCGTCGCTCCCTTGGCGGCCTTGGGCGCGGGCGTGGCGCCCGGGTCGGTCGCTGCGTCCTTCGCGGGCGTGGGCTTGGCCGCTCGCTTTGCCGGCACCTTCGCGGCGGGCTCGCCGGCCGGCGTCTTGGCGGCAGCGGGCTTCTTCGCGGGGGTCGTGGCGACCTCCTCCACTGACTGGTCCGTGGTTTCCTGTGCGGTCTTCTTAGATGCAGCCGTCACGTGCTTTACTCCGCCTCCACGTCTGTTGCAGCGCTTCGCGGGGCACGAATGCCCGCACGCTGGCGCTGTAGTTCGGCGATCTCGCCAAACAACCGGTCGTATGACTCCGCATCGGTCGCGGGGTCCAGTGCCTGGAGCTCGCCCTTCTTCTGTGTGATTAGACGTCCGAGTGCGAACTCCTTGACCCGGACGGCAACTTCCCGAAACTCATATTCTATGCTGTCGGCTCCCGTAGCGTCCACCACCCAGCCGGTGAGCACCGTAGCAGCCTCACGATCCGAGTCGGCGACGATAGCGTACAGCTCATCGCCGACCGCATCCCCCGCGCCGCAGATCACCTCGAGCAGCCTGCGGGCACGCTCCCCGCCAACGGCACCTTCTGCAAGCAATTCGCGTGCCTCGGCACGAACGGCCGGCGCAAGAGCGGCCAGACGGACCAGCTCTCGCTCGGCCTTCTCCTCCGCACTGGCCAACCGCACTGGCGCGGGAGCGGGTGCGGCCTGAAGCGCCTCGGGGCCTCGCTGGCGGCGCTGCTGCGGTACGGCGCGCTCCACGGTGGTGTAGTCGGTGCCGAGGCGCCCCGCGATGTACATCACGTAGTCCTGCTCCAGCAGCGAGCCGCGCACCGGCGCAAGCACGGCCGCCGCTTCCGCGAGCGCCGCAGTGCGCCCCTCGGGGCGCGACAGGTCGTGCGACTCGAGACGGCGGTCGATCGCGAAGCGCAGCAGCGGCTGCGCCTCCTCGATCACCGTGCGCACCGCGTCGGCGCCCTCGCTCGCTACCAGGTCGGCCGGGTCCTTCCCGCCAGGGATGATCGCCACGTCCAGGTCCACACGCGAGCTCCCCGCCTCGGGCGTGATGCTCCAGTCGAGGAACTCGGCCGCACGCAACGCGGCGCGCCGACCCGCCTCGTCGCCATCGAACAGGTAGACCACACGCGTGCCGAACCGGCCGAGCAGCTTCACATGGCGCTCCGTGAGCGCGGTGCCGAGGGTGGCCACCGCGATCGGCACCCCGGCTTCATGCAGCGCGATCACGTCGGTGTAGCCCTCCACCACGACGGCCGTGCCGTGCGACACGATCTCGTTGCGCGAACGGTCGAGCGCGTAGAGAGTGCCCGACTTCTGGAAGATCGGCGTTTCCTGGGAGTTCAGATACTTCGGCTCGCCCGCACCCACCACACGCCCGCCAAAGGCGATGGTGCGCCCGTGGAGGTCATCGATGGGAAACATGATGCGGTTGAAGAACCGGTCCTTGAGCGCCGGGCCGTCGGCGAGCGCAAGGTTGGCGTCCACGAGTTCGTCGCGCGTGAATCCGGCGCCCAGCAGGTGACGCACGAGCGTGTCGCGTCCCTGCGGGGCGTACCCGAGCTTCCAGCGCTTGGCCACGTCGATGCCAAAGCCCCGACCCGCCAGGTACTCCCGCGCCTGCGTGGGACCGGTACCCGTACCGCTGATGAGCAGCTTGTGGAAGAACGCGGCGGCCTCGGTGCACGCGGCGATGAGCCGCTCCTTGCGCCCCGCGGGGATCCCGGTGCCGCCCACCTCCACGATGTCGATGTGTGCGCGCTCGGCAAGCCGCCGCACCGCATCGGGGAACTCGAGATGCTCGGCCTCCATCACAAAGCCGAAGGCGTCGCCACCCCTGCCGCAGCCGAAGCAGTGCCACAGCTGGGTGGTGGGATCGATCTTGAAGCTCGGTGTCTTCTCGCCATGGAACGGGCAGTTGCCCCAGAACAGGCGGCCCTTCTTCTTCAGCACGACCGTCTCTGACACGAGGGAGATCAGATCGGTGGCGTCACGGACGCGTGCGACATCCTCATCGGCGATACGCCCCATGACACCTCCTGTGCTTCGTAGCGGTCAAAGGTACATACCCCAAAGCGACGGACGGCCGCCACAGTGACGGCTCGTCCGTGACCGGAGCAGCCGCCGCGCGATACATGACGGCGCGCCGCTGGTGCAACGGCGTGCTCCCGGGCACCTGTATCGGCACCCGGGAGCACGTGGCCTAACGCAACGATGCCACTACCCGCCGTGCACCTTGAGGAACAGCGGCACGAACACGAGCGACACGACGGTCATGAGCTTGATGAGGATGTTCATCGACGGGCCGGAGGTGTCCTTGAACGGGTCACCGACGGTGTCACCGACCACGGCGGCCTTGTGGGCCTCAGAGCCCTTGCCACCGTGCTCGCCACCCTCGATGTACTTCTTGGCGTTGTCCCATGCGCCACCGGCGTTCGCCATGAAGATGGCGAGCAGGAAGCCGGTCACGAGCGCACCGGCGAGCAGACCGGCCAAGAGCGACAGGTTGATGACGCCGACGAGGATCGGCACGGCCACGGCGATAGCGCCGGGAAGGACCATCTCCTTGAGCGCACCCTTGGTGGAGATGTCCACGCATGCGGCGTAGTCCGGCTTGCCGGTGCCCTCCATGATGCCGGGGATCTCCTTGAACTGACGGCGGACCTCGCCGATCATCGCGAAGGCCGCGCGGCCCACGGCGCCCATGGTGAGTGCGCCGAAGAGGAACGGCAGCATACCGCCGATGAACAGACCGGCGATGACGTACGGGTTCTCAAGCGACATGTCGATGGTGAAACCGCCCACGCTGAGGCTCTGGCGGAACGCGACGAACAGCGCGAGGGCCGTGAGGCCTGCCGAGCCGATCGCGAAGCCCTTGGCGATGGCGGCGGTGGTGTTGCCCACGCTGTCGAGCGAGTCGGTGATCTTGCGGATGTCCTTGCCCATACCGGCCATCTCGGCGATACCGCCGGCGTTGTCGGCAACAGGACCGTAGGCGTCCACGCCCACCGTGATGGCAGTGATGGAGAGCATACCGAGTGCGGCAAGACCGATGCCGTAGATGCCGGATAGGTCGTTATCCGGAACCGCCCAGTTGCCCATCGCGAAGGCTCCGATGATGGCGAGAGCGACCACGAGGATCGGGAGCGCGGTTGACATCATGCCGGTGCCGAGGCCCTGGATGATGTTGGTCGCAGCGCCCGTCTCGGAGGCGGCTGCGATGTCCTTCACGGGCTTGTACGCGTCCGAGCAGTAGTACTCGGTGATCTTGCCGATGGCGATACCAGCCACGAGACCGGCCACAACGGCACCGAAGAACCACAGGCGCGACGGATCGGCGCCGACACGCGTGCTCCAGTGCCAGAACAGGAAGCCCATACCCGCGATCTCGAGGACCGCTGCCACGTACGTGCCCATGTTCAGGGCGCTGTGCAGATGCGCGCCTTCCTTGGCGCGGACCGCGAACAGACCGATGATCGAGGCCACGATACCGAAGGCGGCGATCAGCAGCGGTGCGGTGACGCCGTACATGAAGTCGATGGACTTCGGCGCACCGGGGACGAACCAGAGCGAGACGGCGAGCACGATCGGCGCGAGGATCGAGCCCACGTAGCTCTCGAAGAGGTCGGCGCCCATGCCGGCCACGTCGCCGACGTTGTCGCCGACGTTATCAGCGATGGTGGCGGGGTTGCGGGGGTCGTCCTCGGGGATACCGGCCTCGACCTTCCCGACGAGGTCGGCGCCCACGTCAGCGGCCTTGGTGTAGATGCCGCCGCCCACACGAGCGAACAGTGCGATGGAGCTTGCGCCCATCGCGAAACCGTTGACGATCTCGGATGAGGCGATGGGGTCCTCACCGGTGACGATCAGGATGATCGCCCAGAGCGAAAGACCGAGCAGGCCGAAGGATGCGACCGTGAGGCCCATCGTGAGGCCCGAGCGGAACGCCACGTTGAGCGCCTTGGCGACGCCGGTGGTGGCGGCCTGCGCGGTGCGCGCGTTGGCGCGGGTGGCCACGTACATGCCGATGAAGCCGGCTGCGGCCGACAGGATGCCACCGGTCAGGAACGCGACGGCGGTCAGCCAGTTCACGGCGACGCCGAGCACCACGAACACCACTGCGGCGAAGATGATCAGAACCCGGTACTCACGGAGCAGGAACGCGAGCGCACCTTCCTGCACCGCCTTGGAGATCTCCTGCATCTTCTCGGTGCCGGGGTCCTGCTTGAGGACCCATGTGCCAAGGTATGCCGCCATGATGGTTCCGAGTACGGCGGCTGCCGGCGCGAGCCAAGCAATCCAGTCTGCCATGTACGTGCGTCTCCCTTCGTGGTGACTACGGCAACAGCCCAGGAGACCCCTCGCGAGCCCCCTCGGCGCTCTGGCGATGATAGCCGACCTGGTATCGCGCGGCAACAATCAGGTTACGGCTCCGCGCGATCGTCCGCCGCCGGGGAAACCGCGCGTGCGGGTAACGCGTGACCCCGCCGCTTCACATCACCCGGCACAGCACCGGGCGCCGCCTCGCCCACTCGGCAACCACCACCGCCAGCACCACGGTGAGCGCTGTTGCCACCAACGCGCCCATCGCGCCTCCCCTCCCGTGCAGCACCAGCTCGGCTGGGGCGAGGAACGCGGGGTGGAGCACGTACACGCCGAGGGAGACGCGGCCGGCGCGCGCCAGAAGGCCGCGGCCCGCATCGGGCGCCGCAGACGCGCCCGCGGCAAGCGCGAGCAGAGCGCACCCACCCGCCAGGCCGAGCGCGTACGGGACCCACATCAGCCAGTGCGGGCCGCCCGCCGCGTACCGCGCGTACGTGACCGCGCCGGAGGCGAGCGTGGTGACCGCGGCCGTCCACGCGAGCGCCCCCTGGCCGATGGACGCCGGCCTGCGGGCGAACCGCACGCCGCACCAGAAGGCCGCCACGTACAGCGGCGCCACCGCCCAGAACGTGCCGCTGCCAAGCGCGAGCGGCCCTTCGCCACGCGCCACGCCCAGCGCGGCCAGCGCACCGTACGCGCCCACGCCCAGTAGCGCCGGCGCCCAGCCGTCGTGCCGCTCCACCCACGGCTCGCACACGGCCTGCACAACGAGCAGCACCGGGAGGAACCACAGCGGTCCGCCGCCAAGCGCCACCGCCACGAACCACTCGCGCGGCGCGAACCCGATGGGCAGCTCGCCGCCGCCGATGAGCCGCCACACGAGCGGCGCCGCGGCGTAGAGCGGTGCCCAGAACACCCACGGCGTGAGGAGCTGGCGCGCCCGTCTCGCGAGGGCCGCGCCCGACGGTTCGCTCACGCGCGTGCCGCGCACCCAGCCGGCAACGGCCGTGTACGCGGCCACGGTCCAAAATGCGGTGCCGTAGAGCAGTGCGCTCGCCTGGTCGCCGGAGCGCATCGGCCACACGAGCGCATGGTTCAGGACAACGAACACGATGGCCGCGCCCTTGAGCACATCGAGTGCGGGGCGACGCACGGCGCGGGTCACACCCTCCAGCGGCTCGGGATCATGAGCCGCTCGAACGTGCGGATCGCGAACCGGTCGGTCATGCCCGACACGTAGTCGGTGACCGCCTGGGCGAGATCCTCGGCGGATGCCGGCCGCTCGTCGGGCGGCAGGTCGTCCGGGTGCTCCAGATAGTGCACGAACAGCGTCTTCACCACGTTGTACGCCTTGGGCTCCTCGGACTTGGCGTTGGGCGAGAGATACACGTTGTCGAAGAGGAACGAACGCAGGTCCATCATCGCGTTGTACACGCCCTCGCCCATCGTCACGGACTCGGAGACCGCTGTGGTCTCCACCAGGCTCGTCACCATAGTGGTGATGCGTTCGTTGATGGTGTGGCCGAGCACAGCCACGGGCGCCTGAGGCAGGTCGTCTTCGGTGATCACGCCGCCACGGATCGCGTCGTCGATGTCGTGGTTCACGTACGCCACACGGTCGGCGATGGCCACGATCTGCCCTTCGAGCGTAGACGCGCGCTTCTTGCCCGTGTGGCAGCGGATGCCGTCGCGCACCTCCCAGGTGAGGTTGAGCCCCTTGCCCTCGTACTCGAGGTTCTCCACGATGCGCAGGCTCTGCAGGTTGTGATGGAAGGGATACGGCGCGTTGGGGTGCGCGTGGCGCGCCTCGCCCAGCGCGTCTGAGAGCGCGGACTCGCCGATGTGCCCGAACGGCGTGTGCCCCAGGTCGTGACCGAGCGCTATGGCCTCAGTGAGGTCCTCGTTCAGCCGGAGCGCACGCGCGATCGAGCGCGCGATCTGCGCCACCTCGAGCGTGTGCGTGAGGCGCGTACGGTAGTGGTCGCCCTCGGGCGCCAGGAACACCTGGGTCTTGTGCGAGAGACGGCGGAACGCCTTGCAGTGCAGGATCCGGTCGCGATCACGCTGGTAGTCGGTGCGGTAGGGATCGGCCCCGGTGGGCCGCTCGCGCCCCCGTGTGGCCAAGGAGAGCGCCGCGCGTGGCGACAGCCGTGCGGCCTCGGCGGCCTCATACGCTTCACGTGTGATGATGCTGCTCGCGTCCATGGCCCTTCCCTGCGATGCACGGAGGGCGCCGGGAGCACCCGACGCCCTCCGTGATGAGGTCCTAGCGGTTGTCCGAGGCGGTCGCCTTCTCGGAAAGCGACGCCTGCGCCGCGGCAAGACGCGCGAGCGGCACGCGGTACGGCGAGCAGCTCACGTAGTCGAGCCCGATGCCGAAGAAGGTGTGCACGCTCTCCGGATCGCCGCCGTGCTCGCCACACACGCCGAGCTTGAGCGTGGGGTTGGTGGCACGGCCACGCTTGCAGCCGATGGCCACCAGCTGGGCCACGCCATCGTCGATGGTCTCGAACGGATTGCGAGGAAGCACCTTGCGCTCGAGGTACTTGGGCAGGAACTTGCTCTCGATGTCGTCACGGCTGAAGCCGAACGTGGTCTGCGTGAGGTCGTTGGTGCCAAAGCTGAAGAAGTCGGCGACCTCGGCGATCTCGTCGGCGCACACCGCGGCGCGCGGCAGCTCGATCATGGTGCCGATCGGGATCGACACCTCCACGCCGGCCTCGGCCGACACGCGGTCGACCACTGCCTGCGTCTCGGCGCGCAGGATGGCCAGCTCGGCCTTCACGCTCACGAGCGGGATCATGATCTCGGGGCGCGGGTCCTTGCCCTGGCGCTTGAGCTCGCACGTGGCGCGCGTGATGGCCTCCACCTGCAGCGCGTAGAGCTCCGGGTACATGATGCCGAGGCGGCAGCCGCGCAGTCCGAGCATCGGGTTGGCCTCGGACATCGCGTCGACCTGCGAGAGCAGGCGCCGCTTGGCGGCGAGTTTCTCAGCAGGCGCGCCGTTGCACTCCTCGCGCACGATCTCGACCTCAAGTTCGCGCGGCGAATCGAGGAACTCGTGGAGCGGCGGGTCGAGCAGGCGCACCGTGACCGGCAGCCCGTCCATCGCCGAGAAGATGCCGAGGAAGTCGGCGGTCTGCACGTCGAGCAGCTTGTCGAGCGCAGCCTGCTGCACGGCGGGCGAGTCGGCGAGGATGAAGTCCTGGATGATGTCCTTGCGCTCGCCGAGGAACATGTGCTCGGTACGGGTGAGGCCGATGCCGGCCGCGCCGAACGAGCGACCGAGCGCGGCGTCTTCCGGCGTGTCGGCGTTGGCGCGCACACCGAGGGTCCGGAACTCGTCGGCCCAGCCGAGGATGGTGTCGATGTCGCCTGTCATCTCGGGCTGCACGAGCGCCACCTCGCCAAGGACCACGATACCGGTGGTGCCGTCGATCGAGACGATGTCGCCCTCCTTGAGGACGACGTCCTTACCGGTGACCACGGCCTGCTTGGCCTTCATGTCGATCTTGAGCGCCTCGGCGCCGCAGACGGCGGGCTTGCCCATGCCGCGGGCGATGACCGCCGCGTGGCTGGTCTTGCCGCCGTGGCTGGTGAGGATGCCCTGCGCCGCCACCATGCCGTGGAGGTCGTCGGGGTTGGTCTCCCAGCGCACGAGGATGACCTTGCGACCCTGGGCGGCTGCCGCCTCGGCGTCGTCGGCGGTGAACACGACCTCGCCCACGGCCGCGCCGGGACTGGCGTTCAGGCCCTTGGCGAGCACGTCGTAGGTGACGGTGGTGTCGAACTGCGGGTGCATGAGCTGGTCGAGGTGCGCCGGGTTGATGCGCAGCACGGCCTCCTCGCGAGTGATCATGCCCTCCGCCACCATGTCCACCGCGATCTTGAGCGCGGCGCGGGCGGTACGCTTGCCCACGCGGGTCTGGAGCATCCAGAGCTTGCCCTCCTGGATGGTGAACTCGATGTCGCACATGTCGCGATACGCCTGCTCGAGGATCTCGAAGACCTCGTAGAGCTCCTTGGCGGCCTCGGGAAGCACGTCGACGAGCTCGGCGATCGGGCGGGTCTTGCGGATGCCGGCCACCACGTCCTCGCCCTGCGCGTTGGTGAGGAAGTCGCCGTAGTACTCCTTGGTGCCATCGGCGGCGTTGCGCGTGAAGCCCACGCCGGTGCCGGAGGTCTCGCCCATGTTGCCGAACACCATCGCCTGCACGTTCACGGCGGTGCCGAGGTCGTCGGCGATCTTCTCCATGCGGCGGTAGTCGATGGCGCGACGGTTGTTCCAGCTGCGGAACACGGCCTCGATGGCGAGGTGCAGCTGCAGCGTCACGTCCTGCGGGAAGGCGACCTTGCCGTCGACCACGAGCTGCGGGAACTCGTCGGCGGGCACCTGCTCGGCAACGATGGACTTGAACACGTCCACCAGCGTGCGCATGTCCTCGGCGGAGAGCTCCGTGTCCTCGGTCACGCCGCGGTCGTGCTTCATCTTGGTGATGGCGTTCTCGAACTCGTCGCCTTCCACACCGAGCACGACCTTGCTGAACATCTGGATGAAGCGGCGGTAGCTGTCCCAGGCGAACCGCTCGTTGCCGCTCTTGGCTATGAGCCCCTGGACCGAGCGATCGTTCAGGCCGAGGTTGAGGACCGTGTCCATCATGCCGGGCATCGAGAACGCGGACCCGGAGCGCACCGACACGAGCAGCGGATCGCTCTCGTCGCCAAGCTTCTTGCCCATCTTCGCTTCGAGGTTCGCCACATGAGCCGCGATATCGTCCGTGAGGCCCGCGGGAAACGCGGGAGGCGTTGCGCGGTAGTACTCCATGCAGGTCTGGCACGTGATCGTGAATCCCGGCGGGACCGGGAGTCCCATGTTGGCCATCTCGGCCAGATTGGCGCCCTTGCCACCGAGGATGAACTTCATGCTCTTGTCACCTTCGGTCTGACCTCCGCCGAATGCGTAGATACGCTTCGTGTCAGCCAACTCGCTCCCTCGCTTTCCTCGGACCCCTACGACGTTGACCATCATAGCGTACCGGATGCGCGCACTGTCCCGTGCACAAGCTGTGTCACGCGGCAGCGGCCGTGTGACGCGCGCGCCTCTAGTCCGCCACCTCCACGACAGCGCCAAGGTGGCGCAGGATCTCCTGCGCGGACTCCTCCACGGCGCGATTGTCCGTATGCACCACCAGGCAGCCGAGACGGCGCATGAGCGCACGGGCCTCGGCGAGCTCGGCCTCCACCGCCTCGCGCTCGGCGTAGCCCGGCACATACCCGCCGAGCTCCTTCATCCGCTCGCGACGGATCGCAAGCAGCACGTCGGCGCTGGTCACCAGCCCGAACATCTTCCGCGGGTCGAGCTCGAAGAGCTCCTTCGGCGGCTCCACCCCCGGTGCGAGCGGCACGTTGGCCACACGCCACCCCTTGAACGCGAGATACATCGAGATCGGCGTCTTGGACGTGCGCGACACGCCGAGGATCACGATGTCGGCATCGGCGAGCTCCTCGGGGTTGCGCCCGTCGTCGTGCTTGACGGCGAACTCCATCGCCTCGATGCGGTCGAAGTAGCCCTCGTCGGTGCGCCGGATGCGGCCCACCTCGCCGCTCGGGCGCGTACCCGTCACGTGCGCGAGCAGATCGAGCGCGGGGCCGAGCAGATCGACCCCCACCACGCCCGATGCCACCAGGCGCTCCATCTCGGTGCGCAGCTCACGGTCGACGAGCGTGTAGAAGAAGATGCAGTCATGTCCGCAGTGCGCCCGCACCGTCTCCCGCAGCTCGACGGCCGTCTCGATCTTGGGCAGCCGCTCGATGCGGAACGTGTTGGGTGCGAACTGCGAGACCGCCGCGAGCGCGACGGTCTCCCCCGTCTCGCCAAGCGAGTCGGAGACCACGTGAATGGCAAGCGGGCGCCCGTCCATCGCTACCCGGCGAGCTTCCCGAAGTCAGCGAACCCGTTGAACAGGCTGCCGAGGCGGTTCAAGAGCGCAAGGCGGTTGCGGCGCAGCGCTTCGTCCTTGTCCATGACGAGCACGGACTCGAAGAACGCGTCCACTGGCGCGCGGAGGTCCGCAAGTCCGGCGAGCGCCGCGTCGTAGTCGCGCGATGCCATGAGCGCGCCCACGCGTTCTGACGCGATCACGAGCGCGCGGTCGAGCGCGCCCTCCTCGGCGCCCATGAGCAGCGGATCGGTGACCGTGCCAGCGGCCGGATCGGCGAGGTTCGCCGCGCGGCGGAACGCCACCGAGAGGTCGGCACCGGCCTCGGTGCGGCGGAACGCCGCCAGCGCGGTGATACGCCGGAGCGTATCGGCGGGATCCGCCGAGGTGACCGCCATGACCGCGTCCACCTCGTCGTACGTGAAGCCGCGGTCCTTGAGCATCACGGCCAAACGGCCGTCGAAGAACGCCTTCACAGTGGCGCCCACCGCGTTGGGGTCGAGCGACGGCAGCGCCTCGGCGTAGCCCTCGAGCGCGGCGCCGATGCCTCGGTCCAGGTCGAACCGTACGCCCCCGTCCACCATCATGGTGAGGATGCCGATGGCCGAGCGCCGGAGCGCGTAGGGGTCGGCGGAGCCGGTGGGGCCCTGTCCGATGGCGAAGATGCCCACGATGGTGTCGAGCTTGTCGGCGATGGACACGAGCTTGCCCGCAAGCGAGCGCGGCATCTCGTCGCCAGCGTGGCGCGGACGGTAGTGGTCCACGATCGCCTCGGCAACACCCTCGGCCTCGCCGGCGGCTTGAGCGTAGCGCATGCCCATCACGCCCTGGAGCGAGGTGAACTCGATGACCGCGTGCGTCACGAGATCGGCCTTGGCCAGGTGCGCGGCACGAACGGCGTACGCGCCCTCGTCGGCCGGCGCATCGATCGCCTCGGCCAGTGCACGCGTGAGCTCTTCGATGCGCTCGACCTTGGCGCCCACCGACCCGAGCTTCTCGTGGAACACGATGGTATCGAGCCGGCGCACGTACTCCTCGAGCGGGTGCGCGAGGTCCTCCTCCACGAAGAACGCCGCGTCGGCCAGACGTGCGCGGATCACGCGCTCGTGTCCGGTCACGATCGCCCCCGTGCGGGCCGGGTCGCCGTTGTGCACCACGAGGAAGCGGTCGAGCAGCGCGCCATCCGCGGTCTCCAGCGGGAAGTACCGCTGGTGGCTCTCCATGGCCTCCTCGACGATCTCCCGGGGCACGCGCAAGAACCGCTCGTCGAAGCGGCCGATGCCCACGGTGGGGAACTCCACGAGGTTCACGACCTCGGCGAACGTCTTCTCGGGCACCACTGCACGCGCGTTGAGGGACGCTGCGGCTTCATCGATCTGACGCCGGATGGACTCGGCACGCTCCTCCGCGTCCACAAGCACGTGGCCGCGACACATGGCGTCGAGGTACTCCGACGCGTGCGCGATCTCGATGGGGCCGGACAGGAACCGGTGCCCCATCGTGGTGCGGCCGGCCTCCAGGCCCGCAAAGCGCACCGGTACGATGTCGCCGTCGAGCAGCGCCACCAACCAGCGCACGGGGCGGATGAACCGCGTGGTGCCGCTTCCCCACCGCTGCGCCTTGGGCCAGTCGATCGCGCCGGCGAGCGTGGCGAGCAGCTCCGGGAGCACCTCGATGGCCGCGCGCCCCGTCTCCTCCACGTGCGCGAGCACGTACTCGCCGCCGTCGATCTCCCCGCGCTTGAGGTCCTCCACCGCGATGCCACGGCTGCGGGCGAAGCCCTCGGCGGCCTTGGTGGGGTTGCCGTCGGCGTCGAACGCGGCCTTCACGGCAGGGCCCTTCACAGTGAGGGAGAGGTCGTCCTGGCGTGCGGCCAGGCCGGTCACCACGAGCGCGAGGCGCCGGGGCGACCCGTAGGTCTCAACGGTGTCGTACCCGAGCCGGGCGCTCTCGAGGGCGGCCATGGTGCGCGTCTTGAGCTGCGTGACCGCGTTGTACAGCGGTGCCGAGGGGATCTCCTCCACGCCAATCTCAAAGAGCAGGGTGCGGCTCATCGGACATCACCGCCTTCGGTCACCGGTGTGTCGCCGGCTCCGGCCGCCACGGCGGCCCTGGCGCCGGCATACGGCACGTCGCGCCGCGCCACCTCGGGTGAGGCCACGTACGCCTCGGCGGCGGCCTTCGCGAGTGAGCGGATGCGGCCGATGAAGCTCACGCGCTCAGTGACCGCGATGGCGCCGCGCGCGTCGAGCAGGTTGAAGCAGTGGGAGCACTTGAGCGCCTGCTCGTAAGCCGGGAGCACGGCGCCAGCGGCGAGTACGCGCGTGCTTTCCGCCTCGTGCAGGTCGAAGAGCTGGCGGAGCGTTGCGGTGTCGGCGAGCTCGAAGTTGTACGAGGACTGCTCGCGCTCGTTGCGCAGGAACACGTCGCCGTAGGTGAAGCCAGGCGCCCACTCGAGGTCGAAGACCGAGTCCACGCCCTGGATGTACATGGCCAAACGCTCCACGCCGTAGGTGATCTCCGCGGGAACGGGGTCGCACTCGATGCCGCCCACCTGCTGGAAGTACGTGAACTGCGTGACCTCCATGCCGTTCAGCCACACCTCCCAGCCCAGGCCCCAGGCGCCGAGCGTGGGCGACTCCCAGTCGTCCTCCACCAACCGCATGTCATGGTCCTTGGGCTCGATGCCGATGGCGCGCAGCGAGTCGAAGTACAGGTCGAGCACGTTGTCGGGGCTCGGCTTCAGGATCACCTGGTACTGGTAGTAGTGCTGCAGCCGGTTGGGGTTCTCGCCGTAGCGGCCGTCGGTGGGACGACGCGAAGGCTGCACGTACGCGCAGCGCCACGCGTCGGGGCCGAGTGAACGCAGCGTGGTGGCCGGGTGGAACGTTCCCGCGCCCACCTCCATGTCATGCGGCTGGAGCAGCACGCAGCCCTGGTCCGCCCAGTAGCGAGAAAGCGCGAGGATCATGTCCTGGAAGTTGAGCGACATCCAAGCCCCATTCATCGTTTCGGTGAGTCCGTCAGTGAGACGCCAACGTGGCAGACAGTGTACACCAGCGATACCCGCTTCACCGTGTCAGTGCGCGGGTCTACACTAGGTTCACCATAAGCGCGATTCAGTGGAAACAGATGCGCCCCGTGAACCGCATCGCCGTGATCGACATCGGGTCCAACGCCATCCGGTGCACCGTGGCCGAGGTGCGCTCGCCAGACATGCTCGTCGTGCTCGCCGACGAGCGCATCCAGACGCAACTCGGCCGGGGCCTCGTGGCCACCGGCGTGCTGGCGGCCGACCGCATGGACGACTCGCTCGCCGCCATCCTCC
>Ga0228536_1001817_pt1 | contig 16451 bp, 13 predicted proteins | sample SJ1Smetagenome_FD_168611 | JGI IMG/M metagenome (GOLD analysis project Ga0228536, IMG submission 168611) | Enriched culture of PCE-dechlorinating microbial communities from Ithaca, New York, USA - SJ1.S | ecosystem: Engineered > Modeled > Simulated communities (microbial... > Unclassified...
CTCGTGAAGGGAGCCCCGTCCCATGCTGCCGCAGCACGTTCCATTCTCCTGAGAGGACTCATTGACGGAGGATACCGTGCGGTGGATGAGAAACAGCTGGAGAGAATACGGCGCAGCAAGGCAGCCGCCCTTGCCCTGGAAGGAAACGTGGAGGCCATCCTGAAGCTCGGAAGGACCTACGGGTTCTCCGTTCTCCTCTCCGGGAACATGAACGTGCCGAAACCGGTCCGGAACGAATTCAGCCTGTACACTGCCACGGCCACGTTCTCTGCCTCGGCATGTTATTCATCCGACGGAAAGCAGATTTTCGCGGGAACAGAATCGGCCAAGGAGATCGGATACACGCCCGAGGAAGCAGGCCAGAAGGCTGCCGAAACTGCAGCACGGGCCCTGGCGGAGGTGATCCTCGGGAAGAGGGCTTCCGGACAGCCGGAGGCAGCCGGCACCAGGTACACTCTTTTAATATCGCCGGTCCGGAGCTTCGCCGAAGCCCACGAAATAGTTGAGAGCTGCCGTAAGGCAGGAGCCTCGTCCGCCTCCCTTGTCCGGTTCAGTGCCGGCAGGGCGGAGGTAGAGGCGGAATTCCGGGGTTCCGCGGTGCAGCTTGTCTCTTCGCTGCTCAGCACAAGAAGCGACCTGGCGGAGGAATCTGTTGAGGGAAACACGATCCGCCTCGGGAAACAGTAAGGCGTCATTCGGAAAAGGGAGGAAATCAAGATGCACACCAGGAGGACAATAAACAGGAACGTTTTCCTTGCGGCAGCCTTCGTTCTTTTATGCATTACCGGTCTTTCGGCACCCGCTGCCGGTGAAGTCGGGCTCTTCATAGATGCCCACACGGTGAGAGTACACGACCCCGCCCTCGGCAGGCAGTCGGTTTTGAACGACTTCCGGACGCAGGGTCACCGGACCCACAATCACCTTGCCCTTGTCTGGAGCGATGAAGCCGCATGGGTCTACGATATACGGACCCACCAGTGGCTTTCCCAGGGCAATTTCCGGACTCTCCTCGGGACGCTGTCGGACGAGTTCGCCCTTGTCTGGAATCAGAACGAGGCGGCGGTCTTCGACGCGAAAAAGCAGGAATGGATCCGCAGCGATTCCATGCCGTGGACCATCACCGGAGCGGTCCTCTCCCGGGGCATGGCAGCCCTGACGGGCGACGACGGGTTCGTGGTCTATGATCCGGTCCTGAAGCAGTGGCAGTACGCCAACGATTTTCCCGTGAAGAAGGCCCAGGCTGGGGATGTCCTTGCAGCAGCTTGGGATGACGGATCTCTCGTCCTCTACGACCTTACCCTTCACCAGTGGATCCTGAAGGAGGGCGTATCGGCGCAGGCATGCATCATTGACGGGCACAAGATCTCTGTTTTCACTGCTGACAAGGTCTTTATATACGATGCCATGTCCCACCGGTGGAGCGAGAAGAACCGTTGAAACAGAACGGAAGATCCCGGGAGAGGAGGGTATAAAAGTGAATGCAAATTTTCGCAGGTCCATCATTTCCGTACTGATCCTTTTTCTGGCCCTCCTTCCTCTTCGGTCCGGCGCAGCCCCGATGACCGTCGCCGTGCACCCCTTTCTTTCCCAGGGAGCAAGCTTTCAGCTCGGGTCATCCATCAGCGAGATCATCTCCACATCCCTTGCCGGAGCACGGGACGTCACTGTGGTTGAGCGGATGCGCCTTGCCGAAGCGGCGCGGCAGCAAAAGCTTGCCATGTCAGGGGTCGTGGAGACATCCACGGCCGCAAAAGCAGGAAAACTGGTCGGCGCACGCTATTTCATCCTCGGCGCCGTGAGCCGTTTCGGAGCACTTCTGATCGTCACGGCACGGCTCGTGGACGTCCAGAGCGGCAGGGTGCTCGCGAGCTTCGAGCAGACCTCGAAACAGGGGGAGGACGAGGTCGTCCTCGTTTCCAGGAACCTCTCCGCAGAACTGCTGGCCTTTCTCAGCGGCGATTCCCCGGCTCCGGGGGACCCGCAGAAGGACTACAAATACTATCTCTACGAGGCTCTCGGCTATTACAACCTTGCCCAGTACCGGAAATCCCTCCCCTTCTGGGAGAAGATGACCCAACTCAGCCCCCGCAACGGCCTGCTCCGGTTCGTCGTCGCAGGCATCTACTTTCAGGCCAAAAGGTATTCCGACGCCCTTCTCGCAGCCCAGCAGGCGGTCACATGGGATCCTTCTTTCGCGGAAGCCCATCTTCTCGAGGGAAAGGCCTACTTCCTTCTCGGAGACGACCATAAGGCGACCCCTCCCCTCGACAGGGCGCTTGAACTCGATCCCGGACTGACAGAGGCGCTTTTTCTCAAGGGATCGGCGTTCAAGAACAGAAAACGGGTGGAAGAGGCTGCGGACTATTTCCTGGAGGCGATACAGTCGGATGAATCCTACATTCCTGCGTACCTCGCCCTCGGCCAGCTGCTCCTTGAGAATGGAGCGGCTGACGAAGCTGCGGGGGTGCTGCTCGCGGGAATGAAACACCAGCCGGAGAACGGCAGTCTTCGTTTTCTCCTGGGAACGGCCCACCTGATGCGGGGTGACCTGAAGGGAGCAAAGGAACAGGCAGCAGCGCTGAAAAAAATTGACAAAAATCTCTCAAAAGAGCTCGAGGCACTGTGCAGCAGCAAAAATTGAAATTTTCAGAGAGGAAGTGAAATGGTATGAAAAACCGGTATATGCTTCTCTTGAGCGTGTTGGTGATCGGATGCGCCGTTCTCTTTTCACCTGTCCGCGGTTTCGGATGAGACGGCGGCGGTGGTGACGGGGGCGGCGGGGCGTCGTCCACAGCTGAAGAAAAGGCAATCGAGAAGATTGTGAACGTGTTCATTTCGAAGGGAACTCTTGAAGGCAGGGATCTGAACGAGGCAATCAAGCTGGCGGGTTCAGTATCAAAGGAAGGGGAATGCAAGGCGGCATACCTGGCGGGTGCAAGCCTCCTGAGGAACGGGGAATACGAAAAAGGGCGGGAGTTCATGCTGAAAGCCCTCGATGGATGCTACGATATTTCCGCAAATTTTTGGGGCGATATGGAGAAACTCCGGACCATCGTCGCGGGAGAACTTGCCCTTCACGCAGGAGGCAGGGGGGACTTCCAGACCATAATATCCGTTGAAGAGAAACTGGCGAAGGATCTTTCCACCGACAGACTCCTGGTCCGCGACGCAAAGTGCATTCTCCAGGGACGAACGAAGCTCGGCGACATACTGAAGTTCCATAAGGCCCGGGCCTACCAGGCATCCAGGATGACCGCAGAGGCGAAAAAGACTCTTAATGAGCTCCAGTTTGCCTCGGGAAAGGTGTTCGTCGACGGCAATGTCGTGGGTCTCAAGGACGCCATCACGAAACTGCAGATGCAAGTGGACGGCAAGGCACTTCTGTTGCTGCTGAGGACTTCCCTGTGCTGAAACACCGGGACATGGAGGCTGCAGAAAGATGAATGCCGGAAGAAAAGGGGGTGCACTGACCCTGGTCATCATGGTCTGTGCCGCACTTGTTCTCACCCCCTCCCAGGCCGCGGCGGAAATGGTGCTTGCCGTTCCTGACTTTCAGGCGGTCGGCTGTATGCCCTACCTGGGCCCGGCAGTGGCCGAACAGGTACGGGGCAAGCTGACGGACCGGGGTCCATGGACGCTGCTGGAATCCTCACAGATGAACAGAATAGCATCGGAACACCGGCTTTCAATGTCGGGGCTCATGGACGGGAAAAAGGCGGTTGCGGCAGGGAAGGTCCTGGGAGCGCAATATCTCGTTCTGGGAAGCGTCAATCTCACGGGATCTGTGTTCACCCTGGCCGCACGGCTCGTGGACGTGGAAACGGGAACAGTTTATTCCGGCTTTCAGACCGTGACCCATGAAGGGGAAGAGGGACTTATTTCCGCAGCTGGAATACTGGCGGACGATATCGCCATGGAACTCGGCGGACCGGGCTCCTGAAACTGCATCAGACCATAAAGGGGGCGGAAGTTTTGCTTTTCCGCCCTCTTTCATGAGAAAAGCGTTTGATCCGGCCGAATCAGGAGAACTAAGAGGATCCTGACTCGAGCTGTTTCTGTATAAGTCTGTAATATACTCCGCCTGAGGACGTCAGTTCCGAATGAGTTCCCGTTTCTGCAACTCTCCCTTTTTCAAGAACCACTATAAGATCGGCGTTCTTCACGGTGCTCAGCCTGTGGGCGGCTATTACAACGGTCTTGCCCTCAAAAAATGACCTGAGGTTGCCCATGATGACAGACTCGTTTCCTGCATCGAGAGCATTCGTCGCCTCGTCGAAGAACAGGAAACCGGGATTTTTGTAAATCGCTCTCGCGATAAGGATCCGCTGCCTTTGTCCCTGGCTCAGGCCGTGACCGTCGTTCCCGATCAGCGTCTCGTATTTCTGCGGAAGGGATTCGATGAATTCTTCGATATTGGCCATTCGAGCTGCCTTTCTCACACCCTCCGTGTCCGGTTCATCACCCGACAGGGCGATATTCGCGGAAATGGTGTCGGAGAAAATATACCCGTCCTGCATCACTGCCCCGCAGCACCTCCTCCATTCGCCGGGAGGAACTGAGGACAGCGGAACGGAACCGAGGTAAATTTCCCCTTCCGAAGGATTGTAGATGCCGAGAAGAAGCTTCAAAAAGGTCGTCTTCCCGCATCCGCTTTCACCCACGACAGCCGTCGTTTTTCCGTTCCGGACCGCTATCGACACCGAATCTAGCGCGTTGCCCGTATTCTCTCCGCCGTACCGGAAGGAGACGTTCTCCAGAATGACATCGGCAGATGGAGAAATTTCCCCATTCCTTTCCCCCCCTTCGTCTTTTTCATCCGGAAGGGAATGGACGGACTGGATTCTTTCGAAACTGACCGAGGCGTCCTGGGCTTCGGTGAAAAAATGGAACAGGAAGTCTACGGGTCCGCCCAGCTGTCCAAGAATGAACTGGATCCCGAGCATGGTCCCGAGGGTGATGTCACCGTCCAGGACGGACCGGGCCGCCATGTAGGAAATAAGGACATACTGGGCCTCCCGGATCAGGGAACATCCGAGCAGCTGCCCCTGTCCTATTGCCAGGCCCCTGCGCTTTGCACCAGAAAGTTTTTCCTGCAGCGAATGCCAGGCGTCCGTTTTCTTTTCCTCGCACTGATTGAGCCGGATGTCCTGCATGCCCATCACGAACTGTATCACCGCATCCTGGCTTCTGCCCATCCACATGAATTTCTGATAATCGATCTTCCTTCTTGCGGAAAGAAAAAGGCGTGCCCACAGAACGTACAGCATTGTTCCGGCAAGAAAAACGAAGAACGTTGCCCTGCTGTAGAAAAACAGCACAATCCCATAAACAGCAACATTCAGAGAGGCCATCAGGAAACCGAGAACCGAGCGGCTCAGGAAGGATTCCACCCGGTTGTGGTCCTGTAGTCGCTGCAGTATGTCCCCAAGTTTTTTGACGTCAAAATAACGGAGAGGCAGCCGTGCAAGCTTTTCGAGGAACACCCGTACAAGGTTGATGTTTACCGGCGTACTGACGAAAAAGAGAGCCCATTCCCGAAAGAAATGGGCGCAGGCCCGGCCTGAGATCAACAGGGCCTGCCCCAGAAAGACTGCCCTGAGGATCGTGATATCCCGAGTTCCGATTCCCCTGTCGACCGCGATCCTGGTCAGAAAGGGAAGCGTCATCTGAATTGCGCTCGTCAGGAGCATCGCCAGCCCTATTGAAACCAGAAGGCGAAAATAGGGAGCCATGAGGGGAGCCAGTGAAAGCAGATTTTTTTCCTTTTCTCTTTCCGGTTCTCTATGAGAATAGAAAACAGTTGTCGGTTCAAAAAAAAGGATGAAACCCTCGTCCTCTCCTCCCGACCATCGTGAGCGGAACTCACACCAGTCCACTGCCCTGTGCCCGTATGCCGGGTCCATGATGTGCATCTTTCCGTTCCCTGTTTTCCAGAGGACTACAAAATGATTCCGGTCCCAGGGCACGATGCAGGGAAGGAGCGATTCTTCCTCCAGGCAGCTGGAGGATATGCGAATGCACCTTCCCCGGAGTCCCAGGGCTTCACCGGCCCTGCGGAGGCCCCCGAAGGACGTGCCGTCCCGGCCGGCTCCGCTCTTTTCCCGAAGACAGGGCAACGAAAAGGATCTTCCGAAATGCCTGCAGATCATCTGCAGGCACGCCGGACCGCAGTCCATCATGTCCCGCTGCCTGCAAAAAGGAAAGCGCTTTCTAAAATTCATTGATGTCTATGACTCCGACGCAATGCTCCGGATCTCTTTTGTATTGGAAGATCCGGGCGAGAATATCCGGATGATTCCGGGCAAGATGAAGAAAGCAGGCAAACCTGAAAGCGATATCCAGCCTCAGCACATCGCACTCCTGCGGCGTGGGATTGATGAATCCTTCACCGCGCATTCTTGCCGCCGCGCATATCCTGCAGAAGCGGACAGCCCAGCAGTTCCTGCACTCTCCCGAATTAACGGCCTCCGAGTACTTCATATTCAGCTCCGTGAGCTTACCGAAATCAAGGCCCGTGGAACAATGCCCTATAGGCAGATTTCCGCTGACCTTGTGGCATATAAGATAATCTCCGTTTGCAGCCGCCATCAGATTGTCAAATCCCATGGGGCAGGTGAGGGAAAGATTCAGGAAATCGCTTCCGGAAGGGGTGTCAATTACAAGTCCCGCAAACTGCAGCAACCCGGCGAAGCATTCCATGTCGATTTCATCCCTGCCTGCCTGGGCTTCGGCAATCGCCGCAAACCGACCCAGGTTTTCATCAAACTCAGCCAGCCCCCTGCGAACCATCTCTTCGGGGTCAGGCACAAACAGTCCAGTGTACTGCACCGGAAAATGCCTGCTTTGAAAGGCTCCTATACCCCGATTGAAAGCTTTACATTTTTCTTGGTCGTGATCCTCTGTCAAAACGCCGAAAAGAGATACTTTCCGGCTGAAGTAGGCACTGTTGAATTCCCGTATCTTCAGGAGATTGGAATAGGCAAGGCTGAACGTTCCGCTGCCGTCCGGGAACACACGGCACCTGTCATGCTCTTCCTCAGGCCCGTCAAGGCTTGCGAACAGGATCACATCATTCTCCGCAAGAAAAGCAAGGATCTCCTCGCTCATAATGGAAAGGTTCGTGTTGACGGTGAAATGAATAGAGTCCCTGCCGATGGAAAAGTCTTCCCATGGAAGAGCCTTGAAAAAATCGGCGGTCTTTTGTATGAGACTGAAATTGAGGAACGGTTCGCCACCATACCATGACAGCCCCGGGGGAACTATTTTCAGGAGCAGCACTTTCTTTTCGTCTGAAAGCCTTGAAAAGAACGATGTGTATTTATTGAAATAGTAGCGGATAGCCATGAACGCATTTTCTTCGCTCATCCTGTTCCCGGAATGGGGCCTGAAATCGTCCGCGATCGTTCTTTTGCAGTAGGTACAGCGGAAATTACAGTCCTCGGTCACCTCGAGGCAGAATTTCCTCAGCAGGATATTGCGGTCGTAATACTCCAGCAGGTCACGGATCTCCTCTTTACTGCCGGGAGAAACGCTTTCCGCCGGTCCTTCAATGAAAACGCCTCTGCTCCGAATGCTTCCGAACTTGCTGCACACGTTTCTGACTGTAACAGGATCCAGCTGGGAAGCACGGGCTGCGGCGATCATCTCTTCTTCCATGCCCGAGAGAAAATCTCCCAGGACATCAAGTTCACCATCGGAGATAATGAAGGCAAAATGGGCTTTTCCGTCATAGAGAACATTGTCGTCCCCATAGCTGAAGATCCTGACCATGGGGTACTTGCTGCCGAAAACAGAGACAGCCGCTTTTTTTTTCATTGGATGCTCCCCTTCGCCGGGTATTTTATCTCTTCATAATGGTTTCATGTGTTCCTTTAAAACAATCCTCCCGGCATCTCCTGAACAGAACAGGGGGTGCCGGGAGGGAAAAAGTGTTTCCGGATACTCTATTGCTTCCACTCAAGAGGCATAGGTGCTCAGCATATTGGAATCACGGGTTGAAGTCATGGTGTCGTCTGTGACAGAACTCATTGCACAGGTGCAGTCGCATGAACAATCACAGGTTTTCCCGCCCTTTATCGAATCAGCAGTTTCTGTTTCTATTTCCATGATCCTCTTCAGCATTTTCTCCTGCTCCTTCCTCAAGATTATTCGGATTCTGCTCCTCTTTCGAAAGACTGTCAAGAGAAAAAAGGAGGGGGTATGTCCCCCTCCGGAAATGCCTTTTCCAGGAACCCTACGGTTTTATCTTCTTGAAGAAAACCGCCTTCTTGGCGGCGATGTCAGACTTCAGCATGATGCCGTCCTTGTCCTTGGGGTTGTGGAACTCGTCCATAGTGAGGGTGGCGTGCATGAGCTTCAGGTCCTTCGTGGCCTCGAGAGCGTCCCGCACCTTCACGGGATCGTCGCTCCCGGCACGTTCCATGGCGTCCTTCACCCAGTAGACACAGTCATAGGCCATGACAGCGTTCATGAACTCCATGCACTCGGTTCCCGTCTGCTCCTCGTACTTTTTGAAGAAACCGGCAAGGGTGGGGTCAGCCTTGTCCACGTGACTCACCCAGTAGGTGTCCTTCATGGCGTCGCCTGCGATCTCCCACATGAAATCGCCGTAGCCGTCTCCGCCGAGGATCTCGATGTTCAGGTCAAGCTCCCGGGCCTGCTTCACCGCAAGGGGAAGGCACTTGCCCATGGTGGGGACGATCAGCACGTCAGGATTGGCGTTCTTGATGACCGTCAGCTGGGCGCGGAAGTCCACATCCTCCGCCCGGTGACCTTCGTCGGCCACGATCTCTCCGCCGTACTCCTTGAAGGACTTCATGAAGAACTCGCGGAGCCCCTGAGAGTAGTCGCTGGACACGTCGTAGAGGACGGCCGCCTTCTTCTTGTTCAGGTCCTGGGCGGCAAACACGGCGAGCATCTTCCCCTGGTAGGGGTCAAGGAAGCAGATGCGGAAGTTGTAGGGCCGGACCTGTCCCTTCTCGTCCATGGTGACCAGGGGGTTCGTGGGAAGGGTGCCGATATGGGGGACCTTTCCCCTGTTGAACACGGGCGCGGCTGATATGCAGAGGCCGCTTCCGCTGGGGCCGATGACCACACTGACCTTGTCCTGCTCCACAAGGCGCCGTGCGGCGTTGACCATATCCTCCTGCCGTGTGCGGCAGTCGTACATGATCACTTCAACCGGACGGCCCAGAATGCCGCCGGCAGCGTTGATCTCGGCAACAGCGATCTTCACCGACTCGACTTCCGCCACTCCGTAGGCCGCGAAGTCTCCGGTAACAGTGGCTATTTCACCGATTCTTATGGGATCCGCCGCAAACGCGGGAACAGCAAAAAGACACAGAAGGAACACAAGCGCAACAACTTTGCGAATACTGCCCAGACTCCTCATTCTTTCAACCTCCCTAAAAATTATGGATGGATCTCGCGGAACAAACACAAAAAAACATTCTGCCGCCTGCTTCGTCATCTTCAGCTCCTGCCTGAAAAACACCGAACAATTGCTTCCGATTCTTTGTATATCTTACTACACCGGCCCCGTTTCCGCACCATTTATTCTTCCGGTACATACAGGCCGGCCGGATTCGAACCCATAAGTCCCGCCTCCAGCAGGTCCTTCGAGACGGGAGAAAGCGCTGCGGCCTGTTCATCGTCGAGGAGGGGAAAATACGTCAGGTTTTCAAAGGCATCCCCGATGTATTCAAGGTCTTCGTCCGTCTCAATCCAGTTTCTCCTGTCGAAGCGGACCAGCCGGAGGGGTCTGGAATATGCGCGGAGGGTCTTCTGCCCGAGGGTGTTGAAGTAGAAATCGAAATAGGACATGGCCAGCTCCCGAAGGCTCCGGTATACGGGCTCCCTAAATCGAAGGGTCGTGAAGTTGGATTTGGCTACCGCTCCCCAGCAGTTTTTCTCACGGAATACGGCTATGACGTGGTCATCGTCGTTCCATGCCTTGAGATCGACGAGCAGGGGAGGATGCCCAAGTCCCCTGAGACATGCGGCGGCGAAAAGGGCTCCCTCGAAACAGTGGGCGCTTCTCCCGGAAAGTACCCTTTTCGGTGATTTGCACTCCACCACTGAATTATACGGAATGGAATCGAGAAACAGCTGTATTTCCCTCGGACTCCTGAACGTATTGAGGAACATGGCTTTTTCCTTCGGTCCCTCACTTTTTCTTTTCATTCCCGCACCCCTTCATACGTTCTTACTCATCCAGGTATGAATCGAAATACCCGGAGATATGGACTACGGGGGTTCCCTTGTCTCCCGATCCGGAGGTCAGGTCGCAGAGGGAACCCACAAGGTCTGTGAGCCTTCTCGGGGTGGTACCGAGGGTGGAATGGCTGAACCGGTCCATTTCGCCCTTCATCCTGATGGCCTCCCTGACAGCTTCTTCTGGGGACTTGTCTCCGGCATTGTCGGCAATGTACTTGAGTTTTATTTCCTTAGGCATGCCCAGGAGTCCGTCCGTAAAGCCCGGAGAAACGACCGGATCGGCGAGCTCCCAGATACCGCAGACCGGATCCTTGAAGGCGCCGTCGCCGTAGACGAGAACTTCCATCTTCTTCCCCGTCCGGGCGAACAGTTCTTTCCGAAGTTCGTTTGCGAATTTCCCGCTGTCCCTCGGGAACAGTTTCAGCGTGCCGTCATTGGTATAGTTCGAGCCGAGAAGACCGAACTCGGGATTGTAGCCCATCCCTTCCCTGTGGGGGGCGGCACAGAACTGGTCGATGGAAACGACCCTCGCCCCGGCCTTCCCGAGGATCTCCCGGTGGAGGAACCGTGCATGGATGCTGGCGACGATAACAGTGCCGGCAAATTTCAGCGCATCGAGGGGATTGTTGCTGAAGTGGATCTCCACCCGTTCCGGATCCATTTCCCTGTAATATTTCACGTAATCGACTCCTGTGAAGGGATGGATATAGCGGCCGAAGACCTCTTCGTACTCCTTTTCCCCGAAAAGATCCGCTGAACGCATTCCGGCCCTGAGGTAATAGTCCCTGGGCTCGATTACGAGGTTTCCCACTTCGTCAGCCGGATAGGAAAGAAGTATATGGACCTTCCCCCGCACTCCTCCGATAATTCCCTTCAGTATCTGGCCGAACCTGTTCCTGCTGAGTATGGGAAATATGAGGGATACATCGCCTTCAGGGACAAGGCGCCTCGTATCCTCCGCGATATCTTCAAGTGTGGCGTAGTTTCCCTGGACCCGTGCCAGCAGTGACTCCGTGACACCCACTATGTCCCCGTCACGAAAAGCAAAGGGATCCCTGTCAGATCCGGATGCTTTCAGGAGTTCCGTGCACACAATATCCACAAGGTCCGCGCCTTTGGATACGACCGGCAGGCGTATTCCCCGGGAGACTGTTCCGGTATGTCTCATGGCGCCTCATTCCTTCCGAAGAGGGTTATGGCCGGAGCAGCATACTCTTTCTCCTGCCTGGCGTATTGTACCATTTTTCCCGAACGGCATAAAAGTGTGCCGCAGAAAACCCTGCGGAAATGAAAATACGGCCGGAACCGTGTCCCCGGCCGAAAATGAGGCCCCGCGGCAGGGGTTTCGCTGCGGGACCTCAATATGAGGGAATCCCCCTGTCTCAAGGATATGGGCAGGGTGAAATATCTTGCAGTAACCTAAGAAGAGGGGCTCAACACCTTCGCGGCCCCCTGCAGTAGGGGCATTAATTCCATGCCCTGGCCTTGGCGCTGAAGAAGATGCCGGAGATGGAAAAGCACCAGATATTCCTCGCGAATCTTTCAGGCACGGGATACAAGAACATGGGAACTGTCCAGCCAATGCCGGGACTGGAGACAAAAATCCCGTAAGGCTCGCCTTCCCCGGGGCCCTTCTATGTTCAGCTTAAGGCTCAAAAAAGAGGTGCCAGGGGAATTTTCGTCCAGTCCTGTACTCCCGGCGCCTTGAGCCAGAGACTTCTTTCCCAGGGTACTGCAACAACCTGGTAGATTGTTCCCCCGACAGTTGCACCACCATCTTCCAGAGTGGTGTCAAGAACGTTCATCATGATCTCGGGAGTAAATTTCCCTCTGTATCGCTCGCCGAGCTGCAGGAGGTTCCCCCTTCTTCTGACGGTCATTCCGGCGAGTCTGTCTTCAACACCTGAAAAAGGCCAGGACGGGTTGACAAAATGGTTGGTGGAAGCAAGCAGCCCCTCCTGACCAGGGTCTGCTTTCCGGGAATCCTGGAGGGAGAGCTCGTAAGAGGCGGCCGATTCGCTGTCGGCGGCATTGATTATGGAAGCGAGGTTCGGCAGTGTGGAAAGAATGGCCTTTTCCATTTCCGGGAGACTGGCGAAGTCCTGGAGCCAGGAAAAAATTTCCGTGAATATCGAGGTCCTGTTGAGGGCAAATCCCATCCATGGACCGGCGTTCATTTCAGCGAACAGCCCGCGGCTGTTCATTCCTGTGGGTGCGTACACGGCTCCTGCATAATTGATCACGGCGTTCGGGAGACTTCCGTCTTCCGGCTTGAATATCGCTGTCGTCAGGTATTTCGAGAATTTCCTGTAGAGAGGATCATCGTCGTTGTTTCTTCCGAAAACCAGACGTCCGTCAGCGGAATAGGGCCCCCAGGCGGCTATGCCTGAACAGCGCGCTTTACCGGCGGAGAGATGAGCTATCTTGGGATACCATTCCACGGCATTCAGAAGAACATGCTGCTCAAGGTCAAGGCCTGATGTTTCTGCCATTCCGGCCAGTATGTCCCTGTATCTCAGGGGATAGGGCCCGAAGACGGCGAAAGCGGTTTTTTTCAGATCCTCCGGCGACATGCCCTTTTCACCGAGAAAGAAACCGACTACCGCCTCACGGTAAAAGGCCTGGAGATCCTCCCTCAGTAATGCTCCATACTGCCTCCCCATTTCCCGGTAGCTTCCGCTGAGTTCGAGTACACTGAATACACCCGCCCGGTAGAGAGCACCTCCCCGGAACTCCCGGACACGAACCAGTCGGCAGTCCTCTTGAGCGGACACCTGGGATGAAAAAAAGAAAAAAAACGTCATGGCAAGAAACAGGGCATGTTTTCCTTTCATTGGTTACCCCTTCCTTTCTTTGACGGCTTTTCTGCACAACATCCCGGATCAGGCCCCCGGAAAAATATCACGCCGGCAACGCTACCGCAACGGCCGGATCGAAGGCCAGCCTGAGATTCTCCCCCTCTGCCCATCTTCTTTTACCCGGAAGGAATGGATCAAAAGAAAGGACCGTCTGCCCGCCTTCCAAAGCAACCTCGTACTCCATGCGCCCGCCGAGGAATGTGGCGGTGAGGATCGTTCCTGCTATCCCCTCTCCCTCTGTGGGAAGAAGGTTTTCCGGCCTGACCACTACTGCGGCCCCGTCCCCCCTGGTGAACGAAGAGCCCTTCACCGCCCGGACCCTCGCCGTCATGCCGGGGAGCCCTACCGTGAGCGTTCTGCCGTCAATTTCAAGTACGTTTCCGTGAAGAATATTTGCCTGCCCTATAAAATCAGCGACGAAGAGCGAGCCCGGGTCGCTGTAAATTTCAAGGGGGGTGCCGATCTGCTCCACCTTTCCCCCGTGCATCACCATGATCCGGTCCGACATGGTCAGCGCCTCGCCCTGGTCGTGGGTAACGTACAGGCACGTTACATCGAGGTGTTTCTGGATCCTCCGTATCTCGGTCCGCATGTGGATCCTCAGCTTGGCATCAAGGTTGGAAAGAGGCTCATCCATGAGCAGCACCCGCGGCTGCAGCACCAGCACCCTGGCCAGCGCCACGCGCTGCTGCTCTCCTCCGGAAAGCTGGTTCGGGAACCGTTTTTCCGCCTTTCCGAGGCCGACAAGGTCAAGCCCCTCCCGTACCTTTCTCCTGACCTCCTCTCCCCGGTCACCCTTCACTCTCAGCCCATAGGCGACATTCTCAAAAACGCTCATGTGAGGAAAGAGGGCGTAGTTCTGGAAGACGAAACCGATATCCCTCCTGTTCACCGGAACATTAGTGATATCCCGGCCGTCAATGGAGATAACGCCGGCGGAAGGGATCTCGAATCCCGCCACCATGCGGAGCGTGGTCGTTTTCCCGCACCCGGACGGCCCCAGGAATGTGACCATTTCCCCGGGGGCAACGGTCATGGAGACGTCATCCACGGCACGGACTGTCTCCCGGTCTTTCTGAAAGACTTTCGATACTTTTTTAAGCTCCAGTGCTACGGCCATCAGCTTCGGCCTCCTTGTCCCGAAATTCGTCCCGCCGCGAACCGTGTCAGCCCTGTCAGGACCGCCGTCGCACAGAACACAAGGAGTATGAGTACAACGGAAAAAGCGCATGCCTGCGCAAACTGCAGTTCCGTCATGCATTCCAGTATCCGCGTCGTGAGCAGACTCCACCGGACCGACACCAGGAAAATGGTGGCGCTGATGGCAGTCATGCAGTGGATGAAGAGATACCGCATGCTCATGAGGACTGCGGGGATCACAAGAGGTACGGTGACCCTGAAAAACGTGCGGGCAGCTCCCGCGCCGAGGCTCGCCGAGGCCTCCTCTATGGAGGGGTCGATCTGGTGCAGGGAAGCGATGACGGCCCTGATCCCCGCGGCGTGATATCTGAACATGTAAGCCGCCACGAGAATCGCCATGGTCCCCGTGAGGAGGATCGGTCTCTCGTTGAAGGCGATGACGTACGCGATGCCCACCACCGTACCGGGAAGGGCGTAGTTAAGCATGGAGAAGAACTCCATTGCCCTGTTCCCGAAGAATCGCTTCCTCTGGGCTATGTAGCCTACCACCACCGCCATGAGACCGCCGAGTGGAGTGGCGACGGCGGCTATGGATAGCGTATCGATGATGGCCTTCCTGCCGTGGGTGAACACGTACCGGAAGTTCTCCAGGGTCATGGAGTTGTCCACTCCCCAGACCTTCACGAGCGCACCCCACAGGATCAGGGAGTAGAGGTAAAGGATAAAAGCGGTCACGAAAAAGCACACCCCCAGCACGATACCCTCTGCAAGCATGCCCTTGTTTTTGAAGTTCGAACGGCTCCCGGTCTTGCCGCTGATGGTGACGTAACTTTTCTTTCCCACCCAGAACCGCTGCAGCACGTACACCGCCATGGCAGGGAGAAGCAGCAGAAAGGAAAGCGCCGCACCTCCCCGGAGGTCATACAGCCCCGTTATCTGCAGGTACGCCTGGGTGGGCAGAACCGGGAAACTGTGTCCCGCGAGCACAAGGGGTGTAGCGAAATCGGCGAGGGAACTGGCGAAGAGCAGGAGCACCGAGTTTGCTATCCCCGGTGTTGAAAGTGGAAACGTCACTGTCCGGAACACCCGTCCGGGAGACGCTCCCAGCGAAAGTCCCGCGTCCTCCAGGGTCGGGTCGATGGCCGACAAAACTGCCGACAGAGTGAGAAAAGAGACGGGAAAATAGGTGAGGGTCTCGGACATCCACGTCCCCCAGAACCCGTAGAAGCTGAAATTTTCTATGCCGAAAAATTTCAGGAGGATGCCGTTAGGGCCCAGGGAGAGCGTCAGGGCGATGCTGCTCGTAAAGGGCGGAGAGATGAGAGGAAGGGTGGTGATGGCGGCGAGAAGCCACTTGAGCCATGACGGCATTGCGATCCTTGTCACTGCAAAGGCATAGACATATCCGAGAACCGTCCCTGAAACGGAGACTGCCCCCGCGAGCCAGAGGCTGTTCAGGAACGCCTGCCTGTCATACCAGTTGGTTACTACGGCACCGAGGTTGGCGAAGGAAAACTGACCTTCCACCATAAAAGTGGTGAGAAAAAGCCGGAAAAGCGGGTACAGTACGAACACGGCCAGGGATATCCAGATGGCCGCAAGGGCCGGAAGAAGGGCGGGGTCCCTTTTCAGGGGAGAGACCTTCTCCGGCGCGGAAACCACAGGTGATCGATTCATGGGTCATTCTCCTCGCATGAACGTCAGTATTGCGTAAGGCAAAATCCCCGGGGAAGCGGCTCCCCGGGGATACCACATCGGAGAAAGGAATTCCGCTCCCCTACTTGATGACCTCGTTGATCCAGCGGTCCACGAAGGCCTTGCGGTTCGCTCCCTTCCACGCCACGTCCACTTCCACCAGGTTCACCTTCGAAAGGTCGAGAGCGGGGTTGGTCACTTCCACGCCGGTGCGGGTGGGGATATAGTTGATCTTCCTGTCCACGAGAAGCTGGGCGAAGGTCTTCGATGATGCCCAGTCCATGAACTTTTTGGCGTTCTCCATGTTTTTGGCGCCCTTGAGGATCCCCGTGGCCTCGATGCCGTAGGAGACGCCTTCCTTCGGATAGCTGATCTCCACCGGGTGTCCCTGCTGCTGGATATCCAGGGCGTCAACGATGTAGAAGATCCCGCTGGCGGCCTGGCCTGAAGCCACGGGCATGGCTCCGCCGGCGCCGCTCTTGGTGTACATCTGGATGTTCTGGTGGAGCTTCTTCTGGTAGGCAAAGGCCTCGTCCTCGCCCA
>Ga0228536_1001818_pt1 | contig 16443 bp, 9 predicted proteins | sample SJ1Smetagenome_FD_168611 | JGI IMG/M metagenome (GOLD analysis project Ga0228536, IMG submission 168611) | Enriched culture of PCE-dechlorinating microbial communities from Ithaca, New York, USA - SJ1.S | ecosystem: Engineered > Modeled > Simulated communities (microbial... > Unclassified...
CGATGCAGCTCTCGCAATGCCGAAACTTCCTGTAAGCTCAATTCAAATCCCTTCATACAGGTATTATCGGACATTTCCGGGTTTTTCATAAATCCAATGTAGACATTTCCATTCAGGAGCGGTATACCCCAAAGCCTAATCACCTGATATATACAATATTAAAGCTATTATAGCTTTATATATGTATTAAGGAAAACGGTATTTCTCTTTTGATTGCCGCGGTCTGTCGGGGCCATTTTCTACAAAAAAACTTTTTCTGCTAACCATCGACCCATCCGCGTTTTATAAACTAAATGTTCGGGTGTACTTGAATTCCCCCCCGAGGCCAGTAAAATGCTCAGACGCTAATGGGTTTGTCCGACTGCACTGACGGGTTTTATACATATTGGCAAAGCCTGAAGCGTATAGATAATAATGGAGATACAATCGATGGTTGCAGATAATTGCGCCAGTCCATATATAAACAAAACATGGAGTCGGTCCGGCAATTGGGAAGCGGTTCGGCGGAGATTGCTGGAAAAGCGAATCTGTGATTTGCGGCTTCGCATCAAGGGGTCGCCGCTTGAGCCGTTTATTCGGCAGCTTGAGCGGGAATTGCCGGCCAAGAACATAAGCTTCGTGCCGGATTTTTATCTGACGGATTCCTGGGGTTGTCCGGACAAGGTCCCTGTTGTCGGCATTCCTTTTTACCTGTCCAGCTGCCTGCTGGGGCGTATTGAGAAAGAGCAGACCGGCGAGTTGGAAGACAGCCGGACGATCATGCAGCTTTTGCGGCACGAGGCCGGACACGCCATTAACTACGCCTTCCGGCTGTGGGAAGAGCCGGGCTGGCAGGAGACCTTTGGCCGTTTTTCCAAACCCTACCGGGAAGTCTTTTCGCCGAATCCATGGAGCCGCAGGTTCGTTCGACATATCTGCAGTTACGCATACGGATACACGTATGCCCAAAAACATCCGGATGATGACTTTGCCGAGACCTTTGCCGTCTGGCTGACTCCGCGATCCAACTGGCGGCGTAAATATCGGGACTGGCCGGCCATTGAGAAATTGAACTATGTCAATCGCCTGATGCGGACTATCAGCGAGCAGAAGCCCAAGTGCAAAAGCAGAAAGCGTCTGCTGCCGTTATCCGAACTGACTATGACACTGGGGGAGTATTATCAAAGACGAATCAGGGAATACGGAAAAACGAGCTGACGGGACAAGAGAAGCATTTTCCGTGCCCGGCAGGGATTTGTCCGGCAGTTTCACTGCCTATCGTAAGGACGGCCCTTACTGCACACGCTCTAATGACTGCATGGGAGCGCTGCCAATGTGAGGTGCATCTTCCATGGCGGCGTCAATGACCATTTGCAGCAATTCAGGATAACTGATGCCGGCTTTCTTGGCAGCTCTCGCCAGACCGATATCATGCTCCAGGGAGGCATTGCAATTGACTTCCAGGACTCTGGGAATCCCTTCTTCATCGAGTCGGATATCAACACGGCCATAGCCCCAGGCCCCGACCGCACGAAAGGCACGCAAAGCTATATCGTAGAGCTGATCAGCCAACTGGGGTTCAACCTCGGCCGGACAAATGATGGATGTTTTTTTGTATTCGATGGTATTTTCAAGCCACTTGGCAGCATAGGACATAATCGGGGGGATTTCCGGCGGCATATCGTGATAGCACACTTCGGCCAGGGGCATCCGCCGCAGGCGTTTTCCGCCCACGATACCCACATTGAACTCCCGGCCCGGCAGGAAAAGCTGAACGATCGCGGGCTGTTTGAATTCCTGCAGCACGTGACGCACCTGATTGCGCAGGGCAGTCTTTGTTCGCACCACCGAATTTCGATTCAGGCCAATTCCTGCATCTTCATGGCAAGGCTGAACGATCAGCGGAAACCGCCATTCGTGCCGGTCCACCTCGCTGACTTTTTCCAGCACCTCGGTACAGGGGGGAATCGGAATCCCCAGGCCCTGGAGGAGCCGGGACGTGGTGTGTTTGTAGCGGCTTAGGCCAAGCGCCAGAGCCGGGGAGCCGGTGACACGGAACCCCATCATCTGCACGATGGCAGCAAACAGCATCTCGTCAAAGACGCCGTGCACCACGTCATCGTATTGATTGAACACCACATCGGGATTGAGACGAAGCAGCTTGCGGTGGAATACAAAAAGATCATCGGCTAACGGCAGGATAGTAACCCGATGGCCCAAAGACCTCATCGCCCGGCTCATGTGGCGGATCATTTTGAGCAAGTCGGCCATGCTGCCCCGGTCTTCCGGAGTCTCCGGCACAAGTCCGGAGGCGGCATTATAAACCAGGGCTATATGAAGGGGTTTGCGAGATCGTTTGGATCGGACGCTCATTTATTGCTCTCTTGCCCGGGGTCGGCCGCCCCAGGTCATCCGGCCTCGGCAAAACCGAGAGAATCAGTATAACATCAGAATCAGCCATGAATGAAGCACACTGCAAAAACACGGCACAATCACAGCAACTGTTTCCAAAGCAAAATCGCCTGTCGATGAGAAAATTATATGCAAATAAATACCTGATGTCAACAGAACTTATGCACAAGGACATACCTGTGCATGAGATGTAAACCGGCATCTCCACAAAATCATCAAAACTGAAAATACCCGGCGCCTGAGGCCCCAAAGAGGCGAATTTCTGCGTATCCGGCTGAGCCGACTGCTAAAACAGCCCGGATACCCGACGGCACTAAAGCCAGACGAATTTATCGGTATCAAATACGGCTCCCTGCCTGTCCAGACAGGTGAAATAACCGCCGCAGACCGTATCCATAGAATGTCTTTGCCAGAACACAAGGACGTTCTCGAACAGTTCTTTGCGATATTGTTCTGCGATGTGTCTAAAATCGATCATTTTTCCGGCTTCGCGAGTTTCCGGGCCATCTGGTCCAGTTCATTAAGCGTAAACCGCACGGACATGATATATGGTGGTTCACCCGTAGTCCAGTGGCCATAGGTCGTTGTGACAACCGTTCCATCCCGCAAGACCTCCACGCCGGGGTAGGTGCTGTCCCAGCCGTGCTTGTTATCCATCAGCCGGACGCGATACTGGCCTTCCCTGCCCCGGACAATATCCTCATAGGTGCCGACCCAGCCGACCCAATCCCCCTGGGTGGGGCTTTCGAGCGTGGTATCCCGGAAGGAAATGAACAGCCGGCCATCCGGGGCATATTTGCCGGTGTGCCGGTCGCCGGTCAGGGCGCCGGGAAGTTCACGCGGCTGAGTCCAGGTTTTGCCTTCATCCTCGGAAAAAATCACATGGGAATTCTTTCTGCGGGCGTTTTCACGCAGCAGGACGGCCAGTTGCTTGCCATCCGGAGAGCGGATGATGCCCGGCTCGCACAAATGAACCTGGTCGGATTGATATATCGCCTCGGGAAACGACCAGGTCAGGCCTCCATCGTGCGAAAAGGTCTTGAACAAGGTGAAAACTCCTGTTGCTTTGCCGTTTTCTTTGAAAAACCGTCCATCGTCATGAAACATCGCCATGTAATGGCCTTTGCCGGTCTTCAGTTCGGTCAGACATCCCATTACCACAATTCCGCCCCAGTCGCCAACTTTCTGCAGGGGGGACCAGGTTTGTCCGTCATCTTCCGAAACCGCCATGCGGGCCGGATACAGCCCGGAAAACAGGATTAACCGTTTTTTGCCCTGCGAATCCACAACCCGATGAATGGTCGGCACTTCTTTGGAGGTGGTCCAGTTGTCCGGTGTGGCAAGGCGGTCGCTCCAGGTCAGGCCGGCGTCGCTACTGCGTTTGATCACTATCGCTCCCCGGCCGTGGCCTTTGGGATAGACACAGATCATCGTCTTGTCATCCTCAAGCAGCACGGTTGTGGGGTGCCCCAGATATTGCCCAGCCTCATAATCCACAACGGTGTGACGATAGTAATGATCTGACAGGTCGATCAGGGGAATGGAATAGCCCCGCGGAATCGGGGAGACGGCCGTTTCCGTCTGATCCCTTTCACCGCAGACCATGGCCCCCGGCAGGATTGCACTCAACACCATAATGATAAGCATCCATCGCTGTTTCATAGTCAACCTCTTAAATTGCAGGATTTCTGTATATTGCCATCTTTTTATACCCAACAGGTACGATCATTCCGCGGCGGCCATAGACGGCAACGTTGTCCTGGGCAACCGCGGTGATAATCTGTTGCCCAAAGCTGACGGCCCGATGCTTGTTAGGCCGCCAAAACGGAATTTTCAAGCAGAATCTGAATGCTCGTTGATTCCAATCAGCCTCGAGATATGTCCCAGATGCTGGATGATTAACCTGGCGGCCCGGTCACTGTCATGCGCTGCCAGGGCATCAAACAGCTCTTTGTGCGAAGACACTCCGATCCCTTCGAGATTGTGACGATACTGCTCAGCGCCCTCCGACCGCATCAGCACATGATAGGCCATCGCATACCATTGCAGCAGTTTTGAACGCAATAGCTGGGCATACGCCGGGCCGCCGGCGAATTCGGCAACCTGAAGGTGAAAGTGCACATCCATTTTGCGAAAGGCGGACATATCCTCCTGCTGCCTGGCCTTTTCCAGAGCACTCAGTATTTCCCGCATGGTTTCAATCTGGGCATCGGTAATCCGCGCGGCCAGGGCGTAAAAGGTCCCGGTTTCAAAACTTAAACGGAATTGATAAATCTCTCTGGCTATTTTCGGATCACTGAAGTCCACTAAAAAGGAGCCTTTGTTACCGATGGTATGAATCCAGCCTTCCTGTCGGAGACGAAACACCGCTTCCCGCACCGGCCCATTACTGATACCCAGGGCCTTGGCCAGAATCGATTCGGTAATCTTGCCGCCATATTCCACCACATGGGATTGCACTTCTCCGGGAAATACGATTTCCTTTAAAATGTGCTCATAGACCTGTTCGGCCAAAGTTGTTTCTCGTTTTCCCCCCCCGTGCAGCGGAATGAATTCGAGCATCTTATTCATCGGAACCGATAAATCCCGGGTCTTGATGTTCGCACCGACTGGAACCATTTTTATTCCTTGAATTACTTTTAGCCAAAACACACTTAAGTGCTTAAGTGTAATATATCTATATCAAACCTAAGAAGTCAATTATTTTATTGTATTTTTCAAAATAGGCATATCTTATTATATATACTATCTTTACGAATATTTACACTCTTTTTCGCCATCCCTTTTCAGTCATCTCCCCAGGTATTTCAATGATTCTGCTGACGCGATATTCACAGCAAATGGATTCATTTTGGAAGGAACAGTCCTGACAGTACCACATCCGAATATAATTGTTATTAGGACAATCGGAATCGTCTTTATGGCGGGTATGCAGCCCTGGATACCGAAGTTATGAATGGCATCGATCCATCGACGACAGGCGAAAAAAAACTGAAAAATGCTTGGCGTCCTGCTTGGCGTTAGAGTGCGGAAAAAGGCGAATTTCTGCGAACCAGGATGAACTGAAAATCCCTGTTATTTCGGAAAATCAAAATACGCCGAAAACGTCTATAACTGCAATAAAACGCAGTTATAGACTATATCAGGCCAGTGCACAAGGACTGCCAGATGCACTGGAGGCGAGGGGATTCGAACCCCTGTCTAAAAACACCTATCCACTTATAAATAAAGAACTTACAGATACACAAAAGACCTGCTTGGCGTATAGCTTAGCGGCTCTTCTGCAAGACCATCCTGAGCTAGCCAATTTAATCGATTTCTGGCCCAAACTGCCCGATCATGTAAAATTGGCGATTCAGACATTGATCCAGAGCTGCATAAGATAATAATGCTTGGTATATGAGAAATAAGGGTAATTTTAGCAGAAATCGCTAGGGGACAACAAGAATGCCGTTTCAGAACAAATAGTATCTCCTTTCTTTATCCATCCAATCCTAATGTCGGTGCATTTTTTTCATAGTGTGACAATTCTTCAAGCAGTTGATTGTAGGCTTTGACTGTGTCACCACAACTCATTTTATGAGGTTCTGATTCTGGTATTTGACTTATGGAGCCGCATGGTTTGCAGCGAACACTCTTGCCTTCATATTTGTCAGAAATGGCATAATGATGTCCACATTTTGTACAATTAAATTCTACCATTGAATGTCCTTTATTTACTTGTACTGTCCCATTTCATTTTCGTTCTATAGCTCTTAATGGAGCCAATAAACGATTACGAAATGAGCTAATGATTCAACAGAAAAATAATCCTTGATATTTCTCGCATGTATCTCGCTATAGCCTTGAAAACGCATTTATGCTGTATCGGCGACAGCCGGCTTGACCATGTCGCCAGCGTCAATAACTGTGATCCGATACGCCTCACAACGCAACTGTTATATAAAATGGTTGCGATTTTAAGATATTTTATAAGTCCATATACAACAATATATTAGCACTGCATTCTTTTTGATTTTTTGAGGATACTTCGATAGCTTGTTGTAATTTTGGTTGTATTTTTATTCATATCATCGTCAGGAAAAACCAGGTATTTCTCTACAAGTTCAACTCTCGAAAAATTGCTTTTTGAGCATTAACCGGGATGTCCTCCAAAAAATTTTTTCAAAAATCCTTATTTTTCTATCAAATTTTCTGTTTTTCTTTCGCTGCATACTATAGACATTCGAAATGCGCTTTCTTGTTTGTCCGTGGGATTTCAGGAGAGTTATCGAAAATTTTGTATTGACGGATTTTGGAATATCGATAAAATCCTTCCAGAATTATCAAGTGGAAGGGTTAATTCTTATATTAAGGAGGTACATTTGCTATGAAAACTTTAGTGTCAAGAATCGCTGCTATTGTTGCACTTTTATCATTGGTTATTGGAAATACATGGGGAATAGATTGTCCCGACTGTTCGATTACATCCAATGCCTGCCGTCCGTGGGGTAAAAGCAGGACCTATTTCTTCTGGGCGGGTACTAATTCCCCCAGTTCTTCAATTGTCTTAACCGCAGGCCCCTGTGGTCAGGCGGGTGAAGGCGCGACAGGCTATATTCTGTCGGTAACTGATAAACATCGCTCAGAATGCAATAGCAATACCCCCTGCAATGGCGATACCACCGATGCCGGAACCTATGCGGTTATCAGCGTTCGCGGCAGCCAGAAGGCCTTTGAGCATATCTTTCCGGATGGAATTGCATTCCAGGGAGACTATTCCATCAATGATTGGTGGCCTTCCGTCTCAGCCAAACAGACTGGCTGTAAATATACCCTGAGACTATCCAATCCCGCCACATCGAGAATCATTGTCAAGGCCGCAACCAATCAGTGCCTTCCTCAGTACAGCGGCAGTTCGTTTACCATTGATGTCCGAATCTACCAGAAGCGAAACTATAACAGTGAGGTTTACAGTTTTATCTCCAATACCTCCGGCACGATATCCGTCAGGAATAATCACCGCACTTCGTTTGACCCGCAGAACTTTATCCCCGATGTCCGCAGCGGCACGGCCAACGGCTATATCGAAAAAGTCCAGGAAACCTATCGCGTTGGCGGAGATACCTCATGGATGCTGCCGCTGGCCCGGAACTACAATTGCCAGCAGGATCAGGAATGGCTGGGAGGAGACATCGGGTATCCCTATGGAATGCTGTGCAATCAACAGGGGACCTGCAAAATCCCCGAAACTGCAACGACCTACCGGGTTAAATACCCTGCTTTTCAGGAAGAAGTATCAGGATGTCCGCCCTATATAGCCGCCGAAGGCTGGGGTTATACCATTGGCACTACCCAGGGTGAGACGTATATCAGTTACAATATGGGGTCGGGTGGAACTCTTTATTTTGTCTGTAATTCGCCTGCCGACAGCAGCGGCAGCCAGAAATATTACATCACCAAGGTCGTTTATTCCCCCACAGGCAGCTTTACCGGCAGCACCAATCAGGATAAATGGCACTGTTTCTATGAATACAACAGTCCCGCCAAACTCCGTTATATCCATACCGGCAGCAGCCCCAGTGATCCCAATAATATGGCGACGACAAGCCGGTATTATCAGTATGACTGGAGCAATGAGAATAAAGATGTAACGGTCGTTTACCATGACAATTCTGATTCTTCCAGGACCCGCCAGTGGTCGGTTAAATTTGACGACCAGCAAAGGGCCATCCAATACCAGAGCGGGACCTGCTCTTCCGGATGCGGGCTGTCGGAGTTTGAGCATGTGGAATACCACCCGGATTATGATGACCTGATTACCAAACGATACAATGCCAATAACCAGGTCATCCTTGAAAATACCTATGATCCGATTATCTATGGGGAATGGGTCGATGCGGGCTGGATTCCCGTCTATAACTGGAGTTTTGAGTTGCCGGATGTATCCAACTGTACTGACCAGACGGAGATTCCTTCATGGACTATCACCAATACCAACTCTAATGATGTGCCGGAAATCTGTGATATTGGGCAGGCACCTCACGGCAATCAGATTCTAAGACCCAACGGCGATACCCTGACCGGGATTCTGTCGGATACGATTGATATCCGGATGACCTACTCCTTTAAGGCAACCGTCCGTGCCGCCTCCGGCGATTCCCAGATTGGAGCAGCTCAAGTTGCTCTTTATTCCAACAATACCACCTATTCCACTCCCCTGGTAACACTGTCCTATACGGAGCCTTCCGCTCAGACAGACACAGCATGGCATACACTTGAAGGGACGTGGGATGGGGCTTCTTACCTGGGGCCGGACGATACAGACCTGTTTAAGATCGTTATTACCGGCAACCATGTCGAGATTGACAACATTCAATTATCTGCCGAAATTTATATTGAAAACCAGACCAAACCCATCCTGGTCGAACAGAAGGTCTATGACCTCAATACCAGTTCCATGCAGGTCAGCCTCCGCAGGGATATCTGCAAGACCGAGACCCCACAATCCACGACCTACTGGATTGCGGAAAAGACCTATACCCAGCCCAATCAATATCGATTAGTTAAGTACGTCTATGAGGATGATTCTTATACCAACATCCTTTCTAAAACAGAATATGACCAGCTCAACACCGACCCCAATACCCCTTCCGGAGAGGCCTATACCACCTCGTATTCGTATGATTCCGACCCAAACCGGATTATCGAGACCATCACCTATCCCAGCGGCAAACGGCAGGATGTCAAGGTCTATGATCCCAACTCTCAATTAATTTCTTCGTATCGGCACGATACGGTAAACAACGTCAAAGGCTTTTTGGAACAGTATGAGTACCAGGCTTTTTTCATCCTGAATCGATATGAGGAATATGAGTATAAGATTAAACAGCACGTCAATCCGCAGGGCGGAATTACCAATTATTCTTATCAGACCAGCTTTCCTTATTTATTGGAGACCCGAACCGACCCTAATTCTGGCACAGACCGTCAGGTAAACCATTACTACTATGACGGCAGCAGGCGTATTATTACCGAGACTAAAAAGGCCTCGGAGGGTCAAACCGTTTCCAGTACTTATACGTATCATCCGACCACCGGCTTTTTGACATCGACCTATCAGGGGAATTCCCAAAACTCCGCAACCACCACATCCAAATATAATGACTTCGGGCAGGTGATCCGCCAGACTAATCCTGATGGAGTGAAAAGCGGTAAATCCTACGGAACCGGCGGAGAACTGCTGTCGGACTATGTAATTGCTGGAAATTGTGATCCCAACCTGCCTGACAGCCAACTTACCCTGCTGTCCCAGACGAAATATGCTTATACCCAAGAGGGAAAGGTTGAGTTTATTTATAAGGCAAAAGATGATGGGGCATTTTCCTATGATGATCCCAACAGCTGGATTATCACCAAACAGGAGTATGATACCACAGGCCGAAAGAAAAAGACCATTGAAGATTACAACGGGCTGAATCTGACAACAGAGTATTTTTATAATCTTCAGGGAGAACTTGACAAGGTTCTATATCCTTCCGGAAAATGGACGAAAACCATCCGGGACGGACGGGGCCTAACCAAACAGGAGATTACCGGTTATACCGACGAGGGGCAGGATATTAACGTCCTGACAACTTCGTATGACTATGATGATAACGGCAATCTGACCGAACAGACTGGGGCCGATGGAACCAAGACCCTCTATGCCTATGATAATCTGGACCGGATTAAACGTATCTATCAGGATAGCATAGATGGCCCCTATACCGAGAGTTTTTATAATGCAGCAGGCGATGTGGAACGCCAGATCGCCGTGGATGAAGACGAAACTATCCTGAGCGATACCCGCAAGGGGTATGATTATCAGGGCAGGCTGCTCTGGCAGCGGGTCTGTTCCGAACCCAATGTTATCGACAATATCCATGACCTCATCAGTCATACGATTTATGATGTCGTGGGCAATGTCCGGTATTCGATTAAAAAGGACATTGACCGTACCAATTTTGACCCTGATCCCAATGATATTATGACAGAATATCGCTATGATGCGCTGGGCCGGAAATCCAATATGATTGAACCGGACGGGGTTGTTCACACCACCTATTATACACCGGCAGGTTTACCGGAAACGATTATTGATCCCATTGATCCAAGTGATCCCAACGCCTATGTCACCCGCAATACGTTTGATGCAGCAGGCAGAATAGAAAAGACCACAAATCCGGAAGGGCATTATGTTGTCAATTGCTACAACAGCCTCAATCAGGTCGTAAAACAGACCGTTTTCGACTGCAATGAGACACCAAATAATACCGCAGATGATTTTGCCGTTAAACAGATACGCACAGGGTATGATAATCTGGGCAATGTCCAAAGGACGGTCGTCATGCGGCATCCGGACAGCACCGAAGATCCGCTGGAAGGCTATGATCTGATTACAGATTATACCTACTATCCGCAGACGGGGTTGCTCTATCAGCAAATAATGTATTATGGGGAGACTCCCTCGGAAGCAGTGACGACCTATTACTACGATTCCATTGGCAGGAAGATTCGCGCTGTTGACCCATCCGGCAATGAGGAGATCATCGTCTATTCGTCCACCAACCCTGCCCAGGTGGAAAGAACGGAATTGATCCAGAGGGATGAAGAAGACCCGCAAAACACCTTCTTTGTCGTCACCACGTTCTTTGAGTACGACGATTTTGGGCGGATTTATAAGAAGATTCTGGATGTGGACGGGGACGGGGCCAAGGAAACTACCGACATCACTTATACCTATCTCTATGATGGTCTGGACAGAATTGATCAGGAAATCGCCCCGGATGGGGTCATCACCCAAAGTCTCTACGATGGATTCGGCAACGCCAGACAGGTCATTGAGGATTTCGGCAGCACCACCTTGAATAAGACTACCGAATATGTCTATAATCGCCTCAATCAATTGGCTCAGGTCAACGCCTACGACCCCAATGATACCACCTCCAATATTGCCATCCAGACAACGGAATATCAGTATGATAAGGTCGGCAATGTCGTTCAGATTACCTATCCGGATAATCTATCCGTCGGTTATGAATATACCCTGCTCAATCAGGTTCATAAGGAAACCAAGCGGGATGGAACCTTCCTTTACTCCTGGTATGACCAACTCGGTAATCTGACCTTAGTCAGCGACGATGAAAACGCCGATGTCGGCGGCAACCCAACCTTCAAAGAACTATTCCACTATGACGGCGCTGGCAATCTGCTATCTGCCGAAAAACAGGAAGATGGTGATACGACTGCTTATTCGGAATTCACCTACAATGGATTTGGTCTTCGGGAGTCGGAAACCGCGACGTATTATAGCCTCAATCCCGTCACCGCCACCTGGGAATATGACGGCAGCGGCAATCCGGTCAATCAGACGCATGGCGATACCATGCTATCCTATACCCACGATGGCTTGGGCAGGATGAAGGCCATTGACCGGGGTAATGACACCATCGTTAATTATACCTATTACGGCAATTCGCCCAAGGCGATTGATTATCCCGAACCGGTTATAACCGAACAGCGGGGTCTGGATGAACTGGGACGCACCGAAGAGATCAAGGCCGTGGATTCTCAGAATGCCTCGATCCTTGACTTTATCTATACCTATGACTCCGTCGGAAATCGGCGGCAGGAGAAATACAATCACCTGTCCACGCCGGTCTGGGATCGATATTATTACGATGCTCTCCGCAGGCTGGAGCAAGTGGATTATGCAGCGACCTCCGGCTTTGCCCGGCGTATTGACGATTCTCGATTTTCGATTGACGAGTTGGCAATGTTTGCCTCGCAGTGGGTGGATAATGGAACCACAGATTTCACAGATGACACCGATTATTATTCTGCTATTCCCGCTCAGGCGGCAATCCGCTCTTTATCCTCAAAGACCTCTGTGTCCTCTGAGGCTAAATTATTAACCCTGTCGGAGTTCGGAACGGCCAACAACAATCTCAAAGCTGAAACCCTCCGCAACGACGACGGCACTATCATTGCCCAGATTGTCTATGATGCCTCCGACAGGATTACCCTGTTTACCCTCTATCCGGATTCCGGGGGTAAAGTGGTGGTGTTCAGTGCCTACGATGCGGACGGAACATTGACCTCCCAGATATGCTCGACCTACGATGCGGATGGTAATCTGATCAGCCGTGAATCGTTACCGCTGGTCGCTGAAATGGCTGAATTGACCAGCCCCCTTGCGGCAGTCAGTACGCTATCGCTGTCCTCAGCTCTGGACACCGAAGAGTCCGGCACAATGATGCTGATGATGACCCCGACCTCCCAGAATTCCCGAACCGATGAATTCGACTACGACCATCTTGGAAACCGGTATCAGGTCCGGGAAAACTATGGATTACTGACCAATACCAAGACCTATTCTCACAATAGTCTTAACCAGTATTCCGAGATGAATGAAGGGCTTGCGGGGGCAACGTCGTCTTATACTTATGACCATGATGAGAATGGGAATCTCTGGGTAGATGGCTATGGATATACCTATCATTACGATGCCCATAACCGGCTGATCGATGTTCAGGATGGAACGACCACCCTTGCCGAATACGGGTACGATGCCCTCGGCAGGAGAATCAAGAAGACCGCCGGAGGGTCAACGACCTACTTCTATTACGATACCCATCATCAGGTGATTGCTGAATATGAGGGAACGACCCCGCAGTTAGTGCGGGAATTCGTCTATGGCAACGGGACCGATGAAATTCTTGCCATGTTCCTGCCGGAATATGAAGGCAGTCAGGATGATTTAGAAGCATTCCTGGATTTTTGTGATGCGTGGCTGGCCAACAACACCGATCCGAATGAGACACGCTATGTGGCGGAATTTGACCACAACGATGATGATATTATTGACTTTGAGGATTTTGCCTACTTTGCTTCGGTGTGGGAGATACCTTCCAATAAGGAATCCCATTATTACTACCTGCATGATGCTCTCGGTTCCGTCCGGGGACTCATCGGCGGCAAATTCAACCGCGAGGAAGACCGGGAGTTCTATAACTACGATGTTTATGGCAAACCGACGGATGATTCGGTCGGCTCTGTTGCGGGTAATCCGTTCTTGTTTGCCGGGTATCGGTATGATGCGGAAACATCGCTCTATCATCTGAGATTCAGGGCGTATGATCCGGCCAGCGGGCGATTTATCCAGATCGACCCCATTGGCTATGCGGATTCGATGAATCTGTATGAGTATGTGACCAATAATCCGACCAATTACATCGATCCATACGGTTTGTTTGAACGAAATACAGATAGCTGGTGGAAAGAAGGCTTTAGCTGGTCAAATCCCCTGGGATATTTTTCAGAGGAAAACATTGCCAAACGTCAACAGCTTCGTCAATTACAGCAATATTACGAAGCCAAGTATCAGGCAGTCAGGCAGGAACGAAAACTCCGCGGTATAGACGATAATTGGAAGGAAAAATGCTGCTGTGTAGCCAAAGATGTCTGTGTGGGGGTAATTGTGGGCATTGGACAGGGGACGGCAAATACGGCTAATGGTTTACAGGATGCCGTGATTGGTGTCGTTAATCTTCCCGCCTCCACATGTAATCTGTTTGGAGCAGATATATACGAAATCCCCTCTCCGGATTGGTCGGAAGGTCTTCTGATGGATGAAGATCCATTCCAGCATCAGATTAGTAAGTTCATGGGCGGACAGGCGGCGTATTTTCTAATTACAGTCGGAGCGGGCAATGCAGCGCAGGCAGCGAAAACCTGCAAAGCCCCGCCCAGTGCGCAATGTGCCGATGATGCAGCCAAAGCAGGCACAGAAATTGTTCAGCGTGCTATGTCGAAAGCAGAACTTGAAGCTACAAAGAAAACGGGCTTATTACGCGGCGGGCGTGTAGGCACAGAAGAGAATCCACATTTTGTGAGTGATGCGGTAAATTCAAACGCGAAACGTGCCCAACAAAGACTTGCATTGCCGCAAAAACCTGAGGTAAAAACAACTTTGGAAGTTCCTTCCGGAAGATTTTCTCAACCATCAACAGTTCAGCCTAAATACGGAATGCCCGGTGGTGGGACAGAACGAACTGCAAACGGAGTAGTTCCGGCAAAAATAATTAAAGCGGAGGAATTATGACTAATCACGATCTTGGTAAATTAGTTCAATCAAAAGTTGTTTTTGGAGTCAGCGACCCTTGGGATTTTTACACAGAACATGGAGATCAGGAATATTCAGCAATCGTAAAAGCAGTTTCGTCCGAATTGCTACTGGTAGAATTAACAGTATCGCTTCAATACAAAGGAGTGGTTTTCAAGCATCTGGTTGCAACTGCCCGTCATGAGGACAAAAGCCTTGCCGACATGACTACATCCCATGCTGTTCCTGTGAATCTGGTTCCGGCAATTCTTCAGGAAAAGACGGCGGACGCTAACACTGATGATTTATTTCATGCAGCAGCATCGTGGCGCAGTTGGCATTTGATTGGAGGACTTAGGCTTAAAAGCGAGAAACAACCATGAATTCTATTAAGGAACAGAAATTGTTCAGCGTGCTATGTCAAAAGCAGAACTTGAAGCTACGAAAAAAACAGGCTTATCATTTAAAGAGGCCATTTCATACGAATGGCGAGATAACTCCTGTATTGTGGAAGACGACATCGTAAGCTTTAATAAAATGCGATGCCAGAATAAGTCAGAGTTTCTTGTTCACAAAATATCTCTTTGGCAGGAGAGAGAGGGTTGGCAAAACTTTCAAGAGGATAAAGGCGGAAAGGAACGTTTTAAGCATTTTACCATTTATTTCGATGATGTTGGAAGTCTTAATGTTATTGCAAGTAAATATGAAGTTGAATCATAATTGAGTGAATATTTGCGGGCTGTGAAAGGCTCCATTTGTAGAGTATAAAGGGATATAGACGACAACAAGATTTTATGGTAGAAATATAGTCTGGCATTAAAATAGTATGTTCTGCTCTTTGACAATTTGATTATTAGCTTTCGGCTCTGTCCGGGGACTCATCGGCAGTAAATTCAACCGTGAGGAAGACCGGGAGTTCTATAACTACGATGTTTATGGCAAACCGACGGATGATTCGGTCGGCTCTGTTGCGGGTAATCCGTTCTTGTTTGCCGGGTATCGGTATGATGCGGAAACATCGCTCTATCATCTGAGATTCAGGGCGTATGATCCGGCCAGCGGGCGATTTATCCAGATCGACCCCATTGGCTATGCGGATTCGATGAATCTGTATGAGTATGTGACCAATAATCCGACCAATTACATCGATCCATACGGTTTGTTTGAACGAAATACAGATAGCTGGTGGAAAGAAGGCTTTAGCTGGTCAAATCCCCTGGGATATTTTTCAGAGGAAAACATTGCCAAACGTCAACAGCTTCGTCAATTACAGCAATATTACGAAGCCAAGTATCAGGCAGTCAGGCAGGAACGAAAACTCCGCGGTATAGACGATAATTGGAAGGAAAAATGCTGCTGTGTAGCCAAAGATGTCTGTGTGGGGGTAATTGTGGGCATTGGACAGGGGACGGCAAATACGGCTAATGGTTTACAGGATGCCGTGATTGGTGTCGTTAATCTTCCTGCCTCCACATGTAATCTGTTTGGAGCAGATATATACGAAATCCCCTCTCCGGATTGGTCGGAAGGTCTTCTGATGGATGAAGACCCATTCCAGCATCAGGTTAGCAAATTCATGGGGGGCCAATCTGCATATTTCCTGATTACAGTTGGAGCAGGCAATGCCATGTAAGCAGCAAAAGCCTGCAAGGTAACCCCTGGAACACAATGTGCTGATGATGTTGCCAAAGTGGCGGATGATGTAGTGGATTTGAGTAAGGGAGCAAAGACTGCCGAAAAAGCAGCAGATGAAGCACTTAGTGCGGCAAAGAAGGCTGAAAATACTGCTGCAAAAGGAGGTACTTATAACTAAACTTTTGCAAAATTGAAAAATTGGAGTCCGAATGGGCTTTTTGACGACAAATACAGGTAGTAAAGTGTCCGATAATATCATGGAGGATATTACGATGCCGGCTATCGTCCAATTT
>Ga0228536_1001820_pt1 | contig 16439 bp, 16 predicted proteins | sample SJ1Smetagenome_FD_168611 | JGI IMG/M metagenome (GOLD analysis project Ga0228536, IMG submission 168611) | Enriched culture of PCE-dechlorinating microbial communities from Ithaca, New York, USA - SJ1.S | ecosystem: Engineered > Modeled > Simulated communities (microbial... > Unclassified...
GCGAAGCTACATCCGGGAGGACAAGATCATCGGATCCTTGGAAAAGTTCCATGAGCTGACAAGTCAAATCGCATGCTGAAGAGAGTTATGATGGCTGCCAAATTGCAAACTCATGTTGACATGGCCTTTTTATTTATGATTTATTATTTTTTTCATCTATAATAACTTATCATCTCTTTTATTATTATTTTAGCCGTTAGCAATATTTTCCTTTTTATAATTATAATTTATACTTTTTGTAACAACATGTTTATTGTGATACCTCTTATTTTATTCTTGGCCTAACGATTATTTACTTCGAGCTCCCGCCATCATACGCTTCAGAGTAATAAAGATATATTTAATATCTGTCACGATCGGCTTCCGTAGGTACTCTTCCAAATACGCTTTTTCTATTTTCATAATTTGTTCAAAACCATTCGTTTTTTCATCGAATATCGGAGATATTAATCCTGGTTTTACTTTATAGTATAGATCTTTATATTCATTTGGATACAAATTGAAGTATTGTTTACTCATCGCTCTAATGCCTACTAATTTTATTTCTCCTCTTAACCAATCAAGCAATTGAGGTATTTCATCCAACCAGTATTTTCTGCATATTTTCCCCAACATAGTGATTCTATAATCGTTTTCATATTTACCCATGCTATTTATTTTCGTATCTTCATTAATTTTTTTTTGAAGATACTCGCTATATGGATACATGGTACGTACTTTGTGAATTGATATAACATTTCCGTACAATCCAATCCTGTTAAGTTTAATAATTATAAAATAAGAAGGATTTTTATTAATAGAAATAGTTTTTGTTTTTTTTGACAATATATACGTAATATTTCCATTTTTACGTATATCAATCACATCAAATCCACAATAACTTAATCTTCCCATTACTTCAACTGTCGAAAATACCTTTTCTTTCCTTTTAAATATATTATTGTAAACCTTATTTAAATAAGATATTTTCGGAATAATTCTATAAATAACGAAATATCTTATTTTTCTAATTTTTTTAATTATATTTGATGTATTATTAATATAATTATTTTCAACGTATTTTTGTTCCTTATATTTCGTTATAATATATCCTCCATTCTTTAACTTATGGTATGCCTCAATAATTGTTTCATTAATATTTATTATTTCGTTTATTTCTTTATTTAAAATGCAAATAGAATATTTTAATGATTTTATATCATTATTATTTTCCGAGTTTAAAATAATGACATGTTCATCTTCTTTAATGACATCGCCATTTTTCGGATTTATAACTTCTTTTAATATTTCATCAATTACTATTTCTCCTGATATACTAATAAATTCAATTTTCTTTGATGGATACCCGCCAATTTCTAGATTTAGCGGTTTTTGATCGATTTTATTTATATCAATATTAATATTTTTCGATGAATCAACATTCTTTATTTTAACCGATATGACCATAGAATAAACGCATACTTCAATAATGGAATATAGGAATAATGCTAAATATACGTCTTTTTCTTTTATTTTTATTATAATATCTAATATTATTATAATAAATAAATTCACGAATATCGATTTAATAAAAGGTGATATAATATATTTCCATTTAATTTGATAATATTTAATCTTATATTTTTGAGTTATCCATGAAGTAATCACCCATGATATTACAACAACATATATACTAACTCCGGATAACGCAATGACATTATTTTTTCGATAATATATGGAAATATATAAGAAAGAAAAGATAAATAGCGCTATTTGTAATAAGTAATTAATTATATAATTACGATTATTTATCAATATCATATGGTAACGTCTTGTACATATCTTGAATTGAAGGATTGTTGAAGTAATGCTCTTTGCTTTCTGGATAATTTTCAAAAAGCCATATTAAAAAGCTAGAAACGTCAATTTTATCCCGCAACAACTGCCTTCTTCTTACTTCATATTTTTCCTTCAAATTATCGGTTTTAATTAACTCTTTTACTTTATATAAAAATTGATTTTCTTGCTTTGTAGTAAAACAATGAATTAATCGATATTTACTTTCTAGTTCCTTCATTTGATCTATATCATAAAAATATTCATCATACTCAACCGACGGAGTTCCCAATATTGCGGCTTCAGTTGACATGGTTGTACTATCGCTAATAAATATTTTTGCAAAAGCTATATAATTTGATATTTCGTTCTTGTTTATCATTAGACTATATTTTTCTAGTATTTTAGGTATTTTTCTTTCTGAGGATATTAATATTTCTGTATAAGGTTCAAGAATATTTACTAATTTAAAAAGAACTTCATCTGATATTCCAGTTTTATTTATATCATGAGTTGCTCTGAATCCTGTGCACCTGATTAAGCAATAAGATTTTTTTTTGATCAATACTTTAGGTAATAATAACTTATTTGGAGAAAAGTGATTCGGATGGAGATGAGCGAGGGCTTTATACCCATTATAAGTAATTGTTTTATTTCGATATTTACCAACATTAGTTATTTTTGGAGCAATAATATAATTCGCTGGTATAAACCATGTCCGTTGTTCCGGCACAGCAGCCAAAACATCATCCGTTGGATATAAAGATGGAATTCTTTTTAACCTGCCTAGATATACTAAAGCATCCCCTATAAATAAGTCGTACTTTTTCCCTTTTGATACTTTCCATAATCGATATATTGATAGTAATAAATTTACAGCGGCCGCTATATAAACGTGCACTCCATTAATCTTTCTACTTTTTGGAAAAATATTCTTGTATTCCCAGCCTTCGTTTTTAACGAGATCTTCGAGAATGTCTTTAGTATTTATTATAATATCAACAATATGACCTTTTTCTTTCAATTTATTGATTTGTACTTTATGAAATTGGAATTTTGCAGGATGCACTAAATAAAATAGAAAACGCTTTTTTTTCATTGTAATCATTCAAAAATCATTTTTACTATTTTTATTCTTGCGCAGAGTGAAGTAATCAAATGTATTATTGCGCACCTGATAACATATGGGATGATTCCACTCAAGTCCAAAACTACCGAAATCGAGGGCCTCGCCTTGTTTTAGCTAATCTAGGCTTTATCAAGTTTTTGCAGGTTATCATCGACGCCGTGTTTTCCAATTCATAAGTCCTTTTCGATCTTTAATTCGAATTTTCTTTGCGGACTAAGTTCAATTTTCATTCATGCCCGAAGACAAAGGATATTTACATATCGATATCATACTAAAGACACTTTCAAGTAATATTTTTTATACGCTATCACCTGGTAGCATCGCATGCGATTACATTACAATCTTTGCATACAAGGCGAGCGATTTATTCACCTCCGAGGAGTCATTTACCTTCCAGGATTACTCCACAGAGTAAGTGATCGAGAGGATCGGTCAGCAACATATACTCTCACCCCTGGAAATATTCCCGATCGATGAAATAGATTCTCTTCCCCGATTTGCCGAGAAAGGGTTTCGCTGTCTCTCGCACATCGATCTGTATGCCCTCTCCGGCCTGCTTTTTCAATGTCTCAACGATGAGCCGTTCATGATCGGGACGAAAGCCTAAGCGTTTGATAATCCAACAGACCAGCGCATTGGGCGCCATCTTCTCTATGCAGTAATACTCCACTGGAATATCCTTAAACAGAACGGTAAAACCGGGCCCCGTCAATTTTCGTCCGTTTGCTAAAAAGAATATTTCGGACGTTCGGCCTAAAACCCGAAGAATAACCTGGCCGTTGTAGGAAGACGAGCTACCGAAGGTCATTCCGATTTGAGCCTGGTCGCCGACACGATAATTGATTAGAGGCATCGCATAGTTATTTAGGTCTGTAGCCAAGACGGAGCCAAAGCCCTCTTCATCGGGATGATCCAAGCGCACATAACAATTATACCCAACCTCAAACGGATCCTCGTTCAGGGCAAATGCTGTAATCCCGCCATCATTAGCGCCATAACAATTCATCACGGGGCAATGAAACGCGTCTCGGATCGTTCTGCGAAACGAATCGGTTAGGACTTCCGACGTCGGAAAGCAAGCCCAAATATCCAGCGAGACGTTATGTTCCAGGGCATATTTTGCGAGCAAATAGATCGCGGAAGCATATCCATATAGATAATGAATGTTTCCTTTCCGGATCAGGGCGATGTAAGACGAGCAAATCTCATCGGAAAGATTGACCCCGTTCAACCCGATTTTCTGCTTCATTCGGTAATAGGCCCAATGCTTGAAAGACATCTTCTTGTTCACGAAGAGGGAAGTGCTCCCCAGCGCCACATAACGATCACCGTAGCGATAGCCGACGCGTTCCCAGTTTAAAATGGTATTGGCCGTCGACATACTCCATGAACTATTGTCCAGGAAATATACGAGCGGGTTCCCGGTCGATCCCCCTGTCGCCGATGATTTGTACGCTATGTTTGAAAGATTAGCTGGGCGCAGGTCCTCTCGATGCTGTCGGATTATTTCCTTACTCAGAGCCGGGATTCGTATCAAATCTTCTACCGTGGCAATGTGTTCGGGAGACAGACCTGCTTCCCGGAATAGGGACCGATAATATACGGTATGAAAATAAGCATGCTCGACCAGTCGTTTCAACCGCATATCCTGCCATCGGCGGATTTCGTCCGCTGACTTGGAATGGAGTTGCCGTATCAGTCGATAAGAAGAGGTCACATTCGTCTGTAACGCCCGATCTGCTATAGGAAGGGCGATCGTTTTCAAGAACGCGGCCCTCAGGTTACTCATGGAGTATTTACGGCCTTCTCGCCAGATAACGAACAACGCTCATTGCATATTCGTTTTCGACCTCGGAGAGCCCATCCCTTCGCAGCCATCGTCCGTCTTGCTTCTCGAACCAGAATTCAGATTTTGCAACAGTATATGTTCCATAAAAGACCGCTTGAAATTCAAGTACATGGAATTTTCCCTCGGAATACCCGACATCCAATGAAACATTTGGAACATCTAACGCATCATAAACACGCTCACAATAATTTAATAATTCGGGCGGCGGAGAGTCGTCGAAAAGCAATCTCCCCCCGCCACTTGCCCGAAAATCATTTGGACGGTTGAAGCGTTTCAAGACATATTGTTTTTCCCCATATAATAGAACTTTTCTATCAAAACTCATCCCGGGAACTAAATCTTGAATGATAAACTTGTTTTGAAAATCGGAGCACTTGACATATCCGGAGTGCTTGATGCTTCTCAATGTTTCGACCATGGAAACTTTCAATGAGGACGACCGTGAAAGGACGCGCGCTTCGCGGAGCAGTTCCTCGCGATTGCGAGCGAGCGACACCCCTTTGCTCATGGCACCCGCTGCCGGCTTGAGAACGCTGGGGTAAGTCCATGGACGAACATCGTCCCGGATTTCTTCATAACATCCATAGATCCGCGATGCGATCGTGCGCATCTCGACCGAGCCCAGGGCACGCAGGATTTCCATGAAGACTTTATTATTGTGGGCCCGGAGATATCGAAACGAAGGAATGACCCTTGCCCCAGCCATTTCTAATCCGTAGACGATATCTTCAAGAAATGATTTATAATAATTATTTGGCTCTTCAGAAGATGTATAAAGGAAAACCGTCTCCTGGTCAAAAAGACCGCAAAAGGAAATCTGGGATGGGGCTACCGTTTCCGCCTCGAAGTCGTTCTCCCTGAAAACCTGGAGAATTTTCGCGATGTCCATTCCACTTCTGTATGGCATCGGGCGGAATTTTGATCCAAAATACCCTTTGTAATCAAGAATCAAATAAATCCTTTTCATACTCACCTCTCTCTCGCCCCCTACTCCGCGTTTTCCCGCTCACAATCAGGGGAGGATGGCGTTCTCAGCGGACAGGCAGAGCGCACGAGTCCGGTTGCGGCTCACGCGTATCAATAAGGAAGAAATCGCGCCAAGATAAGAATATTTAATCCCATTAAAAAGGACGCTCGTGATTCCGCCTGATAAAGAAATCAAGAGAGACATGATAACAAAACTAAAAAAGACGCCATAAAGGATTTTATTACGTCCTTCGAATATTTTTTGTTTTTTCAGCCGCTTTTTTATCTTATTAATAAATAGAAATAAATATCCATGAAGTCCGACGTACCAGATCAAACCAACAAATCCAGCCCCATGGAGCAGGGAGTTATAATCGGCATGGATTTGGCGACGAAGACTAAACCGATATCCATAATTCCCAGGGGAATTGAATATTTCTCGGCCGAATAAGCTGATCGTCGGATCGGTAAAGGATAGCGCGTTTTTCCATATACCGATCGCCTCGATATATCGCCCCTCCGACTCGAGAGAATTCATCTTTAGCCTATCCGCCCGGGCATCGATTCTTTCCAATAAAATGCCCTTATAGAGCGGATACGTTAACGCAAAAAAAAGGCCCATATACATTCCTATCTTGACGATCTGCCTTTTCTTACCGGCCATGAAATAGAAAAATACATATCCTGTAATCGTGGCCACAATTGATATTCGCTTTAAGGTGATAATCATGGTGATGAAAATAATCGAGGCTCCCCCAAAAAGGACTATTTTTTCTAACTTTTTTTTGGATTCACGAATAAAAAATGGGACCAGAACGAGCGCATAAGCCATCGAATTAAGTCCTTCGGTGAAAACATTTCCGGTCTGCCAATCATTATTCTTCAAATATTTCGCCCCGCCAAGATTTAAACTATTGGCAGCTAGCAGATTAATTAGATACAGTCCTGCTAATACGACGACAGCACGGTTGAGTTTCCTGAGATCATCGAAGTTTTTTACAAAAATATAACCGATATAAAGAAGCATCATGGGAATATAGGCTTCAAGATAGTTCTTGAACGAGACATATTTATCCGATGAAAAAGCGATCAAGACAAAAAGGTAGAGAAAAAAAAGCCAAACGGGAGAAAATTTACCGAGTCCTTTCGGAAATTTAACGACCGTGACAGTAACATATAGAGTGGCGAGACCGCCGACGACTACGGCGGCGAAAGACCTCTTATTATACAAGTTGCCGGCCAGGGCAATATAAACGAAATAGGATGGTAAAAACCAGAAAAAGATTTGTTGATAGACATTACTTCTCCGGACGTAAAAGCGCTTATGGACATCCGGAATAAGTCCTCTAGAGCCGCCGATTTGGGAATTCATGGAAGCTTCCGGGGGAGATGAGAGATTATTCATAAACATTTTCCTTGATCAAATAAAACCATTTCCTTAAAGATTCGGGCTTGGGCGGACATCGAATACTTAAGATGAACCGTCTCAACACCCCTGGTAGCCAGACTTGCCCTATCATCAGGCCGTCTCAAAAGAGCGATTGCAGCGTCCGCAAAAGCGGTTATATCATTCCAGTCATCAATAACGATCGAATTGACGAGGTTCTCGGCCGCTTCCTTCGTACATCCCACGTTAGAAACGATTGGGACGCAACCGCAAGCCATAGCCTCGAGCATAGCCGAGGCGACACCCTCACTAATCGAAGGCATCAATAATAATTTTGCTCTCCGAAAATACTCTTCAGGGTGATCCGAATATGGTAAAACGCGAATATCGGGCCCTAAGCTCAGCTTTTCGATTCGACGGACGATTAAGGAATGCATTGTCCCGCCTCCGATTAGAACAGCGCTCAGCTTGGGAAATGCACGCTTCACAATTAAGAGGATTTCCACGATCCTGTCCGGCCCCTTCAGCGGAGAAAAATCGCCGGCGAAAAGGATATCTATGTCTTTTTTTTCCGATGGAATCGGAAAGTACTTGTTTTGATCAATTGAGCCATTAAAAATGAATATATTTTCGCTTCGGACGCCATGTCGAATCAAATAATCATTGATTACCTTTCCCTTGGTGGTCACAAGATCGGCATGTTTCAGAATAAACAGATTGATTCGTTTCCAAAGCTTTTGGTTCTTGAAATATGTTTCGATTTCCGGAATGCCCCCAACGCTTGAAATGATGCACTTTGTCCCGGTCACTTTTGCCGCAATGAATCCATTGATTCCCTTCGGGATGAGCTGGTAGCCGTTAATGTAATCAGGGCGGTACTTGATCGAATAGATAATAATCTGGATTGGCTCCCAGATTGTTCTGATTATCCTTTTCACTAGGCCGTTTTTGATTCTTTTTAGGCCATCAAGCGTAACATAACGAATTCCATCAGCCGGAAATCCGGCCGATTCCCTAAAAATAATAATTCGGTCAAAGAGAGACGTTTCCTTTATCGGCATGGTTTTATACGCCGTCAAGGACTTTCCGAGGCGGCCGACGACGACAAAAATGCAAGTCGGCTTTTTATCGATCACTGTTGAATTATTTCGCGTAATATTTATTTGATATGTGCTTTAAAGTCGACGTAGGATTTTTCATCAATCCATAAAAGAAGTCTTTTTTCATAAGGATTCGCTGCCGCCGCCTTCCGCGCACACGCATTTTTTGGTATTTGTTCTCGTATTCGCCTTGCCCGCACGCGAGCATGGAAGCCATCATTTTTTCGTAACTCCTCAACTTACGTATTTGCTGCCCTGCCTCGTCGATTATGCGGGGAAAATAATTAGCCTGAATTCTCGTGTAAATGGTATCGTATTTAATTTCACCGCTATTTTTTATCTCCATTCTGACCACGACACCTATCCTTACGTTTTCAGTATAGATCATGTCAAAAATAAAATTTCCGAGACTATAAATGATCAGCCCGTGTTTATACTCTTCGATCGGTTGGAGAACATGGGGATGATGCCCGATAATGACATGAACGCCTTCGTCGATGAGTGTTCTAGCCAATTTAACCTGGGTGAAAGACGGAATCGGCACATATTCGTTTCCCCAATGCAAGCTGGCGATAATGAAATCCTGCTGCTCCGATTTAATTTGCCGCACCGAGGCAAAGATATCGCTTTCAGAATCGATGCGCTCCAAATTCTTGCCTGGGATCATGTTGAAAGCAGCGAAACTTACAATCAGCCCTCTAATATTAATCCGACACGTGTTGCGCTCCCATGTGCCATAATGCTCAATACAGCGAATCCCTGTAGATTCCAGTATTTCACGTGTTTCAAATATTCCTGCGCGTCCGTGCTCGCCGATATGATTATTTGCGATCGATACGGCGTTCAATCCAGAACTCGCTAATTCCGCCACAAACCGTTTACTTCCGGCAAACGGATAGCGCAAGGCTTTCTCCTCATCCTTGAATACGGGCGACTCCAGATTTCCGAAAACGATGTCCGTGTCCTTGAAGAGCACCGGGACATCGCTCGCTTTCAATGCGTCTTTAATATAACTTCCGTTAACACCACCGCCTATATGGTTGGGAAGTGCTCCCAGAAAAATATCGCCTACGACGGTAATTTTCATGATCTCTTCATTCCATTTTCTCTAGCGGAGATGCTCAGTAAGAAAACTCAGGGATTTCCTTCGTTCCACAGTTAGACGATTTTCAACAATTGAATAATCGATCGGCTTTTTCAGAATATCGATTCTTTTTTTTAGATCTTCAACGTTTAAAACGAGACGATCCTCCAAGCCCAAGAGATCCAGCAGCGACATGATTCGGCCCACTTTCTTTTTATCTCCCGTCATGACAATGAACGGCTTACGAAAAAGAACAGAAAAAGCCAAGCCATGAAAAGAATTTGTAATAATAAATGCTGCGCTAGCGATTCTCTTCAACCATCCAATCAGGTACTGAGACCGTAGACAATAACGGTCGAATCCTTTTCTGGGCGGTATCAAATTCAATAAGGTCAACCTCAAGCCCAAGTCTTTTCCGGCAAGCTCCACTATATCCATCACACCCGGTTGCTTGAATAGAAAACAGGCGATTTCTTCCCGGTTTCTATATTTTCCAATTAGCTCAGAATAATCCGAGAGGAGAAGCGTGGGGTCCAGGACATGTGCCGCATCAACTCCGAAAACGCTCCGACAGATTTCCACGCCGCTGCTTTCTCTTACCGATACCGCTCGAAATTTCGTCAGCGCTTCTTTCATTTTATCATTATTTTCTATGGACTTGTCCCATTCTGATACCCCGAAACTCGATGCATAGGAGAGTCTAGGAATATTGTTCGGAACAAAATCCAACATATACGTCAAGATATTTTTTCCGGTAATAGAAGGATTCCAAACCTGGTCGCTTCCTACTAGAAAATAATCTGCAGGCGGCATAAGGGACAAATCCGGCGTGAACATTTCCTTGGTCATGGGTGGGTAATATTTTTTTCTGAACCTGTTAAAAGCGATGACCCTGTGTCCGGATATCATCCAAAAAGAGAGGCTCTTTCTTCTTTCTCTCGCTATCGAACTTTTAAAATTTACGATGCGGACATCATGCCCAAGATTAACAAGGGATTTACACATCGCATATGTCTGCAAAACAGCGCCAGGGCTCAAAGAATAGTGGATTGTTAAAAGGTTGATTCTTGCCACGATTCACTCCTTAGGTAAACGGGCTATAGCCATGCGGTAACATTTATGATTCCGAACTTTATTAAGCTTTTTTAAAAGTGAACCAATCGTGCCAAAGGTCCTGGAAAAGAACCCATTTTCCCTGACGCGGTAAATTCGTTCAAGGATTCCGAACGGGGCGTGCGTGAACCATTGTCTAAAGAACACATGCGCTGGATTCAGTCTTTGATAATAATAAGAGAATCCGTTCACCATGCGAGAATTTTTCGAAAGAAACTCCTCCCAACTAATTTTGTGTCTGACGATATCGGCCTTGCCAACCCAATGTTCCCCCCGAGGCCCATGAGTCACCATGACTGATATCCCATCAGGGTGCTCTTCCGGATAATCCTTGATTCCCCAATAATCGCAGATCGTAATGTCGGATTTTCTTTTGGCTTTAGCGAACCGACATCGAAAGCAGCTCTTCCTGTTCGTCAGGTGGGATGAAAACGATTTCAGCGGCAGATTGACGCTTCCGCAATCCTTCACTTCACCGTTATCCCCCCAAAGTTTCAGTCGATATTGGTATCCCGTACTTCGCCATCCTTGATCCTTATCGCGAAACGACCTGATGGCCAGAACGGGAGCCTTCACGACATCACATAAATATCGACCCATTGGCAGAAGCGAGGGAAACCCGCTGCAAACGATATCGACCGTAGTCAACCGGCTTTCGGCGCGCGTTTTTCCAAGAAAGGACAATAGACCTGCGACCTGACAACCCGTTCCCGAAAACAGGATGACTCTACCATCTTCAAGCATCTTCCGAACGGTGCGATGAATGGAAACCAAGTTCCCCTGTTGATACTTAGTCCCTTGCAAGCGGAACAAGTCTTCGATTTTTCCAACCGCGATATGCACGATATCCATTCCTTCAACCGCGGCACCGAAAACAATTCCCCCCTCAGACAACACCGCGGCAGCCAGAGCCGCAAAGACACCCCCTGAGGCGCTTTTTTTTCGGAGCACCCTGTCATTCGCCCATGCGGCATAAGGAATCGAAGGCGCGCTTCGATCCTCGTAATCGAATCCGTTTTCGGCCGGGCATGCCGCCGAACAGTTTCCGCATCCCTTACAGGCGGCAGAACTCCATTCTGGGTATAGATGTCCGTCTCTCTCGAGACGCCCGACCAAGGCTCCATACCCGCAAGAGTCAACGCAGGCCATACACCCCGTGCATTCGCGTTTTCTGGCTAGTTTGATTTTTTTCATCTCACTAACCTTTGGACAGCCTTTTTTTTATCTGTGAAATTATGTTCATGTTCATGTATTTTTTCGAATAATTCATCATCAAGCCTGCGTTTAACAACACCACGACAGATCCGAACAGATATAAATTACTTTCTGATTTGGACATCGAGAGGAGTATTAAAATGCAAAAAGACGTCGTCATGGCTAAAAAGAGCTTTTTCATCAACGGGCTTAAAGTAAAAGAATAATGGCGCCTCATCAGTAAGTAATAATTCAGAATGAGGATTGTATAGGATAAAAAGTAATTTAGGCCAAGGGCCTCGACACCAAAAAGATTCGCGAAGACGACGATCAACACATAGTCGACGATGACCAGGATGGCTTGGACAATGATGAATAAATACTCCTTTCCCGAGGAAGAGAATACATACATCATCGGGAAACCGACGACCCTCAGGACAACCCCAAGTAGTTGATATCTAATTATCGGAACGCCTAGCATGAATTCCCGAGTATAGAAGATATTGAGAAGTAGGGGGGCGAAGATGAATAATCCCAATAAAGCGGACTGTGTGACGACAAGGCCAAACTCTATTTGCCGGTTCACGTATTCGCTAAGCTTCTTGGTATCGTCGACTACTTTCATCAAACGCGGTAGGAAGTCCACCGCCATGGCGTTGACCAGAATACCGATATAGACATTTGAAATGGTCCAGCACGCGTGATATATACCCAGCACTTCCTTTGAATATTTATTGACAATGAAGACTTTGATGAGCAAGGCGAATATTTGCGAAATTATTCCCGATAAGCTCAGGCTGACGCCCATCCTCAACAAAGACTTTGTCGTAAAAATTAATTCGGCTTTTTCTATGGCTGAGATCGAGGGCGTCCTAATATGCGCTTTTTTGACAAACCACCAAATCACTAAAAATTCACTCAGGGCCGTGAATAAAAGAACGAAAGGGATGCCGTCGATCTTTAATAACAAAACAACCGCGGCGGATGAGATACATCCAGCAATCGCCCCTAGAACCTGGGATTTCACCAGGTCTTTGATTCGTTGAATGCCGTTCAATATGGCTTTTTGGCAATGACCTAGATTCGTGAATAAAACGTAAAACGCGGCGATTATGATTCCCCAGATATGCGCCTTGGATTTAAAAATCTCGAGACTGGCCTTTTTGGCGAATACGATCATGAAGGCAACACCAAAAATCGAAAAAGCAATAAGGCAATATTTCAAAATGGTAATCGTTTTGTAGACGTCCGTTTTCGCATTGGGTACGTCATTTTTCGCGATCTCCCGGACTCCGCTCGCGTTCAATCCGAGAGCGCTGACTTGGGAAACGATATCCGCATAGTTTTTATACAGCCCGAGATCGCCCACGCCCTTCGCCCCCACGATGAGGGCTATGACTTTCGTTTTAATGACCGCGAAAATAATGACGAAGACTTGCGACAAACCGATGAGCCCCGTCGTTTTGGCGATATCCTTATGAGTCGCCGTCATGACTCCATTTCCGTTCTCTTCAATACTCATTACAATGTGAATTCTTTTTTTGCCGGATTCCCGATGATGAATGAATTCGGACCGAATTTGCCTTTAACAACGCTGCCGGCCGAAACGACGGAATTGTCGCCGATCGTCGTATTCTTTAAAACTATCGTATTTATACCGATCCAAACGTTTTGGCCGATCGTGATGCTGCCAGGGACATCCCTCCCTAACGTTCGTTGCGAAGATTGAAGTAAATGGCCATCCGAATCGAGTATATTCACACCAGCCGCGATAACCGAGCCGGCTCCAATCGTAGTTTTCCCCTGGGCATGGATATAAGCGCCATTGATTCGACTATTCTCGCCGATATCGATCACAGCGTTTTCCTTATCGACGAATAACGTAGCAGAGAACGGCAACCCCGCATGATATCCTTGCGCTCTCGACCTCAACGAAACGTTCTTCCCGATTTTGATTTTTCCTTTCTTCACCAGAATCCGCGTCCGCCAATCGATTATTGTCCCAAACGGAAGCGATAAGCGGTCTTTTCGATATTTTAATCTCAGATAAGCTATTTTTGCGACGCTCTCGCAGATTAAAACCACCGCTCTAATTTTCATTTCTTACTCAATCTGAATTCTGCTGTCGAAGGACAGTCCTTTCTAGTAAGAAGATGAATTTTGTCTTTTTAGGACTCAGCCGAATTAATTTCGTCAGCATCTTCAAATGGACGATGCTTTTAGAAGGCGGGCCAAAGATCCAAACCAACATGCCGAAATAATGAATTATAGATGCTGGCGGGTGTCAGGCCTTGACGACGTTTTTCCGGGGCTTCTTGACCGCGTTCCGCGTATCCATCACCAGGGCTGTCTTCCGGACAATAAAGTCGTGGTCGTAACAGGTGTGGTCGGTGATGATGATCACCACGTCGGCCCGGCGAAGCCGGGCGGCCGTCACGGGGACGGACCGGAGGCACATTCCCAGGTACTCCCTGTGGTCCAAGGACTCCGGAACGTAAGGGTCATTGTACTCGACCCGGGCGCCCTTGGCCTGAAGGAGGCTGATGATCTTCAGCGACGGCGATTCCCGCTGGTCATCGATGTCCTTTTTATATGCGATGCCCAGGACCATGATCCGCGAGCCCCGGAGGGCTTTGCTCTTGGCGGCCAGGGCCTCGAGGGTCTTGTTGATGTGGACCGTTCAGTCATTCCCGGAAATATCCACAACCAAGCCTTCCCGCAACCGGTACTTTCGCCCGGACCGCGGACAGGCCGCGATTCCGTTCTCATCGAACTTCAGCCTCTCCCCCGCTTCGCTCATCCAGCCGATGATCCGGCCGGGATTGCCGACGACAAGGGCGTAATCCGGAACGTTCTTGGTAATGACCGCCCCCGCCCCGACGAAGGCGAAGCGGCCGATGACATGACCGCAGACGATCGTCGAATTGGCGCCTAAAGACGCTCCCTCTTTGACAAGCGTCGGCCGGTAATGAACCGCGCCGACCTGGGGATATTTGCTTCGCGGGACGGGGACGTTCGTAAACACCATGGAGGGGCCGCAGAAGACGTAATCTTCCAGGGTCACGCCCTCATAGACCGAGACGTTGTTCTGGATCTTGACGTGATCGCCGATCACGACGTTGTTCCCGATATTGACATTCTGGCCGAGAACGCAATGACGGCCGATCCGGGCGCCGCCCTGGACGTGGCAGTAGTGCCATATTTTCGTGCCTTCGCCGATGACGACGTCGTCGTCGAGGCAGGACGTCTCATGGACATAATGATTATGTTCGGTCATGGCCTCTTCCCCGCCTTGGGATGATATTCGCCCTTCAGCCCGGTCGGCGCGGCCGTGCGGATCTTGTGGGCCAGCTCGATCGAGGGACGGGCATCCCGGATTCCGAATCCCCCGCCGGCCAGCACATCCTGATAGACCTTCGTGTGAAGATCGGTGAAGCCGTCGGAGAATTCGAATTCCTCGCCGTTTAATTTCAGGGACCGGTAGGTGCATTTGCCGTTTCGGCCCGCTTTCTCGGGAAGGTCGGCCCGGTCCAAGGACAAGAACCACTTGACCCGGGCCTTCTCGAGCTCGAAGAAACCGGACATCTTCCGGCCCTCGGAGACATGAACCACCTGGTCCTGGAGCTTGCCGAAGATCCAGAGGAGCATGTCGAAGAAATGGATCCCGATATTGGTGGCCACGCCGCCCGACTTCTGAACGTCGCCTTTCCAGGAAACGTCGTACCAGCGGCCGCGGGACGTGATGTACGTCAGCTCGACGTCATATTTCCCCTTCGCTTTCTCCGCGGCGATTTTCTCCCTCAGGGCGATGATCTTGGGATGGAGGCGCAGTTGGAGGACGTTGAAGACGCGCCGGCCGGTCTCCTTCTCCAGATCCAGGAGAGCGTCCGAGTTCCAGGGATTGAGGACGAGGGGCTTTTCGCAGATGGCGTCGGCCGAGATGCGCAGGGCGAAGCGGATGTGGGCGTCGTGCAGGTAGTTGGGCGAGGCGATCGAGACGTAATGAATCCACTTGTCTTCGTCCTGGCGGCGGAGCTTCTCGGCGTGGCGGTCGAACCGCTCGAACTCGGTGAAGAAGCGGGCCTCGGGAAAGAACCGGTCGAGGATCCCGACCGAGTCCGAGCGATCCAAGGCCGCGACCAGTCTGTTTCCCGTATCGACGACGGCCTGGAGATGGCGGGGCGCCACGTACCCGGCCGCGCCGATCAAGGCGAAATTTTTCATCTCAACGGTCTCCGCCGACCAACGAAAAACGCCGATTAAAAGACAGGCTACCGCCGTTGGGCATATTGAGACTTCCAACCCCCCGCATAATTTATCCAGCCGATCTTGGGGAAACGATTCCCCAAAACCGCATGAATTTGCTAATAGATGAGGACCAGTAAAAGGACCGCCAAAATAATCCCCGCCCAAATGAACAGAGAGGCCTGGTCCTCCGGCAAATCAAAGGAGAACCCGCCGAAACGGCGGCCGCAGTTGCGACAGCGGTACATCTTGCGAAAAAACAGATAGCGGACGATCCGTTCGCCGCTGCGGGCATGCGAGCGGCGGACGTCGCCGGCAGAACAAGACGGACATACAGGAAGACTCACCATCATTCAACCCCGCCCGTTTTTTAGCATGAAAAAAAATAAATGTCAATTGAAAAAATATCCATGGACTAAAATCAAGGCTTCATGCGCTTTATTTAATTGAAAAGAGGCTTGACCTCCTCCAAGGCCGATGCTATCGTATGGCGCTTCCCGGCCCATGCAATTCCTCAAGATCCGGCACGCCGCCGAGCATAACCTCAAGGACGTCGA
>Ga0228536_1001822_pt1 | contig 16425 bp, 12 predicted proteins | sample SJ1Smetagenome_FD_168611 | JGI IMG/M metagenome (GOLD analysis project Ga0228536, IMG submission 168611) | Enriched culture of PCE-dechlorinating microbial communities from Ithaca, New York, USA - SJ1.S | ecosystem: Engineered > Modeled > Simulated communities (microbial... > Unclassified...
GTTCACCGTCACCGAGCCGTGGGCCGGATCTGTGTTTGCCGTTACGGTAAGGCTGTCCAGATCGATATCGGTGTCGTTCCCCAGGACTCCGGGGAGAACTACGGTCAGAGGCGTGTCCTCTTCAGTGCTATATGCGTCCGGCGACGCCACAGGGGCATCGTTCACAGGCGTTACGTCTATGGTCAGAACGTTCGGCTCGGGGTCCGCAAGGCCTCCCCCGTCGATAACCGTGAAGCTGAAACTTGCGTACCCGCTCCCGAATTCGTTCGCGTCCGGCGTAAACACCAGGTTCGGGATGTCGGCGGCGTCTATTACCTGGCCTTCCGTCACATCAACACCGTTCAAAGTCAGCCTGCCGTCGAGAGGAAGGGTATCGATGCGGACCGCCCCCAGCTCATCAAAGCCTTCGCCTGCAGCTGACGCTGTCAGCGCCTTCACGTCGGGGTCGGTGAATCCGAAGTCCGAGGCGTTAAAGCTGTAGCCCGTGTCTTCAGCCGTCGTCACCGTACTGTCCGTCCCTGAAGGGGCCTCGTTCACGTCCGTGACCGTCACGGCTATCGCCTGCGTGGCCGTTCCTCCCCTTCCGTCGGAGACCATGATGGTTACTTCATATACATTGTCCCCGTCCTGGTCCGCAGGGTTCTCGTAATTGGTGGGATTTCTGAAGGAGATCTCACCTGTCTTCGGGTCGATGACGAACTTGTCCGCGTCGGCCCCTCCCGAAATGCTGTAGGTCAGCGGATCTCCGTCAGGATCCGTTCCCGCCGGCTTCAGCACTTCGGTCGTATTCTCCGGCCTGCTCACCGCGATCGTGTCATCTCCAAGGTCAGGTGCCCGGTTGTCGGGAACGGGCTCGACACCGCCTCCTCCACCGCCGCCTCCGGCTGCCGCCAGTGCTGCAAGCCCGAAAAGCGGCGCAAAACCCAAAGCGCCCTCGTCAGGAAGATGGAAAACTGACGCAGGGTATTCCAGGAGCTGCGTGCTCTTGATGGCTGTCTCCAGGGCGTCGTATGGGATATCGGCTATATAGTCTATGCTTGAATTTCCTGTAAGCTGCCCTACCAGCGCGTGACTGTCATCATCGAAGTAACCTTCGATAACCACGTCGGGGTTGTCGATGTCCGCACCTATGAATCCCTCATCAGCCTCCTCGTCTATGAATTCTACATGGAGGTCGTTCCCGATCCTCTGGAGGATCACCTCGCGGGGAGCCTTTCCTGTCTCGTCGTCCACGAGCAGGAATTTGTCTCCCGCCTTTGCCGTTATCCGGACGGTTTCCCCCTTGTCGGCATTGGGGATATTCACTCTTGTAAAGGTTTTCGTATTATCAGAGATCTGTACCGTATATGTCTTTGCCATTTCCTTCACCCCCACACAATTTGCTTTTATTCATCCTTTTGACTCTTTATTATCCATCCGATGCATTTTTACCCCTTTATGAAACAAATGCAGAATCATATGCATATTGACGTCTACTGGTTATGCCTTGTTCTACAATTAAATTGTATTTTACCATTAGTAAAAGCTATGTCAATGGATTTGCAATAAAAATTTCATCTTTTTTTTCAGATTTGAGATCTTTTCATGCGCATACATGTACGAATTTTTGCATTAAACATTGCCAAAGGAATCCGCAAATGTGCGGATTCCTTTCATTGAAGAGGATTGAAGCTGGTGTGTTGGAGAGAAATACAGTACAAAATGGCACAAGCGCCTTTAAATACTCAGGGGAAGAAATTTATTCCATTTTTCAAAACTGATGACTTATTAAAGGTCTCCATTACGAAAAACGCTCTCCGTCCATCGAACGGAGAGCGCTATTTTTGCACTGCAGCCTGTATTTTCAAAAGCCTTTATTGGGCTTCACTGCCGTCCTGACGTTACCTCTCTCCCAGGGACTCGGTCAGTGTCTTCCGAAGGGGCTTGAGTATATATTCAAGTACGGTGCGGTCCCCCGTACGGATATCAACCTGGCACGTCATGCCCGGAAAGATTTCGATCTCCTTGCCCGTCTGGGTGACGACAGGGTCCCCTTTTATCACCGCGTGAACACGGTAAAAGACCTGTTCGCCCATTCTGGTGTCTTCCTTCAGCGTGTCGGCGCTCACGTATGAGACTTCACCTGACACTGCGCCGAATATGGTGTAATCATAGGGATCGACCCGTATATTCGCAGGCAGCCCGGGACGAAGCTGTCCTATATCTGAAGGCCTGATTTTCACTTCAACGATGATCTGTTCTCCCACCGGCACGATCTGCATCAGTTCCTCGCCGGGACGGAGCACGCTGCCGGCCGTCGTGAGACGCATATTCTTGACGATTCCCGGAACGGACGCCCGCAGCTCCGTGTCCTGAAACTGCTGGGCGCGCTGCGCAAGGATCTGCCGGTTCTGCATGACCAGGTCCTCAACCTTGGCAAGCTCAGTCCTCGCATCCTGGAAATACTTGTTTCTGCGGTTGATCATCTGGGCTTCCGCATCATTGAGGACACGCTGTGCCCGGATAACTTCAGACCGGCTCACGTCTCCCGTTTTCGCAAGATCCGACACCAGTTTCGCGTCCTCCCGGGCGAGATTCACGGCTGCACGCGCCGTGCGCATCTCTTCCCCGAACCCCCGGGTACGCTGACGGAAGAGTGCTGTTTCAAGGTTCACCAGATCAGGAAACTTTTCCACTTCCGGCGGGAATTTTACGGAAGGCGCCTCTGTCACCTCGGCCCGAAGCCTTGCTGCAGTGGCCAGAAGAGCCGCCAGCCGTGCCTCGATCTCCTTCAGGGCCGCCTCGAAACGTGTCTGGTCGAGGACGGCAAGGATCTGCCCTTTCTCGACCCGATCTCCTTCCTTTACCCTGAGCTCCATGATCACGCCGCCGTCTACAGCTTGTATGACCTGGACCCTGCTTGCGGAAATAAACGAACCCCGCCCCCTGACGACCTGGTCGATCCTGTGGACTGAAGCCCAGTAAACAGCAACCGCGAGAGCCGCGACAAGGACCCAGAGGATTTTCGATGAACGGCGCTCTCCGCCGGAGTCTTCAATGTCGTTATGCCTTCTCCTCATTGTTCTCCCCTCCTCCCGCTGCCGCATCTTCATCCCGGCGGTTCAGAACGGTTTGTTCTTTTGATGCAGCCGCAGTCCTCTCACGAATCATTCTGAGGATGTCCGCGGGCTTGCCGTCTGCTGCGACCTGCCCGCCCGACATGATGATCATCCTGTTGGCAAGGGAGACCATCCGGGGCCTGTGGGTAGCCATGAGCAGAATGTCATCGGGGCGTATTTTCTGGGCCAATGCCGCCAGGATCCGCTTTTCAGAATCATCGTCAAGGAAGGCCGAAGGCTCGTCCAGCAGCCAGATAGCGGGTTCCGCAAGGAACAGCCGTGAAAGCCCCACGATCTGTTTCTGCCCGGAGGAAAGGCCCTGTCCTCCCTCGGTTATCTCCATATCCATCCCCCGGGGATTGTCAGACGCGATCCGGTCGATCCCCAAAAGCCGTATGGTCTCGATCAGCCGCGTATCGCTGAATCCTCCGGCGAGGGTCATATTGCTCCGAAGCGTTCCCTTGAACAGATGGACATCCTGGGGAAGATACCCCACCCACTGGTTGAGCACCTGCCGGTCCAGGTCCCAGATATCAGCCCCTCCGAGACGAAGCTGGCCGCTTGAAGGCCGGTACATCCCCGCAGCCACCTTCAGAAATGTCGATTTTCCCGAACCGTTGGCGCCCAGGACCGCAACCCTGTCACCCGCCTTGAACGACAGCCGGCCGATGTTCAGCCTCAGTACAGGCGCATCGGGGTAGGCAAAGCGGACACCGTCAAACTGGATCGTGGCGGCCATCTTTTCCGGCATCAGCAGGTAATTTTCCCCCGGGCGGTTCTCCTCAGCACCGAGCAGCCCGTCCACCATCTGCAGGGATTCCCTCACGTGCTGCCACTGCATGAGATTCTGGACACCCTGGGCCACGGGCCCCATGACCCTTCCTCCCAGTATCGAGCACGCGATGAGCGCCCCCATGGAAAGCTCTCCCTGCTCTATCTGCATCACGCCGACGATGATCGCCAGGACGTAGGCAATGGAACTCATAGTTCCCGCGGTCGTCTGGGTCCTGCTTGAAAGCATGCGGCTCTTAAGGCCGTAGGAAGCTATGGTTTCGGTTATATCCCTCCAGAGGCCCGCAAAACGCCATTCGGCCCCGCATGCCTGGATCGTCTCCGCTCCCTGTATGGAATCCACGAGGATTCCATGACGCTCATGGCTGCGTGCGATCTCCCTTCGCGACAGTTCCCTCATTCGAAACTGGGAGAAAAAACCGATGAGGAGCCCGAATATGAGCAGTCCCACGTAGACCCCCGCGATGGGGCCTCCGATAATGGCGATAAAAACGATGAAAAGCAGCGCAAACGGGAAATCGGTCAGCGAAAACACAATGGACGACGTAAAGAATGCCCGCACCGATTCAAGCCCGTTCACCTGCGCCGCCATTGTCCCCAGGCTCCTCGGTCGGGTATCAAGGCGGAGCCGCAGCAGGTGGTCGAACAGCTCGTCTGAGACCTCCCGGTCAACATCCCGTGCCACCGTGTCCAGGATACCGGCCCGGATCGTCTTCAGGATCCAGTCCAGGGTGATCACGATCCCCATTCCCGCAGCGAGTGCCCAGAGAGTCGCGTAGGCGAAGGAAGGCACAACGCGGTCGTATACCTGCATGGTAAAGAGGGATGTCATCACCGCAAGGACATTCACCACCACGGTCGCAACCAAAACGTCAACGATCCACCTCTTCCTTCGCAGCATGGCTCCCAGCAGAAGCCGTATGGAAGGGCTTTTCAGCGCCTGAAAAGGCTGGCGCTGTTTTTCAGAAGGGACCTGGAGCCAGAGGACCAGAGCATCACCCAGTTCCTCTGCCGGAACGTCTTCCCGGGAGGAGTCCTCACCGGTAAGAATTACTCTGTCGTTCGTCCCTTCCTCGGCCAGGAACCATGCATTGTTCCTCCACAAAAGCGCGGGAAACCGCCTCCGGTCAAAACGGTCCCATCGGAGAAAAGCAGCGCGGGCATTCCTGCGGCCGACCTCCGCGAGGATCGCTCCAAGCTGGTCTACAGGTCCCTTGCCCCTTGACTCCGTTTTGGCACAGGCCTCCTTCACGGCCTCCTTAGGTACCTGGATCCCTATTTCGGAAAACAGTTTCGTGAGCAGACCGGAAGGAAGAGGCCGCAGAGTATTATCCGCCGTCATTTCGATTCATTCCCCGCCAGACGGTCAAGCTGCCCCACAAGAGCGGCCAGTCTCAGGGACGCCTCCATCCAGTTGATTTTCGACTGAACGAGCATGTGCCGCATCTCGAAAACTTCGCTCTGAGAATTCAGGACATCGAGCCAGGATTTCCTCCCGGCATCAAACTGGCGCAGAAAAGATTCCAGCGTAGCCTGCCGTTCCGCTGCCGCGAGGCCGTACGTCACGCCTACGGATTCATTGGTCCTCACGTCGGCCAGCAATGAGGAAACCCTTCGCCTGATGTCGTTCCGCATTGCTTCGACCTGCCCTTCGGCAGCTTCCACCCTTGCGAACTCCGCCTGGACCCGTTTTTTGCCCGTAACGCCCATCCCGTCAAGAGACGCTTCAAGAGCAATGCCGATCCGGCTGTCATATGAAGTGCCGGAATAGTCCCCGAGGTATTGGTCGAAACGCAGGTAGAGCGTTGGGTTCAGTTCCGACCTGGCAAGCTTTGCTTCTCTGCGCACCAGCTCGACCTCTTCCTGCCTGACCTTCAGGGACGCCTCGTTCGCCAGCGCATCCTGCAGTATCTCGTTCGACGAAGAGATCACCATCAGTTCAGGATCTACAGGTTCATCTGCAGAAAGCGGTATCTGTGTAAGGGCGTTCAGGTCGTTCCGGGCTTTTTCCACCGCTCCTGCATACTGATCCCGCTGCGCGGTCGCCTGGAGCAGGCGGGAGAAAGCAAGCCCCACGTCAGCTTCCGAGGCGATCCCTCCCTTGCTCCTGCGCAGGATCATCTGGTAGAGATCATCATGGCCGACAAGGTTTTCTTCGGCTACAACAAGGCGCTGTTGTGCACCCCAGAGCCTGGTATAGGCGGCCGCCGTTTCTTCGATCAGCGTACGGTACAGGAGAAACAGTTCGGCCTTTTTAACGCCGACACGCTGATTTTCCAGGGAAACAGCGCCTTCAATTTTTCCGAAGGATGTCAGCACCTGCTGGATCCGGACCAGCCCGTAATAATCCTCGTCAGTCATCGTCTGGGCAGACACCCCGATGGAAGGAAGCCGCCTCGACTTCTCCGCGTCAAGATTGAACCCGAGGGATTTCAGCTCCGCCTCGAGGGATTTCACCCTCGGATGACGGGTCAGGGCTGCCTGCAGGGCCAACTGGAAATTGTCCGCACTCTTTCCCTCGGTTTCTTCCGCCGGGAGAATTCCGGGGAGAAAAAAAAGAGAAAGCAAAACCAGAAGAACTACGAACCGGCGGTTGCTCACGGAAATCACCCTCAGTCTTTTTTTAGTGTGTAATAGAAGAGCATGCATTGGACGTTTCCCCACTTCCATTATTCACCACGCGCGGAAGCTGCTGTTTTTTTACCGATCATGCCTGCAATTACCCATAAAAAACATGGTTCTTACACAAGCAAGATACAACAATACAGTCAAATAAACAAGTCTTGGAACAATTGAAAGGGATATTTTCTGAAATTTTCCCATTAAAAAAACAGGATCGCTGAACTTCGGAGGGCAGTTTTTGAAATGATGAATGAAACCGGACTGGAAACAAAAAAAGAATGTATGGATTTTGCCGGGTACTGCGTTGAGGACAGTATCTTGGGCTGTCATCCTGAGAAGCCGCAGGCCTTTTCCTGTCATCCTGAGGGCTGCTTTTGCCCGAAGGATCCGGTTTTGACCCTTGAAAAGCAACATCAGATTCTTCGCTCGCGCTCAGGACGACTCAGTGGTGTCATCCTGAGGGCGGTTTTTGCCCGAAGGATCTGGTTTTGACCCTTGAAAAGCAACATCAGATTCTTCGCTGACGCTCAGGACGACTCAGTGGTGTCATCCTGAGGGCGGTTTTTGCCCGAAGGATCTGGTTTTGACCCTTGAAAAGCAACATCAGATTCTTCGCTGACACTCAGAATGACTCAGTGGTGTCATCCTGAGGGCTGCTTTTGCCCGAAGGATCCAGCTTTTGACCCTTGAAAAGCAACATCAGATTCTTCGCGTTCGCTCAGAATGACAGAAAAACAGTTCTTTCGCAGCACTCAGAATGACAGTAAAACAGACCCTTCACGTTCGTTCAGGACGACCCAGTGATGTCATCCTGAGGGCTGCTTTTGCCCGAAGGATCCAGCTTTTGACCCTTGAAAAGCAACATCAGATTCTTCGCTGACGCTCAGGACGACTCAGTGGTGTCATCCTGAGGGCGGTTTTTGCCCGAAGGATCCGGGGTGGATCCTTGAAAACCAACTACAGATCCTTCACTTCGTTCAGGATGACAAAAACACAGGCCCGAAAAACAGGGTCTTCGCTGACGCTCAGAATGACAGTAAAACAGATCCTTCGCGTTCGCTCAGGACGACTCAGTGGTGTCATCCTGAGGGCTGCTTTTGCCCGAAGGATCCGGTTTTGACCCTTGAAAAGCAACATCAGATTCTTCGCTGACACTCAGAATGACTCAGTGGTGTCATCCTGAGGGCTGCTTTTGCCCGAAGGATCCGGGGTGGATCCTTGAAAACCAACTACAGATCCTTCACTTCGTTCAGGATGACAAAAACACAGGCCCGAAAAACAGGGTCTTCGCTGACGCTCAGAATGACAGTAAAACAGGACCTTCACGTTCGTTCAGGACGACACCCGAACCCTGTTATCCTGAGGAGCCGCAGGCCTTTTCCTGTCATCCTGAGGGCTGCTTTTGCCCGAAGGATCCGGGGTGGATCCTTGAAAACCAAAAACAGATTCTTCGCTGACGCTCAGAATGACAAAAAGACAGGCCGATGGTCTATCCGTTCAGCAAATTATTCCGCATCTCCCTCGCCTTTGTGAGGATTTTTTCCCTGTCCGCTCCGGGAAACTGCCTGTCCCGGTAGAGCCACTTCCCTGCGGTCATGGTGCCGTAAATGTCGGAGACTCCTCCGGCGTAAACGAAGAAGTGGGCTGCATTCTCTTCGTCGATGCCCACGTACTCGGGGCGGTCGAGGTCCACCAGCACGAAGTCGGCAGCCCAGCCCTCCCGGATCATGCCTTTCTTATTGAAGCCCAGGGCTTCCGCACCCTCGAAGGTGGCCATGCGGATCACGTCCCGCGCAGGGATCGCGGTGGGGTCCCTGCTCAGGCCCTTATGCACAAGGGCCGTGCTCTGCATCTCACCCCAGATGTCGAGGCGGTTGTTGCTCGCCGCGCCGTCCGTCCCCAGGGCGATTTTTTTCGTTTTCCCCATCATGTTCACAAGATCCATCATGCCGCTTCCAAGCTTCTGGTTGCTGTTCGGGTTATGGGCGATGGTCATCCGGGAGAAATCCACCTCGCCGATGACCTTCGGGTCGAGCCACACGCAGTGGGCAAGCACCGACTGCTTCGCCCCGGGCATTCCGGAAGCGTTCAGGTACTCAGCGGGGCTCATCTTCATCTCGTCACGGATATAGCCCGTCTCCCACTCAGCCTCCAGGAAATGGAAATGGAGCCCCAGGTCCCGGTCCTTCGCCGCGTCCACGATCTCTTTCAGGAACGGCAGCGGCACAGTATAGGGCGCATGGGGCGCAAGCTGCACCGTAACGAACTCCTCCCTGCCCTTCCAGGCATCGGCAAGCTGCAGCCCTTCATCAAGCTTCCACTTCTCCGCCCCCACAATGCCCCGGCTCACCCCACACTTCATCCCCATCCCGAGGGATGCCTCCACCACGGCATCCATGAAGAAATACATGTCGCCGAAGGCCGTGATCCCGTTGGAGGCCATCTCCAGGAGAGCGAGGCACGTCCCCCAGTAGACGTGGTCCCTCTTCAGCTTCGCCTCGGCGGGCCAGATCTTTTCCTTCAGCCACTCCATGAGCGGCGCTTCCTCGCCGATGCCCCGCAGCAGCGACATGGCCGCATGGGTGTGGGTGTTCACGAAGCCAGGAAGCAGGCCGATTTTCCCTTTGCCGTCAACAACTTCGTCCGCACCGGGAGCCCAGTCCGGAGCCCCGATGGACGAAATCCGCCCGCCCTCAACAAGCACGGACATGTATCGTGCCTTCTCCATCACCCCGTCGCACGCGAGAACGTTCTTCAGCAGTACGGACATGTCATTCCACCCAGCTCTTCATGTAGGCTTCCTGCTCGGGCGTCATTCCGTCGAGGGAAATCCCCAGCGACGCCAGCTTGGCCTCCATCACCGCACGGTCGATCTCCGCCGGAACATCGTAGAGCCCCGGCTGCAGCCTGTTCTTCGCCAGGTACACAGCCGATTCGAGCTGCAGGGCGAAGCTCAGGTCCATGATCTCGATGGGGTGTCCGTCGCCGCAGGCGAGGTTTACAAGACGCCCCTCGCCGAGCAGGTGGATCCTCCGGCCGTCGTTCATGGAATAGGTCTGGACGCCCGGTCGGCTCTCCTCCACGGAGAGTGACAGTTCACGAAGGTCCGGCTTGCAGATCTCCACGTCGAAATGGCCGGCGTTCCCGAGCACCGCGCCGTCCTTCATCACCTCGAAATGCTCCCGTCGGATCACCTTCGTGTTTCCCGTCAGGGTGAGGAAAATATCCCCCCTCGGTGCCGCCTCGGCCATGTTCGCGACCTCGTAGCCATCCATCAGCGCCTCGAAAGCACGGTGGGGGTCAAGTTCTGTCACGATCACGCGGGCTCCCATTGCGGATGCACGCATGGCCACACCCCGGCCGCACCACCCGTACCCGGCGATCACAACGGTTTTACCGGCCACCAGCATATTTGTGGTCCGGAGCAGCCCGTCCATCACCGACTGCCCCGTGCCGTACCGGTTATCGAAGAGGTACTTGCTGTGCGCGTCGTTCACCGAGATCATGGGGAAGGCGAGAATTCCCTCCGCTGCCATGGACTTCAGCCGCTTCACGCCGGAGGTGGTCTCCTCCGAACCTCCCCGTATGCCGGGAAGAAGGTGCTTCATCTCCGTGTGGACTGTGGCCACAAGGTCCGCCCCGTCGTCCACGATAATGTTCGGCCCCACGGCGAGTGCGGACCGCACGTTCTCGAAGTATTCCTCCACCGTCATCCCATGTCGGCTGAACACCGCCACTCCGTTCTCCACAAGTGCGGCGCAGATGTCGTCCTGGGTCGAGAGCGGATTGCTCCCGGCCGCGACGACCACGGCCCCGAGTTCCTTCAGCAGAATAAGAAGGCAGGCCGTTTTCGCCTCGAGATGCAGGCATGCGGAGATCACGGTCCCCTCAAGGGGACGTGCCGCACCGTACGTGTTCTCAAGAAAACGCAGCACCGGCATGTACTGTTTTGCCCAGCGGATCTTCTTTTCCCCCGAGGGAGCAAGCCCCCGGTCAGCTATACGATACTCCATTCAAATCTCCTCCTTTCAAGGCAGGCGGAGACGGCAGGCCCGTAAGGCGGCTGCAGCACTCCCATTTCCGTAATGATGGCGGTTATCAGTTCAGACTCCGTCACATCGAACGCCGGGTTCCACACAGCGTACTCATCGGGAAGCATGCCTCCTCCGGGAAGCCGCAGGATCTCCTCGGGCCTCCGCTCCTCGATGGGAATATCATCCCCGGATGGAAGGGCGGGATCTATTGTGGACACCGGAGCAGCCACGTAGAAAGGGATCCCGTGATGCTTCGCCAGCACCGCAAGGGAATAGGTGCCGATCTTGTTGGCCGTATCGCCGTTTGCCGCTATCCTGTCGGCCCCCACGATCACGGCGTCTATGACGCCCTTCTTCAGAAGGCTGCCGGCCATGCTGTCGCACAGCAGTGTGACGTCGAAGCCGTCCTGCATCAGCTCCCACACCGTCAGCCGGGCTCCCTGCAGCAGGGGGCGCGTCTCGCATGCAAACACCTTCACGTCTTTTCCTGCCTCCCGGGCGGAACGGATCACCCCGAGAGCCGTCCCGTGCCCGCCTGTGGCAAGGGCCCCTGCGTTGCAGTGGGTCAGCACCGTGCATTTTTCAGGAAGGAGGGCGGCTCCCGCACGTCCCATGGCCATGTTGCACGCAAGGTCATCGGCATAAATGGCATTCGCTTCCGTCATAAGGTCCTTGTAGAGCGTCCTGTCGAGAAAGGATCCCATTTTTTCTTCCATGCGGCGCAGGGCCCAGAACAGGTTCACCGCCGTGGGGCGGGTCCTTCCAAGGCGCATGCTCGCAGCGAGGGCGCTCTTTCTGCCGCCCCGGGACGCGAGCACCACGCCGTAGGCTGCCGCAATGCCGATGGCCGGCGCCCCCCGTACCGCCAGTGTTTCTATGGCAGCCGCCACGTCTTCGGCAGACGAACATTCAAGATAAAGGACCCCGCCGGGCAGTGCCCGCTGGTCGAGGATATACAGGCGGTCGTTTTTCCAGTACAAAAGGGGAGGGAGCATTGGAAACCTCCTTAAATTGACGAGTGTTTTTCTGTCATCCTGAGGGCGGTTTTTGCCCCTGTCATCCTGAGGAGCCGCAGGCGACGAAGGATCCGGGCTTGCCTCTTAAAACCAAAAACAGGTCCTTCACTACGTTCAGGATGACACCTGAAGATGTCATCCTGAGGGCGGCTTTTCGCCCCTGTCATCCTGAGGAGCCGCAGGCGACGAAGGATCTGGTTTTGACTCTTAAAACCAAAAACAGGTCCTTCACTACGTTCAGGACGACACCTGAAGATGTCATCCTGAGGGCGTTTTTTCCCGAAGGATCCGGGCTTGCCTCTTAGAACCTACATCAGATCCTTCGCTGACGCTCAGGATGACAGTACCACATTGTCATCCTGAGGGCGGCTTTTGCCCGAAGGATCCGGTTTTGACTCTTAAAACCAAAAACAGGTCCTTCACTACGTTCAGGACGACACCTGAAGATGTCATCCTGAGGGCGTTTTTTGCCCGAAGGATCCGGGCTTGATTCCTTCAAAGGCAACATCAGATCCTTCGCTAACGCTCAGGATGACAAAAAGCACAGGCCCGAAAAACAGATCCTTCGTTCAGGATGACACCCATACGGCTCAGAATGACAGAAAATCTTTTTTAAACCGAAATCTTTGCTCTGCTTTTTTTATGCTTTGCGACCGTTCGGCTTATTTTCAGGCGCTCCATTATGCCGTCCTGAAGGATCTGAGAATAGTTTAAAGCAGCACGCTTCGCATGACTGTCCAACCATCCGGGAAGAGTCACCGTTCTGTTGACGGCTTTTGTTTCCATTTTTTCACGGAACGACGGCATCCATACCTCGACAAGAACGACGACTATTTTATTGCCGTCATCCAGATATTCGCTCAGGTCAAGCTTCTGCAGGGGCGTGGCAGAAGGAATTTCGTCTCCGTCATCCTCAAGCCCCCATAAGTGCAGCGACATTGCCTCCCTGGCATTGTCCAGTGCTTCGTCCTCCGTCTCTCCTGTGGTGGTACAGCCGGGAAGATCCGGCCAAAGAACATAATAGTGTTTTGTGGGAACATCGTAGCCGAGTACGGCGGGGTATCGGTATTTATCCGGTTTATTCATGAATCCGCCTCCTTTCTGAAGGGACGGGGCTGGTAAAGTCCTGCCTGTTTCCATATTGACTTAGCTGTCGGGCCGGGGACATTCTTGTCAGGATGCTTCACTGTCACTTTGCTTTTTTTTTCAGGATGTTTAAACTGATGATGGCTGCCTTCCACCCGGTAGAGCTGCCAGCCTTCAGCTTCCAGGATTTTTATAATTTCCGATGAAGAGTAGATCTTTGTATGGTCGATCTCGGTTTTTTTCATCCGGTTTTTCCTTTACAAAGAAAGTCTAACACGTGTAAATAATATTTGTCAATAATGCGTGTTCTCAGCAACGATCACAGAGCAACAGGAAATGAAGGATCCGGGCTTGCCCCTTAAAACCAACATCAGATCCTTCGCTGACGCTCAGGATGACAGTACCACATTGTCATCCTGAGGGCGGTTTTTCGCCCGAAGGATCCGGTGTGGACTCCTTCAAAGGCAAAAACAGGTCCTTCACTGCGTTCAGGACGACACCCGAACCCTGTCATCCTGAGGGCTGTTTTTGCCCGAAGGATCTGGGCTTGATTCCTTCAAAGGCAACATCAGATCCTTCACTGCGTTCAGGATGACACCCGACCCCTGTCATCCTGAGGGCTGTTTTTCGCCCGAAGGATCCGGGCTTGCCCCTTAAAACCAACATCAGATCCTTCGCTGACGCTCAGGATGACAGTACCACATTGTCATCCTGAGGGCGGTTTTTCGCCCGAAGGATCCGGTGTGGACTCCTTCAAAGGCAAAAACAGGTCCTTCACTGCGTTCAGGACGACACCCGAACCCTGTCATCCTGAGGGCTGTTTTTGCCCGAAGGATCTGGGCTTGATTCCTTCAAAGGCAACATCAGATCCTTCACTGCGTTCAGGATGACACCCGACCCCTGTCATCCTGAGGGCTGTTTTTCGCCCGAAGGATCCGGGCTTGCCCCTTAAAACCAACATCAGATCCTTCGCTGACGCTCAGGATGACAAACATACGTCTCAGAATGGCAGAAAAACAGATCCTTCGCTGACGCTCAGGATGACAGTACCACATTGTCATCCTGAGGGCGGTTTTTCGTCCGAAGGATCCGGTGTGGACTCCTTCAAAGGCAAAAACAGGTCCTTCACTGCGTTCAGGACGACACCCGAACCCTGTCATCCTGAGGGCGGTTTTTGCCCGAAGGATCCGGGCTTGACCCTTAAAACCAAAAACAGGTCCTTCACTACGTTCAGGACGACACCAGAAAATGTCATCCTGAGGGCGGCTTTTGCCCGAAGGATCCGGGCTTGATTCCTTCAAATGCAACATCAGATCCTTCGCTAACGCTCAGGATGACAAACATACGTCTCAGAATGGCAGAAAAACAGGTCCTTCGCTGCGTTCAGGACGACACCCGAACCCTGTCATCCTGAGGGCTGTTTTTCGCCCGAAGGATCCGGGCTTGACCCTTAAAACCAACATCAGATCCTTCACTGCGTTCAGGATGACAAACATACGTCTCAGAATGGCAGAAAAACAGGTCCTTCGCTGACGCTCAGGATGACATCCCTACGGCTTAGGACGACAACAACTCCCCTCTCAGAGCGTTTTCTCCTTCAGATCCACCGCCGTTACCACGGCATCGGCGTCGCCGTCGAAGAATCGGATCGTGATACCGTCTTCGGGCTTGAGCCCGGCAGCTGATGTGACGGGAACTCCGTCCTTTTCGCAGAGGCTGTACCCACGGTCAAAGACCCTGAGGGGCGAGAGCGAGTTCAGCGAAGCCGCAAGCGACCCGAGGCGCTCCCGCTCTGCGGAGAGGAACCGTTCGTTGGCTGCCCTGAGCCGTGAGAACAGCATCCCGCTATCGGAGGCGTATTCGCCTATGCGGCCCTCCGCCAGGCGGGACACCCTGCGCAAAAAGGCCTCCGCGTCCTTTTCCGCTGACCTGATGTCGCCCTCGATCGCCGAGCGTACGAGGCGTTTCTTGTGTTCAAGCATGGCGAGCAGTTCAAACCTGTCGGGAAAGACGCGCTCGGCCGCCGCAGAAGGTGTGGGCGCCCGGACGTCAGCCGCCAGGTCGCTCAATGTTTCATCTATCTCGTGCCCCACGCCGGTTATGAGAGGCAAGGGGCAGTTCCGCACAGCCCGCACCACCCGCTCGTCGTCGAAGGGAACCAGGTCGTCCCGGCTGCCTCCGCCCCTGACCAGCAGCACGCACTCCGCGCCCTCGACGCGGCCGGCACGGCCCAATGCCGCGACGATCTCATCAGGCGCCTCGTACCCCTGCACCTGTGCCGGCACAACAACCAGGGTGCATGACGGCATGCGCTTTGCAGCAACGGCCACCACGTCACGGAGTGCCGCTCCCGTGGCAGAGGTAACCACTGCGGCTTTCGCGGGAAAACGGGGCATGGGCCGCTTCAGGCGTACATCGAAAAGCCCCTCGTTCTCGAGCCTCTGCTGAAGCTCCAGGCGCGCCCGTTCGGCAGCGCCCTTCCCCACGGGAACGATGCGCCGCACGATGAGCTGGTAACTGCCCCGGGGGGCATACAGCGACACCGAGCCCTCGGCGAGTACTTCATCGCCGTTCTGAGGCCACTTGGGGACATAGGGAAGGTAATTTTTGAAAAGGGCACATGAAATCCGGCTTTCCTTACCCAGGAGCGTGAAATACACGTGCCCGCTTGTATGTTTCTTGAGTTCCGCAACCTCGCCCCGGACCACCGCCGACTGGAGCGCCGGATCCTGCAGCAGGAGCGAGGATATGCGGAACGTCAGTTCATCTACTGTCAGCTGGTGCAGTTTCCGGTCCGCCGTCGGCATGGTTTTCTCCCTCCAGAGCCCGCACAATACGGCCGAGGACACCGTTGACGAATTTACCGGACTCTTCCGCACCAAAAGTCTTCGCGAGTTCCACCGCTTCCGAAATGGCCACGGGAATAGGGGTGACCTTCACGATGATCCCCTCGAAAATGGCGAGCCTCAGGGCCGCCCTGTCCACGGCCAGCATCCGTTCCGGGCGCCACCCGGTAACATGTTCCCGTATCAGGTTGTCGATCTCTATCCGGCGTTCCCACGCGCCGCACGTCAGGAACCGTACATACTGCTGAATCTCGGGATCATCGTCTGCGGGGAAAAGCTCCAGGGCCTGTTCGGGGGTATGGCCCCTCCGCAGATCCAGCGAATACAAAAGCTGAAGCGCCATCTCCCTGGAACGATGACGCTTCTGCGGTAAAAACGTGCGAATCACTCCATTACCTCCCAGCCTTGCGCTTCACTTTCTCGATGACCCGTTCTCCCTTGTCTGAAAAAAAGAAAACAGTTGCGAAATAAAAAGCCGCACCCAGCAGCAGCGTCCTCACAAGGGACCAGAAGCCGTCGAAGAACAGCATGAAAATCGCCGCTCCGGCGACCGCCCACGCGATAGGCTTCCTCAACAGGGCCGAAAGGCTCGGGATGCCGTCGAACTTCCCCTTCTCCACCTGGACCCACGTGATCCTCACGGTGAGCCCCAGGCTCTCCAGTTTGCTCCGTACCCTGGTCTCCGTCATCTCCATATCGATGGAGCTGGCGCCCTCAGGGTACGTAATAAGAACAAAAAGACAATCTTCTCCCTTCGAGAGGGAGATCTGGTCGCAAGCATAGGGCCTGGACAGATAGTTTTTAACGAAAGAACGCATCCCTTCCGCAGAAATCGAAATGCCGCCGAGGGAGTTCCGCTTCCAGAACAGATACATTTCCACCACCCCTATAGGGAGAAGGGCCGGTCACTCGAGCTGTACAGGCCGGCCCT
>Ga0228536_1001824_pt1 | contig 16378 bp, 9 predicted proteins | sample SJ1Smetagenome_FD_168611 | JGI IMG/M metagenome (GOLD analysis project Ga0228536, IMG submission 168611) | Enriched culture of PCE-dechlorinating microbial communities from Ithaca, New York, USA - SJ1.S | ecosystem: Engineered > Modeled > Simulated communities (microbial... > Unclassified...
GAGCGTTTTATTGAGACTCTACCAAGATATTTCAGAGAGCGATTGCTACTTTTGGCCCCGATAAAAGCCTAATTCTCTTGTTTGTCAGCTAGTTACACCACAATCTGCATCTGCGAAAGTTGAGTTAATAAGTAAAGCATGAAACTCGGTTTTGGCTTCGCTGTTATTGCTGAATGCCTTGGGGGAAATTGCTCGATTACAGGTGGGTTACGTATGTTTCGTAGTTACTTTTGTGTCGGCAGGCCGGGATCTCCCGTCGATTCTTTTTGTGAAGAGAAGGCCGGGCATTTCTTACTTTCACAATTCCGATTCCCGGAAATAGGAGGGGGATAAACCGTAGAGTTTTTTGAACTGTTTGTTGAATTCACTGAGATCGTTGAAACCTGATTTCAGTGCAATATCACAAATCTTCAAGTCTTTCCGCCGTAAAAGAGTTGCCGCTTTTCTGAGGCGCAAATGAATAACGTACTGCATGGGCGTGGCGCCCATATACTTTTTGAAAATCCGACAGAAATGAAACTTGCTCATGCATGCTTGGCGGGCAATCTGGTCCAGGTGTATCGGTAAGATCAGGTTTTTTTCAATGAAGGCTAGTGAACGGCCGATATTTTCGGGAATATGGCCGTGAAGATACGGTATTTCAAGAGGATCCTGGAGATTGAAAGGAAAAAGGGGAGGGCTCTTATCCTGTGAAAGAGTACGATGCAGATGAATGGCGTCGATGGATTTTCGCGGTTCCTCGTTTTCCTTCAGTTTTCGGTCCAGCGTATGCCTGTACAGCGCCATCTCTATGTTTGCATGGAGCTCCGAGGCATGAACAGGCTTGACAAGGTAAGCGGCAGGGGCAGTGAACTTGGCCTGCTGGATGAGGTGCTCCCGGGAATACGCCGTCAGAAACACGACGGGAACATCGGAGAAGGAACGGATGATTTCGGCGGCGTCTATGCCGTTGAGCTTCCCCGCAAGCTCGATGTCCATCACGATGAGGTCCGGGATTCTGTTTTTCGCAATCTCTACGGCCTCTTCCCCTGTGGCAACAGCAGCGAAACAAATGTATCCGAATCCTGACAGTATTTCTTTGAGGCTTGTAGCCAGAATCCCGTCATCCTCTACAATGAGAATGATTTCACCTGCCACGGGCGTCCCTCCTTCGTTCGCTGAACGTGAGAACGAAGCGTGTTCCCCCTGTCCGGTCAACACGGAGTTGCCCGCCGAGTTGGTGCTCTCCGAGCATGCCGACAAGGCGCAGGCCGAGAGACGGGCAGGATCTCCAGTCAAGATCGGGCGGCATTCCGGCGCCGTTGTCGGAAACCGCCAGTGTGAAGGCGTCATCCCTCTTCAATGCCGAGATCACTATTTCGCACTCTTCCGAACCCGGTCTCGGTACCCCCATGGGAAACGCGTACTTAATGGCGTTGGTTACCAACTCGTTGACAATCAGCCCGATGGGGATGGCGGTATCCAGTCCCGCTTCAACGCCCATCGCCTCCACGCGGCAGCTGATGTAGGAGCCCACTCCATAGGAGGCCAGCAGTTGTGACGCCAGTTCGCCGAGATAGGGCTGGAATTCTATCCGGGCCATGTTTTTTGACCGGTAGAGCCTTTCGTGAATGAGCGACATGGACAGTACCCGGTCGGAAAGCTCCTTGAGCGCGTCCAGGGCAGCCTCGTCGGTGATTCCCTCCTTCTGCAGTTCCAGAAGGCCGACAATGGATGCCAGGTTGTTCTTCACCCGGTGGTGCACCTCCCGCAGAAGCACTTCCTTCTCGGCCAGGGATTCCCGCAACGCCGTTTCCGCCTCCCTGCGCGCGGTGATATCAAGAACCAGGGAGAGGATCGAGCGCAGATTGCCCGTATCATCCACTAACGCGGAACTGTACCATTCGCAGAAGATTACCGATCCGTCCTTGCGGTAATTGCGGTTCGCCGAGAACCGGCGCCGATCTCTCCCCGTCTGCATGTCGAAGGACGCCTGGGCGACCAGTTGTTCATCTTGCTCGTAGACCCAGCGAAATTCCTCAATACGTTTGCCCAGGACCTCTTCGGCCTTCCAACCGAAGATACGTTCAGCCTCGCCCGCCCACCGGCTCAGCCTCATGTCGGGTCCCCACTCGATTACCGCCAGGGGAGAGTTGTCCACGTGGTACGCCAGTCGTTGGGTCATTTCCCGCAGCTTTTCCTCTGTCCTTTTCCGTTCGGTGATATCGTGCAGGATGACCTGAATGGCCGTCCCGTCACCCGTCTCGAACGGGGCGGCAGCCTCTTCCACGTCTACGATGGAGCCATCCAGGCGCAGGATTTTCCCTTCAATGAGAGACGCTGTTTCTCCGTCAAAACAGCGCTCGTTCCGTGCCCGGAATGTGGCGTGATACTCGGGGAGTCTGAAATCGAACGGATCCTTTCCCACCAGTTCGTCGGCCGACGATGCCCCGAACAGGTTAACCGCGGCCTGGTTCACGAACACGATCCGGTTTTTGTGGTTGACGAAAATGGCCTCGGGGGACAGCTCCACAAGAGACCGGTAGCGGTCTTTGCTGCGGCGGAGGGCATCTTCGGCCTGCTTGCGTTCGGTGATGTCGCTCAACCCGATGATGAACATGACCGCGCCATCGTCGTCCTTCACCGAGGTGTCCGTCAGGTGCGCCCAGAATTGCGTCCCGTCCTTCTGTACCATCCGCAGGTCGTACGCCTGCCGTTGGCCGGACTCCATGAGCTGTCCGCGGTACAGTCGGTAGGTGTCCAGGTCCTGCTTGAGGACATACCGGCTGAACGGCCGTGCGATCAACTCGCCCCGCGGTTCACCCAGGAGGGTTTCGGTTGTGAGGTTGGCCTCCCGGATCAGTCCCTGTTCGTCGATGGACACATAGCTGATCGGCGCCATGTCATAGAGGTCGAAATAACGTTTCCGCGCGGCTTCCAGTTCTTTCAGGCTTTGTCGGAGCTCCTTGTTGCGCGTCTCCAGTTCGATTTGATAGACCCGCACTTCGTGGAGTATTTGTCGAGCTTCTTCAATCGACAGGGCTTCGAGCTCTTTCAGTTGCGGAGCCGTTTCTTCCCGTGCACTCTCTTCGTTCTGTCGGCGTAACCGGGAGGCTTGATCCGGCCTGTCGTCCATGTCATCCATTGTCAGCCTCCGCCTGATAAGCAAATGAGCAAGGTTCCCTTAGTATTGAGCAATTTTATCAAAGTCGATGCCGCATTCAATGGTTTACTTGAAATGAGGCAACTTCATTAACGCCATTCTACTGCAAAGAAAGGAGCAAACAATGTTCAATCCCAAGAAGATTCTCGTGCCGACCGATATGTCATCCCATGCTGATAAGGCTGTCAGTCATGCAATTGAGATTGCCCGGCAGTTCGGGGGTGAACTTTTCATGCTTCACGTAATCCATGATTCGGTTCAACAATGCACCGTCGACTACTGCATTGAGTCACCTCTCGCGGAGAAACTGCAGAATGAACTTGTCGAAGCCGCCCGCAAAAGTATTCTGGAGCAGGCGGAAAAGTTTCCCGGCGCCAAGGACATTACCATCACCACGGACGTTAAGATAGGCGTTGCCCATGACCGTATCCTGCAGGAAGAGGAGGAAAGAGGGATTGATCTCGTTGTCATGTCATCTCTCGGCACAACGGGGCTGGCGAAATATATGATCGGGAGCGTAGCGCGCCATGTCCTTCAGAACTCCAAGTGCTCTGTATTGCTGGTGAAATGAGGGTGCGCCTGTAGCTTGAGCAAGCGACATACCCACCCAAATAATCAGATTTGCGCCAATCTTCCGCCAGCCAAGCCAAATGTGCTTCGACAGGCTCAGCACGAACGGCGTATCAGCATGGTGCGTCCGTTCACCCTGAGCTTGTCGAAGGGGGAACGCCAGAGCGGAAGATTGGACGTAATCGAAGAGGGTTTTCACTCTGCCTTGCCCCCCTTTCCATCTATCCAATCCTGTGGTAGTATCCACCCCTTTTGAAAAATGCAGATACCGTCCATTACCTGAAGAGGTGCATTCCATGTCCCTGACCGATACCCACCATGCCCGTATCCTCGGCTGGATTACCGAGGAAAGCGGATTGAAGCCGTTCCAGATTGAAAACACCGTCGCCCTGCTGCGTGAGGGCGCGACCATCCCGTTCATCGCCCGGTACCGGAAAGAGCGTACCGGCGAGCTGGATGAAGTGGTGTTGCGCGATATCGAGGATCGATTCTCCTATTACACGGAACTGGAAGAGCGGAAGCTCACGGTGCTCAGGTCCATCGAGGACCAGGGGAAGCTGACGCCGGAACTGACGACGAGAATTGTCGAGACACGCCTGAAGACCGAACTGGAAGACCTCTACCTCCCCTACAAGCCGAAGCGTCGCACCAAGGCGACCATTGCGCGGGAACGGGGACTGGAGCCCCTCGCCGACCTGATCGCTGCCCAAAAGATGACAACCGGGACCCTGCAGGAAGCGGCGCTCCCCTTTGTCGATCCGGAACGGGAGGTGCCCGATACGGCGGCCGCGCTGGAAGGGGCCGGCCACATCCTGGCGGAGCGCATCGCGGAGGATGCGGACCTGCGCGCATTCGTCCGCCGCCTGACCGGAGAGCAGGGGAGCCTGGCGTCGCGGGTGGCAAGCGACAAGAAGGATGCGGTCACCAAGTTCGAGATGTACTACGACTTTCAGGAACCTCTCAAGGATATTCCCTCTCATCGGATGCTCGCCATGCGAAGGGGGGAGAAGGAAGAGGTGCTTTTCCTTTCCATCATCGCGCCGGTTGAGGACATCCTCTCGGGTCTTAAGGCGCGTTTTGTCCGAGGCGTGAGCATCTTCGGCCCGTTTCTCGAAGGGGTGGTGGAGGATGCCTACAAACGTCTCATGGCCCCTTCCATCGAGGTTGAACTGCGCCTGGAGGCAAAGCAGAAGGCGGACGAGGCTGCCATCCGGGTGTTTGCCGACAACCTGCGTAACCTTTTGCTGGCGCCTCCGGCGGGAGGCAAGCGGGTTCTCGGCATCGATCCGGGAATGCGCACCGGCTGCAAGCTGGCGGCGGTGGATGAAACGGGGCGCTTTCTCGGGCATGCCGTCATCTATCCCCATACCGGCGAGGGAAAGGCCGAGGCGGCGCGGAGGGATCTGATGAGGTTTCTGGAGGTCCATGACTGCGGGATGGTTGCCGTGGGCAACGGCACCGGCGGACGGGAGACTGAGCAGTTCGTGCGGGAAGTCCTTTCAGCGGCCGGCAAAGGGGTGCAGGTCGTGATGGTGAACGAGGCCGGGGCCAGTGTCTATTCCGCGTCGGAGATTGCACGGGACGAGTTTCCCGAGCTGGACCTGACGGTGCGTGGCGCCATCTCCATCGCCCGGCGTCTCCAGGATCCGCTCGCGGAACTTGTGAAAATCGATCCCAAGAGCATCGGCGTGGGCCAGTACCAGCACGACGTCAACCAGACCCAGTTGAAGAAGAGCCTGGACGGGGTTGTGGAGTCGTGCGTCAACTATGTGGGTGTGGACCTAAATACCGCGTCCCGGGCGCTCCTCTCCTATGTCTCGGGCCTGGGACCGTCCCTGGCCGGGGCCATCGTGCGCCACAGGGACGAAAACGGTCCATTCGCGGAGCGCGCGGCGCTCATGGCCGTTCCCCGCTTCGGCGCCAAGGCCTTCGAACAGTCGGCCGGCTTCCTGCGCATACGGGACGGCATTCACCCCCTGGACAATACGGCTGTCCATCCGGAGCGCTATGCACTGGTGGAAACCATGGCCGCGGATCTCTCCGTTCCGCTGGCGGATCTGGCGAAAAACCCGTCACTTGCGGGACGCATCGACCTGTCGCGCTACGTGACCGAGAGCGTCGGCCTCCCCACCCTGCGGGACATCCTGGAAGAGCTGAAGAAGCACGGGCGTGATCCCCGGAAAGAATTCCAGGCCGCCGCGTTCCGGGACGACGTGCGGGAAATGTCGGACCTCAAGGAAGGGATGGTGCTCCAGGGGGTGGTGACCAATGTAACCGCCTTCGGCGCTTTCGTCGATGTGGGGGTTCACCAGGACGGCCTGGTGCATGTGAGCCACCTGGCGGACCGGTTCGTCAAGGACCCCCACGATGCGGTCAGCGCGGGGCAGGTTGTGAAGGTGAAGGTACTGGCGGTCGACCGGGAACGGAAGAGGATCTCCCTCTCCATCCGCGAGGCGGAAACCGGCTGCGGTCAGCGGCAGAAGAGGGAAAAGAAACAGACGGAAACAAAGAGAGAGGTTACGGGCGGAATCGACCTGAGAGGGTTGGAAAAAGCGGGGTTCCGGATTCGAAAGGGGTGAGAGGAAGGGCGTCTTCAGGGGCGCTATGATCTGTGAGGTATTTGCCGATAATTCATTAGAAATCTTGACATATGATTTTTGGGGAGAGTAATCTCCAACCCATAAAAAATTGTTCACCAGCGATGATTTTCGATAAGAGCAAACCCGGGGCAACCAGGGGACGCAGAGTCACGGGCCCGCCATTGGCGGGTAGCCGGGCCGCCGAAGAAGAATCCTGAACCACACCCCCGTCTTCGGTAACATCGAGGCGGGGGTTTTGTTTTAATCGCGACCATACACCAGTGTTTCCATATCCCCGTAGGGGCGACCCGGTGGGTCGCCCAAAAATCAATGATAATGCCTATTAACAGGCACGGCACGCCGTGCCTCAAACGGGTGAAGGCATGAAATTCAACCCCGGCATCCACGAACGCCGTTCCATCCGTCTGGCGGATTACGATTATACAAATGCCGGGGCGTATTTCTTGACCATATGCGCATGGGAGCGGGAGTGCCTGTTTGGCGAAATTACGGATGGGGAGATGGTGTTGAACGGGCGCGGAAAAATCGTCCGCGACGAATGGTTCCTGTCTGCGGTAATACGAAAAGAAATAATCCTGGACGAATTCATCGTCATGCCGAACCACCTCCACGGAATAATATGCATTAACGGGGGCGTAGGGGCGACCCGGTGGGTCGCCCAAAATCAGGACAACGGCGGATGTGATATGACGAATAATTGCGTGTCGGCCAAACAGAGGGCGACGCATGCGAGGGCGACCCACCGGGTCGCCCCTACGGGGCCCGTGTCGGGGTCGATTGGCGCAATTGTCGGCCAATTCAAATCAGCCGTCACCAAACGCATCAATGCGGTGCGCGACAATCCCGGTTGTCCCGTATGGCAGCGCAATTATTTTGAAAGGGTCATCCGCAACGAACGGGAATTGGCCACCATTCGGGATTATATTGCGAACAACCCCATGAAATGGGCCATGGACAAGGAAAACCCGGTGAACCGCGGCGTCGATGACCAAACCACGTAGGGGCGGACGGCGTCCGCCCTATAAAGGCGTCCGCCACCATCAAACCCGTAGGGGCGACGCATGCGTCGCCCCTACGGGTTGTTTTTGTCAATTTTGTAGATGATTTCGATACACGGAGGTTCCCCATGCACAAGATATATCCATTTCTCACCCTGCTGTACGTCTGCCTCATCCCCTGCATTGCATCCGCCGCCTTCAAGCTCCCCGACAGCGGCCAGACCAAGTGCTACCAAGCGGCTTCCCCCTATGCCGAGATCCCCTGCGCCGGCACCGGTCAGGACGGCGAGTACAATATCAACCCGAAGTCCTACACCGACAATGGCGACGGCACGGTGATCGACAACAACACCGGCCTCATGTGGCAGAGGTGCAGCGTCGGCCAGAATAACGACTCCACGTGCAGCGGGAGCGCTACGACCCACACCTGGTTCCGGGCGTCGGGGACCTATGACGCGGCTTACAACCCTTCATCTGAGAGCGTCTGCGGCGCGCTGACACTCGCCGGCAATTCCGACTGGCGCCTCCCCTCGAAAAAGGAACTGCGGAGCATCGTGGAGTACGGCGTGCCGTATCCGGGTCCGACAATCAGGTCCGATTTTTTCCCGAACACCGTTGACTCCTGCTACTGGTCGTCTACCACGTACGCCAGCAATCCAGGCAACGCGTGGGAGGTCTATTTCGATAGAGGCTTCGTCGACAGCTACTATAAGTACTATGACGACTATGTCCGGTGCGTGCGTGGCGGACGGTGACTAGATCCTCGGATTATTTGGTTTGTTGTGACTCATAAAAACCCGTCCTCTGGGCGGGGATTAAGCCGCCGTTTCCTTTGTGAGGCAGCGTAGCACAGTATGAACAACTGCCGATTTATTTGAACTGACAATATTCATGGAGAACTGCGTGCAGGGGTTTTCACGAGACCACAAATACGCGCTCGGCGCGGACCTGAGAAACTGCACCCGTACACTGCATGCCTCGTCCAATCCAGTGAAATGTTCAGTCGGAACCGAGAGGAGTACGTTATGAAGAAATACGCTATCCTGATGCTGCTGGTTTTGGCGGGTTTTTTCATGCCGCGGACCGCGTCCGCTGGCCTGGTGGACAACGGCAACGGTACGGTCACGGACACTGTGACGGGGCTCACATGGCAGCAAGGCGAGCCCGGCGACATTGCCTCTTGGCATTGGCACAACGCAGTTGCCTATTGCAACGGCCTTACCCTGGGCGGCGATTCTGACTGGCGCCTGCCCAGTGTGTCTGAACTGGAATCCCTGACGGACGACGTGCGTTGGTCCCCGGTCCTGGACTCATCGTTCTTTCCGAACGCCTTTGCGTCTTACTACTGGTCGTCTACCACGTACGCCGACGATCCGGGCGTCGCGTGGGGCGTCAATTTTAGCGATGGCCATGTTGACGCGTACAGCATGAAGTACATAGAGAATTATGTCCGGTGCGTGCGTGGCGGACAGTCTGGGTCATTGGGTTCCTTTGATCATTTGGAAATCACCTACGAAAACGGCGGAGCCATCTACGACAAGGCGGTAAACGATCCGTTCCCCATCAAAATCACCGCGCGCAACGCGGACGGCACGGTAAAGACGGATTTCAACGGCAAGGTTTATCTGCAAACCGTCGGAACGATAAATCCGCTGTTTGTGACCCTTGCCAACGGTACGCGGACGGAAAATATAAGAATTTTAACAGCGGCAAACGGGACCAGCATCAGTGCAACCGGTGGCGGCATTACCGGATCAAGCAATCTGTTCAATGTCACCGGCGCCGGTGGGACGACCGGAAAGGTTCGATTCAAGGTGAAAGACAACATGGCAAACGCGCTGTCCGGCGCTGAAGTCAAGATGCGTTCCGCAGATGGAACCACATATTACCAGTGCCAGACAGACAGCAACGGCACCTGTACCATTTCCAATGTCGCCGCCGGATGGTATAGCGCTTGGGCGTCAAAAGATTCGAAATGGAACGACGCGGCGCCGGTTTTTGTCACAGCCAACAAATGGGCCGAACCTTCACCCTTCATTGTCCCGATGTACAGTGAAACGGATGTGCCGGTCATCCTCGTGCCCGGAATGATGGGATCAACGGACAAATATGATGGCAACTCGGTATTTCCGGAACTATTTTCTACAGACTACTACGACCAGGCGAAGTTGATGCTTCATGACCCGAGGAAACAGGCCGGTTGGCGTGACCTGAAAAAGGCGCTGGAAGACATCCATCTCTACGAGGGGTCCAATGTGTTCGAGTGTCCCTGGGACTGGCGGATGCCGCTGGGACAGGCCGTGGAAAAATATCTCAAGCCCGTTATTGCGAAGGCGAAGGCCAGTTATGACGATCCGACCGGAAAAAAGGTCAACATCATCGCCCACAGCATGGGAGGGCTGCTGGTCAGAACCTACATCCAGGGTGGTTCCTACGACAATGACATCCTCAACTTCACCATGGTCGGCACACCCAATACCGGCTCAACCAATGCGTATTACATGTGGGAAGGGGGCGACCCTCTCAAGGCTGATAACCTTACCGACAGCGGGGTTTACTCGGTTATCAACTTTTATTGGAACACGACTAAAAAGCTCTACGAGGATACCTACAATGGCGGCCACCTGGCGTCTGATGACTATGCAAAGATTCGGCAGCTCTACCTGGACTACGTGCCGAGCGCCCGACAGCTCCTCCCAACCTATCCCTTCCTGCGCCCCAAAGGCGCATCCGGGTACAATCGTATTATTACAGAGGGGAACGTCAACGTATTGCTCAAGTGGCTGAACGAAAACGAAAACCGCTTTGAGCTGATGGGGAAGAACAATGACAACGGCAAGATTAACACCCGGGTCTACTATAGCAGCTCCGAGGACACCATAGGAGTGCTCGATGTGCTGGCCAGTGTCAGCGTATCCGGCCGGTATGCGGACGGGCGGCCCAAGGACCCCGACCTCTCGAAGATTGGCGACGGAACCGTGCCGGTCGTAAGCGCAACAATGCCGTATACCGAAGGTTGGGCTAATTCTAAGATTGTGGCTGACTGTGCGCATGCTTCACTCATCCGCCAAAGTGTCGACGAGCTGGTCAAGGATCTCTACCCCGATGCCAAGGCCGCCGTCCGGTCGGCAGTCCGCGCATCGGACACAACCGTTTCCATGCTGGGAGTGACAGTTCGCGGGAATGCCCAGCCATACCTCGTCAATCCTTCAGGCGCAGTGGTGGGCGTTAATCCGGCAACCGGCGATCTCGAAAACACCATGACCGGCGCAACCTCGACCCTTGACGCAAATGTCGGCGCGCTCTCGGTGGAAAATCCCGCTGACGGAACCTACACCCTTTCCCTTACGGGAGAATCGGCGGGCGATTACCGACTGAGCATAAACTACCTGGATTCCGGAACAGCCGTTCAGAAAGAAGTGCACGCATACAAAAATGCAGGCAGTACCAGCTTCACCTTCACGGTTTCCGCTGCTTCCGAGGAAAAAATAACCATTAACAAAACACCGCAACCTCCCGCGGGGCTTATCGCCGACGCTTTCGGCGCCGATACGCTCCTCACCCGGTTGAGCTGGACACCTGCAACCGGGGCGACCGGCTACAAGATATACTCCAGGGCGATAGATGAGCCGATACTGTCCGAGATCGGAACATCAGCAAACGCAACCTTCGACACCGCTCATCCCTGGGCACGGAACGACACAGTCACCCCCAGGTTATATGCTGTCACCGCAGTTGCCTCGGACGGCACGGAAAGCTTCCTGTCCATCATGGCGAAAAACGACGACAGGGACCACGACGGCCTGACCGACACGGAAGAAGCAACCTACGGCACCAACGTGAACAACCCCGACACCGACGGCGACGGTCTCAAGGACGGTGAAGAGATTGTCTACGGTACCAGCCCCGTCCTGCCCGACACGGATGGTGATGGATCCAACGACTATCTGGAAGTCCAGCACAACGGCGATCCCCTGGACCCCGCTGTCAAACCGTCGGCAATCGTAAGCGTCACCTTCTCCGGTAGCGGCGCCGGCAACGTGACGAGCAATCCGGCGGGGATTGCCTCCAATACGCATGTTTCCCATGAATTTGAATACGGCTCATCCGTAACCCTTGCCGCAACCAGAGACCAATTTTCCCTGTTCTCCGGCTGGTCGGGCGCCTGCAGCGGAACGGCCGACTGCATCCTTACCCTGGACGTCGACAAGTCCGTCATCGCCACCTTCGAGAAAAACACCGCCCAGCAAGTTCGACTCAACGGCACCTACTATTCAACAATCATGGGCGCGTCGGGCGCTTACCAGGCAGCGGTCTCCGGCAATGCCATCCTCATCTGGGGCACTGATTTCAGCGAGGATTTCACCTTCAACCTGAACAAGGCGGTTACCCTGAAGGGCGGTTATGACAGCGGCTACACCACACCAAGCGGCTATACCACCTTGACCGGCCCCGTCACGATACAAAATGGATCTCTTTCGGTAGAGAATCTGCTTATCAAATAGCAAAGGGATTCTCTTGAAATATATCGGAAGGGGAGGGCCGCACCATGCGGCCCGCTTATTTCATTTGAACCGTCAGCTGCATGTGAAGCACCTGGCGAAATCGACCTGAAAGACGTGGAGAAATACGGGTTCCGGTTTTTGAAGGGATGAGCGGAAGGGTGTCATGGGCTGCGTTGGTGTCCGTTACATTTTTGCTGTTAGTTTCATTAGAAAAGTTGACATCCGAATTTTTAAAATAGTAATCTCCAACAAATTATTCTTAAGAGCAGAAGGAATCATTTTCTCATAAGAGCAAACCCGGTGTAATCCGGTGGCTTAGAACCACAGGTCCGAGCCCAATGGACAGCCGGGTCGCCGAAGAAAATTCCTGAATAACGCACCCGTCTTCGGTCATGTCGAGACGGGGTTTTGTTTTCAATCATCTCTCACCCTGCTGATGAAAAATCGTTTGTGTCGTTCAATGAAACCGGCAAGGAGGATAGGGGAAATCATGACAGAAAAAAAAGTGAAAATCTCGATGAGATTCTGTAACGTGGTGGGCGCGACGGTGACGCTTCTCTCGCTGCTGTGGATAGCGTCCCCCGCGTCCGCCGGTACCATATCCGGACAGGTAACCAACTCGATGGGGACCGGTATTGCCGATGTTTGGGTGGACGCTTACGACACCTCCTGGAACTACATGAATAGTGGGTACACTCAGTCCGATGGAAGCTACTCCATTGAAGGGCTTCCGACCGGCAGCTACAAGCTTAAGTTTACTGGGGGGGATTCCGGATATGTTACCCAGTGGTACAACAACAAGACGTCTTTCGATGATGCGGATTTTGTAGCGGTGACGGAGGGTTCCACTACCGGCGGCATCGATGCAACCATGGTTCTGGGCGGTACCGTAAGCGGCCGGGTAACGAACTCATCGGGGAGCGGGATTGCCGGTGTCTGGGTGCATGCCTACGACGCTTCCTCGTACTACATAAATGGTGGGTACACCCAGGCCGACGGGAACTACACGATTGTGGGGATTCCGACCGGCAACATCAGGCTAGAGTTTAACGGTAGGGATTCCGGATATGTCAGCCAGTGGTACAACAACAAGACATCTATGGATAGCGCGGATGCCGTAGCGGTGACGGAGGGCTCCACCACCGGCGGTATCGATGCAACCATGGTTCTGGGCGGTACCGTAACCGGCCAAGTCACCAACTCGACGGGGACCGGTATTGCCGATGTTTGGGTGGACGCTTACGACTCCTCCGGGAATTGGATGAATAGTGGGTACACCCAGGCCGACGGGAACTACACGATTGTGGGGCTTCCGACCGGCAGCTACAAGCTTAAGTTTATTGGGGGGGATTCCGGATATGTTACCCAGTGGTACAACAACAAGACGTCTATGGATAGCGCGGATGCCGTAGCGGTGACGGAGGGTTCCACTACCGGCGGTATCGATGCAACCATGGTGCTGGGCGGTACCGTAAGCGGCCGGGTAACGAACTCGTCGGGGAGCGGGATTGCAGGTGTCTGGGTGCAGGCCTACGACTCCTCTTGGAACAACATTTGTTATAATGGGTACACCCAGGCCGACGGGACTTACACTATTGTGGGGCTTCCGACCGGCAGCTACAAGCTGAAGTTTAACGGTGGGGATTCCGGATATGTTACCCAGTGGTACAACAACAAGACGTCTATGGATAGCGCGGATGCCGTTGCGGTGACTGCCGGTGGCACTACGAACGGTATCAACGCTACGCTGGCGCTGGGCGGTACCGTAAGCGGCCGGGTAACGAACTCGTCGGGTGGCGGGATTGCCGGTGTCTGGGTGTATGCCTACGACGCTTCCTCGTACTACATAAATGGTGGGTACACCCAGGCCGACGGGACCTACACGATTGTGGGGCTTCCGACCGGCAACTACAGGCTGGAGTTTAACGGTGGTGACTCCGGATACCTCGGCCAGTGGTACAATAACAAGGCGTCTTTCGACAGCGCGGATGCCGTAGTGGTGACGGCCGGTTCCATCACCGGCGGCATCAACGCGGTCTTGATACCATCGGATGTTGATCAGGTTACCCTGGACCTCACCATATCCGGCAGCGGCTCCGGTACCGTGACCAGCAATCCCACCGGAATAGCCACGAACACCAGCGTGTCGGCGCAGTTCTCAAAGGGATCCGCCCTCGTACTCCACGCAACTCTTGATCAATACTCGCTGTTCAGTGGCTGGTCGGGCGACTGCATCGGTACGGGCGATTGTTCCCTTGCCATGGATACCGACAAGTCAGTCACCGCAACCTTCGACAAGAACACCGCTGAGCAAGTTCGACTCAACGGCACATATTATTCAAGTATCATGGGCGCGTCGGGCGCTTACCAGGCCGCGACCTCCGGAAATACCATCCTCATCTGGGGTACCGAGTTAATCGAAAGCTTCATCTTCGACGGTGGCAAGGCCGTAGCCCTGGAGGGTGGCTATGACAGCGATTATATGAACAACAGCGGATATACCACTTTTATCGGCCCCGTCACCCTGCAGAACGGTTCTCTCACGGTGGAGAATCTGATTATCGAATAGCAAAGGGTATTTCGTTGGAAATATCTCGGGAGGGGATAGCCGCACCTCGCGGCCCTCTCCTTTCCGAATTGGCAATTGCAAGTGAAAGCACCCGGCGAAATGGATCCGATAGGCTTGGAAAAAGCCGGTTTGCAGAGAGGTAGGGCACTATGAGAGTTTGGCCCGTGAAGCTTTTGACTGGTACTTTAATTAGAAAGCTTGACTTGTAGTTTTCGTATAGAGTAGGCTCCCTTTCTGTTTTATCACATAGAAGGAAAAGTTTCCGATAAGAGCAAACCCGGGGCAACCCGGGGACGCAGAACCACGGGTCCGTGAAAGCGGACAGCCGGGTCGCCGAAGAAAATTCCCGAACCACACCCCCGTCTTCGGTTGCATCGAGGCGGGGGTTTTTTTGAATCGCGAACAGAGAGCGGCTGGAGCTTCTTGGACGGCGTGTTCTCATTGAACGGAGACGCGGTGATCGAAGGACTCCTGCAGAGGACTTCTCAAAAAGTGCGCATCAAGGACAGCGCCAAGTATTTCGCCGGTCTCTCCTCAGTCTGCGACGACCCGGAGTCGTCTTCCGCCAACCCTTTGCAGGCGCTGGTCGCCGAATTCGTCGAGAACCTGTCGCTACACAAGGACCTATCTCAGAAAAGTGGCTACGACAGCGGTTTTGCCTCCAGGTCCGGCGTGACGTCGCTCTTGGGAATTGTCACCGTCGAGAGTGGCTCCCTCACGGTAGAGATTATGGTGCTCCGAGAACGGCGACTTTCATTTCACGCTACGAGGCTCGTGCCGGAAATCGTGGCAGGCCAGTTCCTCATGAGATGCAGGTTATTCAATGGAATATGGTGGTACGTCTTCATACCGACGGACATGTCTTTTCGAAGGAGGGGGAATGCTAAAAAAGATGAAACGGGAAAGAAGGTTTGCCGGCTTCAAGGGATGTGCCGGCATGGTGGGCGCCATGGTGATGTTTCTCGTATTGATCTGTGCGACAACACCCGTGTCCGCCGGGATCAATCAATGGACGAGTAATGGGCCGTATGGGGGAACAGTCAAAGCTTTGGCAATCGACCCGAGCAACTCATCCAAACTTTATGCCGGCACATACAATGGTGTGTTTATGAGCAGCAACGGCGGAGCTTCGTGGAGTGAGATCAGCAATGGTCTTCCCCATTGTTCCGTAAACACTTTAACCATCGATCCGAGCAACCCGACCGTGCTTTACGCCGGAACAAATGGCGAAGGTGTATACAAAAGCAGTAACGGCGGAATCAATTGGAGTCCCAGTAACAACGGCCTGTTTTCCGACACGATGGTCTGGGCTCTGGCCGTCGATCCGAACAACCCTCTTACCCTCTATGCCGGGACGGATGCGGGGGTCTTCAAGAGCGTTAATGGAGGAACGAGTTGGAGTCAGGCCAATAACGGCCTGACGAATTGCAGTGCCAATGCCTTGGTAATCGATCCGAACAACACATCGCTCCTTTACGTCGGCACGTACGGATGCGGAGTGTTCAAGAGCACAAACGGCGGAGAAAGTTGGATTTCCGTTAATACGGGGCTGTCTGATATGACTATCCAAGCCTTGGCGATCGACCGGGGCAATCCGGTCACCTTTTTCGCAGGCACGGATGACGGGGTGTTCAAGAGCATCAACGGAGGTGACAGCTGGAATGCTGTCAATTCAGGGTTGGCGAACACGCAAGTTCTGGTTCTTGCCATTGATGCAAGCAATCCCGCCACTATCTATGCAGGGACAAATGGCCAAGGGGTATTCAAGAGCATCAACGGCGGTGCAGACTGGAACGCCATCAACACAGGACTCTCTTCCAGAGACTATGTCTTTGCAATAACAATCGACCCAAGTAATCCAACAACACTTTATCCCGAATCCGCAAAACTAGTGGTGTGAAGTACCGTAGCAGACTATAATCCTTTGCAAAATAGATGCGAAGGAGTTCACCCAGATGGTGAAAGACAATCTTGGTTTCGAGTTTGCCGCAGCC
>Ga0228536_1001830_pt1 | contig 16315 bp, 12 predicted proteins | sample SJ1Smetagenome_FD_168611 | JGI IMG/M metagenome (GOLD analysis project Ga0228536, IMG submission 168611) | Enriched culture of PCE-dechlorinating microbial communities from Ithaca, New York, USA - SJ1.S | ecosystem: Engineered > Modeled > Simulated communities (microbial... > Unclassified...
ACCCTTGTGGAAAAAGCGCGGCTGGGGGGTACCTGTATCAACGTGGGTTGTATACCCACAAAGGCACTCCTTCATGCCTCGGAAGTTCTTGAAACGATCCGCAACGGGGCAGCCATAGGCATAGACGCTGGTTCACCTGTTGTTGACTGGAGCAGGGTCCAGGAACACAAGAACGCAATAATATCCCAGCTCGTAAAGGGGATACATGGACTGCTCGGCAGCAATGGTGTCAGTCTCCTCCAGGGGGAAGGCTCGTTCCTGGATGAAAAAACCCTGGCAGTACGCACCGGGAAAGGTACGGAGAAGATCCAGGGGGATGTCTTCATTATCGCGTCAGGGTCAGAACCGGTCTCACCGCCTATCCCGGGGATCGACCTTGAGGGGGTCATCGACAGCACCGGTGCCCTGGAACTCCAGGATATTCCGTCCTCGATGGTAATCGTCGGCGGCGGTGTCATCGGCATTGAGTTTGCTTCTCTTTACAAATCCTTCGGCTGCGATGTGACTATTATCGAAATGCTGCCCGATATTCTTCCCGGGGCCGACAGGGAAGTCGCCTCAACGATGAGGCGGATATTTGAAAGGAAGGGGATCACCATCCACACCGGCTCCCGGGTCAGCTCACTGGCCGTAAAGGGCGGATCTTTAACGGTAACCGCGAACCTTGAAGGCGAGGAAAAGACCCTGAAGGCGGAAAAGGTACTTGTTGCAGTGGGCAGACGCCCCCTGACGGGTAAACTGAACCTTGAGGCGGCGGGTGTGAGGTCGGAAAAAGGGCGGATCCAGGTCGATGAACACCAGCGCACGAACAAACGGAATATCTATGCTGTCGGGGATTGCTGCAGCCCGATCATGCTCGCCCATGTCGCGATGAGGGAGGGGATAGTCGCTGCGGAGAACATTTTCGGCCAGGCTGTAAAGATGGATCATCTGACCACTCCCGGATGCGTCTACACCTCTCCAGAGGTGGCCTGGGCCGGCATGACAGAGGAGCAGGCGCGAAGCGAGGGCAAGGGAGTCAGGACAGGGATCTTCCCTCTTGTAGCAAATGCCAAGAGCCTTACCCTTGGAGAAACAAGCGGCATGATAAAGATCATCGCCGATGAAAAATACGGTGAGATCCTGGGAGTCCATATCATAGGACCCAGGGCTACTGACCTTATCACCGAGGGTGCCCTTGCGCTCAGGCTTGAAGCCACGCTGGAAGAGATAGCTGATACTATCCACGCCCACCCGACCGTCGGCGAAGCCATGGCAGAGGCGGCTCATGTCGCCCTGGGGATGGGGATCCATATTTCTTCGGCGAAGGGAAAAAAGAAATAGAAACCCTATAACATAACTGGAGAGAGGGTAAGAGTGTCGCCAGGATGCGATTCATTGAGCATGAGAGCACGGACCCCCGCTTCAACCTTGCCCTGGAGGAGGTCCTCTTCAACTCCCTCGAAGAAGGTGAAGGGTATTTCCTCCTGTGGCAGAATGAACCTTCCATAATAGTGGGACGTTTTCAAAACACCGTTGAAGAGATCAATGAAGGCATCGTGCGTGAGAAAGGCATTCATGTCATACGTAGGATCTCCGGGGGAGGTGCTGTTTATCATGACCTCGGAAACCTGAACTTTACCTTCATCCTCAGGATGGAAGATACTCAGAAACTGGATTACAGGGAGATGACCGAGCCTGTCGCAAGAGCTTTGCAGGAACTTGGCGCAGGCGCATGTTACAACAGCAGGAATGACCTTCTTCTCGACGGGCTCAAGTTCTCGGGCAACGCCCAGTATGCAAGGAAAGGACGGTTCCTCCATCACGGTACGATCCTTTTTGACAGCGACCTGGACATGCTTGGAAAGGTACTCCAGGCGGATCCTGAAAAATACAGGTCCAAGGGGGTCAAGTCCGTAAGAAGCAGGGTGACCAACGTTAAGCCCTTTATCAGGGAAGGCGTGGGCCTTGAGGAATTTCGCCGTCATATCACAGCCTTTGCCTCAGACAGGTGGACGGGTCTCAGGAAAGTGCCGCTTGATGATGATACCAGGGCCAGGGCCGATAAACTGGCAGAAGAAAAGTACGGGACCTGGGACTGGAATTATGGGATCTCACCGGATTTTGATGTCAGAAAGCAGTGCCGTTTTGATTTCGGCAAGGTCGACATCAGGCTCAGGATAGAGAAGGGTAAGATCGCCGAGTGCAGGGTATTTGGGGACTTTTTCGGGAACGGGGACATAGGAAGCCTTGAGGCCAGTCTCAAAGGGGTCTCTTTTACCCTGGAAGATGTGCGGGAAAGGGTCAGCGGCATCAGGGTGGGGCATTACATAAAAGGTCTCGACAGCAAGGTTTTTGCCGCGTTATTGTTCGACCAGATGTCCGTCTGATCCCCGGGCGGGTCAAGGTGCTTGTGATATTTACAGGGTCTGGCCTGGGGAAAGTCACTCCGAACTGGATGAGAGCATTGGAAAACCCCCGCTAATATCCATAGCCTTTGACAGGGGGACTGTGTTGGTCTAGGCTAATGGATACATCTGTTATGCATCCATGAAGACTCCTGGAGGGGGTTCAAATGAAGGACAATGCAGAAGAAAGGGCTTACAGATCGATAATCAGGCTTATACTTACCGGAAAATTCCGACCTGGCAATTTCCTCCTGGAGGTGGATCTTGCGTCCCGTCTGGACATGAGCCGAACCCCGGTTAGCAGGGCCCTGGCAAGACTTGTAACCGAGGGATTCCTGAACAAACTGCCAAAGAAGGGATGTTTCATACCTCTGCCCACGCCGGAAGATGCCGCGCAGATCTTTTCCGCCAGGGAGGCTGTCGAGGGAAAGGCGGCGGCGGAGGCGGCCATTCACGCCAGAGAGGAAGAGATCGAAAGGTTGAGCACATTTATAGAGACCGATGAAAGTGCTGTAAGAGAGAGGGAGAAGGAGATCTTTGCAGAGAACAACGAGCTGTTTCATACGGGCATAGCACAGGCGTCAAGGAACGCGTACCTGGAGAAGTGGTGCAGGAACATATTCTGGCGCTCAAATGTCTATATTTTCTATTTTGACAGTTTTTACAAACCCCAGGAGAAGAACATGATCGAACAGCTCACTCCAAGCCAGCACAAGGCCATCCTGGAAGCCATCAAGGCGAGGGATCCCCAGTTGGCAGAGCAGAAGATGAGGGAGCATATCTCCAGGACATACAATCACCTTCTGATGGGGTGATCGAGGGGGTTTCGGGTTCCTTTATCTCTGGGAAGACGGTCTTGACAAATAATGAGAAGAAGGGGAATATTGAAAAGTACAAAAAATACAAAGATGAATACATTATAGAATTACATCAAGATAAATTTGCATTGTGGGGTTAAGGCGAATTTTTTTTACCTTTTAAACATGAATACATTAAAAAATTCATTAAAAAATCTATCAGGGGGCCTAATCTATGGGGAAAACCGTTGTCCAATTGGGGTATGGAATGCAGGGAAGGGCTTCTCTATTCGATCTCTTGGAGAGTGATCTCGTAGATAGAGTATTTGTCGCCGATACTTCCCCTGGTCTATCAGAAGAGGTTTCCAAGCTTGGATCCGACAAGGTTACCGCCGTCCATCTGGATGCATCCGATCCCCTTGCCGTAAAAGAACTTATCAGCAAGGCCGATGTTGTGGTGGAACTCCTTCCGGGTTTCCTGGCGTTCCAGACGGCTAAGGCAGCGGTTGAGGCGGGTGTGAGTCTTGTCTCATCCATGTACCTGACGAATCCCGGCGAGCAGAATCCCGCGAAGGTCAAAGAGCAGCGCCTGAAATTGGAAACAATGAACCGGGAGGCGCAGAAGAAAGGGATCACTATCCTTCAGGAGTTCGGGATGGATCCCGGCATAGACCTTGTCCTCGGAAACAGGGCACTGAAAGAACTCGATGAGGTTCATGCCTTTCACTCCTACGGCGCGGGTTTCCCTGAACTGGCATCAGCCGGCAATCCTCTTCGCTACAAGTTCACCTGGTCCATTATCGGTGTAATGCGCTCCTATCTAAGGCCCGCCAGGATCTTAAGCGACGGAAGAGTAGTCGAGATCCCTGCCGATGAAATGTTCTCGCCAAATAACACTCACATCCTGGACCTTCCAGAGATGGGCGGCCCCCTGGAATGTTTTCCCAACGGTGATTCGGAACACTTTGCCAGGACTTTCGAGCTTGAAGGCAAGGTGCGTTCCATGGGGCGCTATATCTGCCGTTGGCCCGGTCACGGGGTTTTCTGGGAAACCATGGCCAAGTGTGGGTTCCTCGGGGAAGTTCCCGTCAGGTGGGGCGAAAAGGACATCAGACCCGTGGAGTTCTGCGCCGGCCTCCTGGGTTCCCAGGAGCAGTTCTATTACAAGGACGATGAAAGGGATGTGGCGCTTATCAGGGCGGACGTCCGAGGCCTGAAGGACGGGAAAAAGAAAAGGATCGTCTGGCAGATAACTGATAAACGGGACCTGAAGACAGGCTTCACGGCCATGCAGAGGACCGTGGGATTCCCGATGTCGATCGGAGCACAGATGATCCTTGACGGAAGGATGTCCCGGAGGGGGGTCGTCGATCCCACGGAAGTCCCCTTTGAACCCTACATGGAAGAGTTGCAGAGACGAGGCCTCTCAGCCAGCCGTGTGGAAGAGGAGTGGGAGGGAGATCTCAATCCATGATTCTGGACTTCATCAAGGGGCATATGGGCGGCAACACCATTACGATCCTTGACGGAAAGCAGCTGCCTGAAGGAAGAGAGCTCGAGACTTCCCTTGCCGTGCTGGATGACAAGTACCTATGCTCCCATGAGGCAGGTATCCTCTACCCGGGAACTGACGGCTGTGACCTGGTCCTTCGCATAGTCGGCAGGGCCTCCAGGAAGTTCATATCGGCATGCGGCGGCCTCACACAGGTGCTGGGCAAGGTCCTGGCTTCCACCGGGTGGGCACAGAGGTTCGGCCTGGATCCTGGCAGTGAGAGCACCTTGCTGTTGGGAACACCGGCAGGTTTGACCACTATCCATATCCATGGTAAAGGTAGCGCCTCCTCCACCGAGACGGACATGACCAGTTTCCTTGAGGAGATATATCAGCAGGGTATCGAGCCCCTGGTCCTTGAAGGCGTAAGGTCCTGGAGGATAGGAAAATTCCTGGTGATACATTCCGACGAACTCCGGATTATTCTGCCCGACTCCGATATCGTGGATCTGGACGACGAGACGAGGAACAAGATCGTCGCAATGCAAAAAGAGTTTCTTGCAGGCTCCCCCCGGGCCGGCCTGGACCTGGCTCTTTACGACGACCACCCTGAGAGGGAAGGGAACGACCTCAGGGTTATCTTCCCCCATTCGATCCCGAGAAACCTGATCGAACCTTCATGCGGTACCGGATCAGTTGCGGTATGTATTGCAGCTTTGAATGACGGAACCTTCGAGATGAAGGACCTGGCGAAGAGTGACGGGTTCGTTTCTCTGAACCTGGAGTCAGGGGGGGGATCCACCCTCGGAGGACCGGACGTAACCAGGGTGACCCTGGTCCCGGAGAAGGGCAACAGACTGAAGGAGGCCCATTTCTCTCACAGCAACGTGGAGATTACCTGCGAAGGCATGATCTACCTTAAATAATCACAAATAGAGCCCTCAAAGGAGATCCAAACGGGTGGGTCTGCTTATGCGGATAACGGGATATGAATCCAAAGACAAGGAGACGGATCAGGATGGCAAGCAAAATGAATACAAAACTCGGCATCCTCTGCTGGGAGGCAGGGCAGGTGCCCAGAGGGTTAGTGCAGCTTGAATCCCTCAAAGGGAACAGCACCAACCCGGATTCCTACGATTTCCCTGTCAGGTTCTGCAGGGTCCGGGGAGCCAATATCCAGACCATTCTTGAAAATCCTGACAGGGGAGTACTTCAGGAGATGATCGTAGAGGCACGTTCGATGATCTCCGATGGGGTACGGGCCATCACCACGAGCTGCGGTTTCAACGCCATTTTCCAGAAAGAACTGGCATCGTCCCTCGAAGTTCCCGTCTTCACGTCGAGCCTTCTGCAGGTTCCCCTGATCCATGCGATGCTCGGTCCGAAAGCGGAGATAGGGGTCATTACCGCTAAGAAAGCAGCCCTGAAAAAGGAACACCTGGAGGCTGTCGGTATCCATGAAGGGATCCCCCTTAAGGTCTTTGGGCTGGAAAAATGCCCTGAGTGGGGCAAGATCTTCTCTGACCCCGATATGGATATAGATCTCGAGGCTGTAGAGGAGGAAGTAACGGGGACAGCCCAAGATGCAGTGCGGCAATATCCAGGGATCAGGGCTTTTGTCCTGGAGTGTACCGACCTGCCTCCCTTTGCACCATCCATAAGGAGATCCACGAAGCTGCCAGTTTTCGATTTCATCAGTCTTGTCGAGCTCGTTGCCGGTTCCCTTTGATCGACCGGCCGACAGCCAGATCTTTCTATACATGGAGGAGTGCTTTTTATGAAAAAGGTTCTTGTGCTGGGTGCCGGAAGGGTTTCCAGACCCTGCGTAGATTACCTGGGCAGGTTGGGCGATACGGTTGTTCATGTGGCTGATGTCTCTGAGGACAACCTCAGACAGACAGTCGCCGGGATCCCGGGGGCAAAGACCCATGTATGCGATGCAGGAGGCCAGGGAGATCTTCTTCTTGAAGAGATAAAACCCGATATAGTCGTCAATCTCCTTCCGCCTGCCTTTATGGCCCCCATAGCCAGAGAGTGTCTGAAGCACAGGACCCCCCTGGTCCATCCGGCGTACCTCGATGAGGATACCAGGGTTTTGGCGAAGGATGTCGAGGCCGCCGGTTTGCCCTTCGTGACAGAACTGGGGCTTGATCCGGGTATTGACCACATGTCAGCAGCCAGGACGATAGACAGTATCCGCAGAGAGGGGGGGGAGGTAGAGTCCTTCCGTTCGATCTGTGGGGCCATACCGTCAGCTGATGCCAATACCAACCCCTGGGGTTACAAGCTTTCCTGGGCCCCCGCGAGCCTTATCGGTGCCAGCAAGAGGGACGCACGGGTGATGATAGACGGCAGGATCTTCGAATGGCCCGACGGAGAGACCTACGAACACGTCTTCCTTGAGGAGATAGAGGGCCTGGGCTGGTTCGAGGTCTACGCCAACGCAGACTCCCTGCCGTACCTGGAAATTTACGGGATACCCGAGGCGAAGGGCATCTACCGGGGCACCATCCGCTACCCCGGCTGGTGCGAGACCATCTGTAAAATGAACGCTCTCGGTCTTTTCGAAGAGACCGTCCACGAAATGGAAGGGAAGACTTTCAGTTCCTTTATGGCCGAAATGGCCGGACTTGAAGAGGGGCGCGACATTGTTGCGGGTCTTTGCAAGAAGCTCCGGCTGGAACCCTATTCGACGGTGATGCTCAGGTTCCGCTGGCTTGGTCTCCTTGATGACAGTCCCGTGCCCTTTGCCAAGGGGAGCCCGAGGGACGTGGTCTCCCGCCTTTTCGCGGAGAAACTGGTCTATGGCAAGGCCGAAAAGGACCTGGTGATCTTGCAGGACGAGTTCATAGCTTCCTTCAGCGGAAAGGACAGGAAGAAGGTATTCCGCTCCACGCTTATCGATGTGGGTGTTCCAGGTGGGGATACCTCCATTGCAAGGACAACAGGTCTTCCGCCTGCTATCGCAGCAAGATTCATCCTCGAGGGAAAGATCCGTACACCGGGAGTACATATCCCGATCCTTCCCGAGATTTACGGCCCTGTCATGGAAGAGCTGGAAAGACTGGGCGTCTCTCTGAAAGAGACCGTTACAGAGATCTGACCGACCGGATGATGGCCCTTTGTTGTTCAGGGAGCATAATTAGGGAAACAATGCAATTCGTCGTTACCTAGAGTGTGGGGGGAAAGCCAGGCAACAACCCTGGATTCCAAAGGTCTCTTGAGGGAACTTAGAATGCCCGGGACTGAATTCGCAGGATCAGATCCTGGACATCAATGCTTCAACCAAGTTTTGTAAAGAACAAAAAATACCCGGATAAGGAAAGGGAGGCGGCCATTTGCAGGACCGCCTCCCTTTTATTACAAAAATCGTCTCGTTTCAGTGGTCTTGCAGTACCGGCAGGGTCGATCCTCCTGCCGGCATTACGATGACCTTTGCGGAAGGGCCTGTTTTGAGAAAGGCTTCTTCTACGGCTTTTTCAAGGCTTTCGACTGGTTCCGCGAAGAATGAGCGGACCACCTCTTCGTCGAGGTCTGAAACCATTAATATTGAGGATCTCCTCAGAGCCATTGCAATGGCGGCCGCCTTGTGCCCGCCGAGCTGAAAGTCCCTTCCGACCCGCTCGATAAGGTCCTCGGGCTTTTCCGCCTCCGCGATCCAGTCGGAAAATGTCCTGGAACCCAATCCTTCCTTGCAGGATGCGACCCAGATCACCACCCCGCCGGGCCTAACGGCGCATACTGCGTTGTCCAGGGCCTTCTGTGCCTGGTAGACGTTGATGTCCTTGGGGAAACCGCCTGCAGATACGATAACCACATCCGCAAGTTCCCGGATGGGTATCTTCCCCAGGGAGTCGAGCATTTCGCAGCCTGCCCGGTGGGCTTTGATGTAGTCGCCTGCCACGGCGTGAATTATCTTCTTTTCCTGGTCAAGGACCACGTTGAAGGTGAAATCGATCTTCAGGAGGTTGCCTATCTCCTCAAGGTCTTCACGGACGGTATTGCCCTTGATGTTCCCGGTCCTGGACCCTTCATCAAGCATCATGCGGTGATTGGCCTGGATGGCTTTGGTGGTCGAGACGCCCGGAAATATTGCCTTTGCCCCGCCGCTGTAACCTGCAAAGTAGTGGAATTCAATATTTCCGACGCAGACCCGGCGATCGGCCTCCACCACGGGCCTGAATATCTCTACGGGAGTTCCGGCGGAGGTGCTGCCCAGGTTGATGCAGTCGGAAGGGTCATGGTCTATGCATTTGTACTGTTCGAAAATACTGTCGCCAACAAGGTGCCTCATCTCTTCCTCAGTGTGAGCCCGGTGGCTCCCGAGAGCAAAAATTATCGTAATGTTATCGTCACTGATGCCGGCTTCACGGAGTTCTTCAAGCACGGGGGGAAGTACTTCTTGCGATGGGCAAGGCCTGGTCAGGTCGCTGGTTATGACCGCTACCTTTTCCCCGGGCTTGACTATTTCTTTGATGACAGGGGTTCCAATAGGGTTCGAAAGAGCTTTTTTCATGATCTCCCCGGGAGTTCCCTCCGGGGCAGAATGACGAGGCTGAAGTATCTCCAAGACGTTTTCATCCGGGATATCGCATTCAAGGACTTTTTTCCCAAAGTTCAGATTCATTTTCATCTTTTACGCCTCCTTTCGCAGATACCCTCTTCAAGGGATCCGGATTATCGAATTCGGTTTTCTTTTTCTCCGGGGTAGTTGCAGCCAAAGAAACAAACAGGCTTTCCCAAAAAACAGGAAGCCATCGTGTTTGAGATCATATCCTGCATGGTAGGGTTTCAAAAGAGGAAGCTTTTCAGGGTTTGAAAATATGATACTCTTTATTCGATGTTTGTGCACCCTGGAATGTTACATGTTACAGTTCGATCCTTTTGGAAAAGCTCCAGGATCCATAAAACTTAAAAAGAGCCGGTTTTTTAAAACAAGGCTTACGACCTGATAGTAATAAAAAGGAGGATCATTGATGTCTTTCTGGAATGGCAAAAGGGTGTGGGTAGATCTATCGAAGGGGGAGGTATCTGCAGAGATCCTTCCGGAATCATACGCCAGGAAATGGGGCGGGATGAGGGGGCTTGCCCTCCCGGTCATGCTTGAAAAGATCGACCGGGATACTGATCCGCTTGGCCCGGATAATGTGATGATAGTTTCCGCAGGTTTGCTAAACGGGCTTGGGTTCCATGGGGTGTGCCGTTACGGAGTTTACGCGAAGAGTCCTCTTACAGGGGGATTCGGGGGGAGCGATGCGGGGGGATACTTCGGGCCCGGGTTGAGAGGACAAGGCCTGGAAGCCATTGTTGCCACGGGTTCTTCCGAGAAACCGGTCTACCTCTGGGTCGAGAACGGCAGCGTCGAGATCCGTGACGCCTCCGATATATGGGGGCTCGAGACCGGGCCCGCTCTGGATAAACTGAGAGAAAAACACGGCAAGATCTCGGCCATCCTGGTAGGGCCTGCCGGTGAAAATCAGGTACGGTACGCCTGCATCGTAAATGATATTCACCATGTCAATGGCAGAACAGGCATGGGGGCAGTAATGGGATCCAAGAAGATCAAAGCCATTGCCGTGCCTTATCCAAAAGCCATCGAAGCCAGGGACAAGGATCTTCTGAAAGAGATGCAGGAGGCCTTTTCGGGGTGGAAGGATGAACCTCTTTCGTGGAACCTCCACATACACGGGACTTCGGCCGGTGTTGGAGCAAACAACAAGGACGGGCTTCTTCCCACCCGGAACTTCAAAAGGTCAGCTTTCGAAGGTGCTTCCCGGATCGACGGGAAACTCATGACGGAGACGATGCTCAAAGACCGGTACGGGTGTTTTGCCTGCGCTGTCCGTTGCAAGAGGATAGTCGGGGGAGGTAAATACCAAACCGATCCTGCTTATGGCGGTCCTGAATACGAGACCCTTGGGGCCTTGGGGTCGGTCTGCTGCATTGACGATCTGGACGCGGTCACTAAAGGTCACGAAATATGCAACCGCCTGGGAATTGACACTATTTCGGCAGGAATGACCATAGCCTGGCTCATGGAGTGCATCGAGGAAGGCGTTATTTCGGCTGAGGAGGCAGGAGTCAGCGGTTTCGGGGACGCTGAGGGGATGCTGGACCTGCTCGGCAAGATCGCCAGACGCGACGGGATCGGTGACCTTCTTGCCGAAGGATCTGTCAGGGCGGCTGAAATCACAGGAAAGGGAAGCGAACAATTCACCCTTGCCGTTAAGGGCCAGGAGTTGCCAATGCACGAGCCCAGAGGCAAGAAGGGTGTTGCCCTGGGGTACGCGTTGTCTCCGACCGGCGCTGACCACATGCAGTTTGCCCATGACCCGCTTTTTGTTTACCCAGACGGCCTGCCTATGCAGAACCTGAGATCCTTGGGCGTTCTGGAGCCGATGGATCCTTTAAGCCTGAAACCGGACAAGGTAAGGTCAGTTATCTACCTGTGGTTTTCCTGGGCTGTTCTTAACCATCTGGGAGGGTGCTATTTTGTCTTCGGTCCCAGGAGCTACTTCCCCATATTCAAGATGGATTCCCTTGTGAAGTCTGCGTTGGGGTGGGAGACAAGCCTCTGGGAACTGATCAAGATGGGTGAAAGGGGGCTTAACGCGGCCCGGCTTTTCAACCTGAAAATGGGACTTGGAGCCAAGGATGATGTCCTTCCTGAAAGGTTGGCCGAGGCGCTGACAGAGGGGGCTTTCAAGGGGAGTTCAATAGGCCGGGATGAGTTCTCTTCCGCCAGATCTTTATATTACAGCATGATGGGATGGGACCAGGAGGGAGTTCCTCGTGAAGAAAAACTACTGGAGTTGGGAATTGGCGAATTACGAAGTGCGGTTGACAGCAAGCGTTCTAATAATTCAGAATAAAGGCAATAAAAAACTATGTTCATAACTCTGGTGGAAAAATGATCGTAAAATCGACACTCTACGAACAGGCCTACAAAAAGATAAAGGAAGGGATCCTCAAGGGAGAATTTCAGCGGGATCGTCTCTATTGCGAGCAGTGGTTCGCCGACTACCTGAATATTTCACGGACCCCCGTAAGAGACGCATGCCTGAGGTTAAAAAGGGATCAGTACATAGACATAATCCCAAACCGGGGGATCATGATAAAGGACATCAGCCCCCAGCAGGTCATGGAGATCTCTCAATTGAGGTCATCCATCGATGGTTACTGTGCTGCATTTTTTGCCGAGAGGATCGGCACAACCGAGGCGAGAAAACAGTTTGACAAGATAAAGGCAATTAATGAACAGGAACAGAAAATGCTCCTTGACCTGGGCAATATTTCAGACCATTCCATCGATGTGGATTTCATAAAGCTGGACCTTGAGTTCCACAAACAGATAATCGGTTTTACGGGCAATCGGCGCTTCAAGGAGATCAATAACGAGATTTACTCCTATATCAACCTGTTGGGTGTTGAAGTGGTCAAGATCGATACAAGGAAACAGGAGAGCGTCGATGAGAACGAAGCCATTCTGTCTGCGATAGAAAGTGGAGATCCCTTCCTGGCATGGAACTCAGCCAGGTTCCACGTGGACGCTATTGCCAAAAGGCTTCTGGCCATGATGGAGAAAGAATCTTCCCCTGAGTCTCGCCAGGGCATTAAGAGGGTCGGGTAACAAGCGGGACAAGGAGAATGGAGAAGCGTCGTCTTTCCCCGGAAATATCGGGCAACGGGTTGTTGTATTTTTTTAAAAAAGTATGTAGCATGTTACTCGTAAAATGGTGTAGAATTTATCAGACGGATTCCAGGAAACTTCAGGTCAGGCAGGTGATCCTTCCATGAGGTGGCTTGTTTTTTTGCGATTTTCCAAAAAAGTTGTTTATTAATTTTTATGGCCTGATGTGTAACATACTACATTCTACTGTTTGTGAAAAGATCCCATGCGCGGCAACGATCTGCTAAGAAAAGGGGGAGTGTTCATCTGGTAGTCTGATCCCTGCAGGTAGTTTGAAGGCGATGGAGGCAAGTTCAGGGTTTGTTTTACCAAATAACCTAACAAGGGGTGTATATGATGAAGAAGAGGGTAGGCGTAGTTCACACATTTCTTTATTCTGTCGAGGATCTCAAAAAGCAGTTCAAGGAAAAACTCCCCGGAGTGGAAATGATCAACATCATCGATGACAGCCTTCTCGAGGAAGCCCTTGCCAACAAAGGGCTTACCCCAGGGATCATCAGCAGAATGTGCGCCTATTACAAGCATTGCCAGGAACTAGGATGCGAGTGCATTCTCAACCAGTGTTCATCTGTGGGCGAGGCTGCTGATATAGCGGCCAAATTGATCTCCGTCCCTGTGGTCAAGATCGACTACCCGATGGCAAGGAAGGCAGTAGAGCTTGGGAGCAAGATAGCAGTTATTGCTACCGCCATCTCCACCGTGGAGCCTTCAAGCCGACTGGTAGAGCGCGCGGCAAAAGAGGCAGGCAAGGAAGTTACGGTTTCAAGATGTTTTGTGGAAGGCGCCTACGAGTTCCTGCTGAAAACCGGCGACCGCGAAAAGCATAACGAAATGGTCACCGCTGCCGTGAGAAAGGCTGCGGAAACTAACGATGTCATAGTCCTTGCCCAGGGCAGCATGTACCACCTCATGCCTCTTCTTACCGACGTCAAGAAACCGGTCCTTACCAGTCTGGAATCAGGTGTAGCGCAAATCCGCAAGGTCATCGGGCTGGAATAGCCTGTCATTTCTAAAAGATATATTGGAGGGGAAAAGGATGGTCAAAGTTGGAGTAGCGGGATACGGGGTTATCGGTCTCAGACTGGCTGAGGGTGTTGCCCTCCAGGGCGACATGGAACTTGTCGGTGTTGCGGATATTGCCCCGACACTTTCCGTTAGAGCACTGAAGGAAAGAGGTATGCCCTACAACCTCTACCTTGTGGATGGCGCCGACAAGTCCAAGTTCGACGAACTGAATATCCCCGTTTCCGGAACTTTTGACGACCTTCTGAGCAAGGTCGATATTATGCTGGATTCTTCCCCCGGCGGGGTCGGAGCGAAGAACAAGGAACTTTACCAGGCGAAGGGTATCAAGGCCGTCTTCCAGGGCGGAGAAGCCAATTCCGTCGCGGACGTATTTTTTCACGGGTATGCCAATTACGAGAAGGGGCTCAACAAGGACTATCTCAAACTGACAAGCTGCAACACAACAGGGCTTATAAGGGCAGTGGACTGCCTTGACCGGGAATGCGGCGGGATGGAAAAGGTCGTCATAACTATCATCAGAAGAGTGGCGGATCCCGGGGATTACCACAGGGGGCTGACAAACGCACTCCAGATGGACAAGGCTCCTTCCCACCAGGCCGTCGACCTGATGACCATCATGCCTCACGTTGATGCTACTGGCATCCTGGTGCACACCCCTGTGACCCACGGGCATATCATCACCGTTGTGGCGAGCGGCAAAAAGAAGATCACCAGGGATATGGCCCTGAATGCCTTCAAGGGACACGACCGCATAAGAGTCGTTCGTCTGGACGAAGGCTTCAAGGGTAATGCCTCTTTCTTCAGGTATGCCCGTGACCTTGGCAACCCAAGGGGCGATATGTACGAGATAGGCCTGTGGGAGGACAGCATCGTCGAAAGCGGCAACGATATAGTCTTCGCAATAAACATTCCCCAGGAAAGCGTCACTATCCCCGAGACCGTAGATGCGATCCGTGCGGCGATGGGTATGCAGAAAGACCGCCTTGCAGGCGTTGCCGAGACCAATAAATACCTAGGGATGGGCAAATGGAAATAAGAATGACCCCACTGCAGGGTATGGATGTAACAGGAAAACGTGTCCTGCTCAGGCTCGACATCAATTCCCCTGTAGATGTCGAGACCAAACGCATCAGCAACGACAACCGCATCCAGAAGAGCCTCCCCACCTTGAGGTACCTTCTGGAGAACGGTGCCAGAACAGCCATAATTTCTCACCAGGGTGACACCCTTGACTATCAGAACCTGATCCCACTGGAGGAGCATGCCGGGATACTCACAAGGCTCCTCGGTGTAGAAGTCGGTTATATCGACGATGTCTGCGGGCCTGCGGCACAGGAAAAGGTCAAGGGGCTCAAGAACGGTGAAATGATCCTTCTCGGGAACCTCAGGTACCTTGGCGAGGAACTGTCGACTTTTGAAAAGGACGTAAAATTGAAACCCTCTGAAATGCTTGGAACATACCTGATAAGGTCCCTTTCGCCACTTTTTGATCTTTATGTCAACGATGCTTTCTCCGCAGCGCACAGGAATGCCCCTTCGATGACTGCTTTCCAGGAGGTGCTCCCCACCGCCGCAGGCTTTCTGCTTTTCGATGAGTACAAGGCTCTCTATTCGGTGCTTCACGGCGCCAGGAAGCCTTGCATGTTCGTCCTCGGCGGGGCGAAGATCTCTGACGCTTTCGGAATGATGGAAACGGTCCTGAAGAACGGTACGGCCGACGGGATACTTACCACCGGGGTCACCGGGCTGGTAATGCTCCTTGCCTCGGGTGTCGACGTTGGGGAGAGAACCGTAAAGTTCCTTAAGGACAAGGATCTGATGGTCTTTGTGGATGAAGCGAAACGTTATCTTGCGGAATATCCCGACAGATTCTTTATGCCCGTCGACGTGGCCTTCGAGAAGGACGGAAAACGTGTCGAAATGGATGTGGCCGATATGCCGATAAACTCTCTTTACCCCGATATCGGCGAGAAGACCATCAGGATGTTTGGTGGAAAGATCGCCCAGGCCGGTACGGTCTTTGCCAATGGACCTGCGGGGATGTACGAGAATCCCCTTTTCGAGAAGGGTACCCGAGGTATCTGGCAGGCTATTGCTGACAGCGATGCCTACAGCGTTATCGGAGGGGGCGACACGGTCAGTTCAGCCACAAGGTTCATTGACCTTGACCAGATAAGCTACGTTTGTACGGGCGGAGGGGCAATGATCCGTTTCATGTCAGGAAAGAAACTTCCTTTGATAGAGGCTATGGAGAACGCTTTTGACAGGGGCAAAAGAAAATAGCAGATTTGACGTAACGGACTTCCGGGCGGGATCCCGGGGCAGAAGGCGGAATCCCGCCCGGAAATAGGCCGAAGTTTTAATGAAAAGGGGAGTTCTGCTTCATCTGGATCTCCCATTGAAAAAGACAGGGGGTTTGTCAATGTTCGATCTGACGGGTAAGACAGCTTTTGTAACGGGCGGGGCTTCAGGTATCGGACAGGCTATCGCTGTTGCCCTGGCAATGCAGGGAGCGGATGTCGCGATAGCGGATCTTCCGAACGCATCCTTTGAAGAGACAACTTCCAGGATCAAGGGGTTCAACCGGAGATGCCTCAACGTAAAAATGGACGTTCGAGACAGGGACCAGCGGGAGGAAGGTATTGCCTTTGCGGAGAAGGAATTCAAGGGGATAGACATCCTTGTGAACAATGCCGGGATCAACCGGCCGGCTCCCGGGCTCGAGGTAACGGAAGAGAACTGGGACATGACCTACGACATCAACGTAAAGGCCGGATTTTTTATCGCCCAGAGGATCGCCCCCGGCATGATCGAAAAGGGGTGGGGCAGGGTGATATTCATCTCCAGCCAGTCGGGTCTTGTGGGCATTCCCGGTCAGCCTGTCTACTGTTCCGCCAAAGGCGCTATCGTTCAGCTTGTGAGG
>Ga0228536_1001831_pt1 | contig 16223 bp, 14 predicted proteins | sample SJ1Smetagenome_FD_168611 | JGI IMG/M metagenome (GOLD analysis project Ga0228536, IMG submission 168611) | Enriched culture of PCE-dechlorinating microbial communities from Ithaca, New York, USA - SJ1.S | ecosystem: Engineered > Modeled > Simulated communities (microbial... > Unclassified...
AAACATAAAAGAAATTTCAAGATTAAAAGATGAAATAGATATAAATGACTCTGAAGCTGTAAAATACAAAGCAAAATTAGGGAATGAAGGTAAAATAAGCGATTATATTGATTTATCAATAGATAGAGCAAGAAAACTTCATAATTTTACTAAAGAAGAATATTGGATCACCGAGTTTAATAGTTCTACAATATCTAAAGATTTACTTCATGACACAGTATATATGTCAAGTTTTCTTGTAAAAAATTACTTGGAGAACTTTGAAAAAGTTAAAGGAATTGGTTATTGGACATTGACTGATTTAAATAATGAATTCGAGATAAAGAAAACATTGTTTTATGGGGGATTTGGACTTTTTACCTACAACGGGATACCTAAGGCATCATATAATGCATACAAACTCTTGCATGAACTCAAAGGACATGTTGTTGAAAAAAATAGCAATTATATAGTGCTTAAAGATCGAGATGACATTTATTTAATGTTTCATAATTATATTCACTATGATTCTCAATATGAAAACTTGGATTTTTCAAAAATAAATCCATTAGATAGGTATGCGGTTTTTGATGAACATAATACCAAATTTTATATTAACTTAAAAGGGATCAACGGAAACTACAAAATAGAACAATACATTGTTAATAAAGAAAGTGGCTCTAGCTTTGATGCGTGGATAGAAATGGGTCATCCCGAATACCCTTCTCTAGGTCAAATAGAGTATTTAAAAGCACGTTCTGTTCCTAAAATAATTTGTGAAGAAAGGAACATAATCGACAAATTTGAAGAAGAATTTACGCTTCTTCCTCATGAAATAAGACTAGTTAAATTGATAAAACTATATAAATGATATGACACTCTCGATATCATTTATATAGTTTTAATTTAGTCATAAAATGGTATTTCAAAGGATACATTTTGGAATACATATTTTATCGAAACTGGATATAATATATTAAAATAAATATGGAGAGGAAGTTAAATATGTCAAAGAAAAATTATTTAACTAGCAAAGCTGAACGTCTTTCGTATGGATCTTGGTTTGTGGGACAGAATATAATATACTTCATGGTAGTTTCTTATTTGGCAATATTTTTGACTGATGAAGTTGGGATTTTAGAGGGAGCGGTTGCTACTTTATTTTTAGTCGCTAGAATTTGGGATGCTGTAAACGATCCCATAATCTGAAGCTTATTAGACAAAGTTAATTTAAAGAAAGGAAAATATAAACCATGGGTTGATGCTGTGACCATTTTCATGCCCATTATAACTATTTTGTTATTTTGGAATTTTCATGGCTCTTCGACATTTAACTTCGTATTTGCAAGCATATCATATTTAATATACGATATAATTTACACTATCAGTGATGTGCCTATATTTGCTTTAGCGACTGTAATGACTGACAATCCAGAGGAGCGTGTTAGTATAATTTCTATTGGAAGAGTGGCTGCTGGTATTGCATCTCTAATAATAGGAATAATTGCACCTCAATTAATAGCCAGGCTAGGGTACCAATCTACAATAATATATTTGATGATTACAGCATTTATATTAATGTTCCCTTTGAGATTTTTTGTCAGAGAGAGAGTAGTATATAAAACAGAAGATAGTATTAGTTTAAAAGACATGATAAAAGCAGTGAGCACTAATAAATATTTGCTCATATTTTATCTAGCTTATATTGCAATAAATGCAACATTTACAACAATGACAATAGCTCCATATTTTGCGAAATGGAATATGGGAGATATAGGATTTAATACAATAATGATGGCTACAATGGCTTTACCTATAATACTTCTTCCTGCATTAACGCCTATGTTAATTAGGAGATTTGGGAAAAGAAACATATTTATGTGGGGCATAGGTTCGTCAATTGTATTTAGTATAGTTCAATATTTTGTAGGATATGAAAACGTTGTTTTGTTTTTGATTTTGAACTTCTTAAAGATGATAGGTTTGATCGCTCCTATGATGATGAATGGAATGTTCAGCGCAGACTGTGTAGAGTATGGTGCATATACTACTGGACAGAGAAATGCAGGGATGATATTTAGTGTACAAACCTTTTCTACAAAATTAGGCAGCGCAATTTCTAGTGCATTGTCATTAGCTATAATTTCATATTTTGGATATCAAGGGACAGCATCAGTTCAGACAGCTGAAGCTTTAAATGGAATTTGGATAACATTGAGTTTAGTGCCAATAATTGGCTTGGTGATAGCTTTTATCATTTTTGGTAAATATTACAATTTAAGTGAAGACGATGTCCAAAAGATGATTGATGAAATGGAAGAAAAGAAAGTGCTTAAAACGGAGGGAGGAGGATATTAAATGGAAAAAGCTGAAAAAATAATAGAAAGATTAGATCTTGATGAGAAAATAAATCTATTATCTGGTAAGAACTTTTGGCAATTAAATGAAGTTCCTGAAGCAAAGTTTCAAAGCATAATGTTGACAGATGGGCCTCATGGATTAAGAAAGCAAGAAGAAAGTGCAGATAATCTAGGATTAAACAAAAGCGTTAAGGCAACTTGCTTTCCTACTGCGAGCTGCTTAGCTAGTTCATGGGATGAAGAGCTATTATACAAAGTTGGCGAGCATTTGGGCGTATTTGAAGGGGTTTGAGATAGCTGTCAAAGAATCAAATCCGTGGACAGTGATGAGCTCATATAATTATATAAATGGAGTAAGAACAGGCGAAAGCAAAGAACTTTTGACCGATATCTTAAGAAATGAATGGGGATTTGAAGGAACTGTAGTTAGCGACTGGACTGCAGTTGATGATAAAGTTGCATCTATAAAAGCTGGGCTTGATTTAGAGATGCCAGGCAACAATGGACTTTTCAACCAAGAAGTAAAGAGAGCATTAAAATCTGGAGAATTGACCATGGAAGAGCTAGACAAATCAGTTTTAAATGTGTTGAAACTCATTGAAAAAGCTCAAATAAATTTGAATAATGAACATGAAGCGTATGACAAAGCAAAACATCATGAATTTGCTAAAAAAGTTGCTTCTGAATGCATAGTATTGCTAAAAAATGATAATTCGATCTTGCCGCTAACTACAGACAAAAAAGTAGCTTTGATAGGAGAATTTGCGAAATCTCCTAGATATCAAGGAAGCGGTAGCAGCCAAATCAATCCTACAAAATTGTCATTTGCTTATGAAGAATTTCAAAAGAGATTAGGTGAAAATCTAATTTATGCTGATGGCTATGATTTAAAAAATGACAATGTGGATGACGATAAATTGAAAGAAGCCATAGAAACCGCATCTAAAGCAGATGTGGCGGTTTTGATGGTAGGACTTCCTGATTCTTATGAAAGTGAAGGATTTGACAGAAAACACCTAAATTTACCTGAAAGCCACAATATTCTAATCAAAGAGATATCTAAAGTACAAAAAAACATTGTTGTGGTTTTGTCTAATGGGGCGCCTGTTACTATGCCTTGGAAAAATGATGTGGATGGAATTGTGGAGCAATATTTAGCGGGACAAGCGTCTGGAGAGGCAATAACAGATATAATATTTGGTGATGTAAATCCTTCAGGAAAATTAGCAGAAACATTTCCGATGTCTTTAGAATCTGTCCCATCAACACATTTCTTTCCTGGAGAGCCTAGACAAGTGCAATACAGAGAAGGTCTGTATGTTGGATATAGGGGACTAGATAGCTTCAATGCAGAAGTTTTATTTCCTTTCGGGCATGGATTATCCTACACGAATTTCGAGTATAGCGATTTGAAGATGGATAAGTCGACATATGGCAAAGATGATTTAGTAAAAGTATCTTTTAACATCGGCAACACTGGGATTAGAACTGGCAAAGAGATATGTCAGCTGTATGTAGAAAAAGTTGACTCAAATGTATATAGACCTGTGAGAGAGCTAAAAGACTTTGTTAAAGTAGAATTAAAACCAGGAGAGCTGAAACAAATTGTACTAAATCTAAAAGTATCCGATTTGTTTGTATTTCAAAATGGAAAGTTTAGAGTAGAAGCAGGCAAATACATTATTTACGTTGGCGCATCATCTAGGGATATAAGGCTTAGTTCTGAGATATTAATTGAAAGCGACGATGTGGTAGCTGATGACAAATTGGATAAATATAAAAACATCACTCCAAATTATGTATTCACACAAAACGATTTTGAAAAATTGCTAGGAAGACCTATACCGAAACCAGTTGCATCAAAACCTTACACAAGAAATTCAACTTTAGGAGAGATAAAAGACAATTTTATAGGGAGAAAAATTGTTGGAATTGTAGAAAAGCAAGTGTCTAAATTGTCTGCTGACGAAGAAAATACAATGAGCAACATGATTGACGCTATGATATATCAAATGCCTCTAAGAACATTGGCAAGTTTTAGCGGAGGCGCGATATCTTTAAACAGAATTGATGGTTTGATAAATTTAATGAATAGAAACTATTTAACAGGCATTGGGAAAATTATAAAAGGTTAAATCAAATCCCCGGGACAACCGAGGATTTTTATTTGACCAGTTTTCATATATAATGTAATTAAATTATTTTAGGAGATGTTTTTATATGTATGAAGAATTTTTTGATGTGCAAAGACAAGAACAAATGAGAAAATCATTTTTAACGATAGCTGAGAATGGGCATTTGAAAAAATATAAAAAAAACAGCATCATAAAAATACCTGATAATAGATGCATAGTAATTGTAGTATCAGGAAATATCAAACAATCGATCTACAGCATGGAAGGAGAAGAGAAGATCCTATATCTTCTTCAAGGTGGTGAAATATTTAAAGAGATGGATTATTTTTGTGGAGGAGAAAGCACTTTAGTTACAAAAGCACTGGAAGATAGCATAATTTCAATTTTAGAAGAAGAGGATATTGAGAAGATTCTATTAGAAAACCCGAATATTTACAGGGATATCATTCACAGCATAACAAGAAAGTTTAGAATAGTGATGTTTCAGATGGCGAATATGGCGTTTAGCGATTCTCTTGGCAAAGTCGCCGATACTTTGATAAGGCTATATTATCAGGTAGGACAAGATATTGACAATGGAAAGAAAATAAATGAAAAATTTACTCACGAAGAAATAGCAAAATTGATTGGTTGTTCTAGAGTTACAGTCACTAGAGCATTGAATAAATTTAAAGAAGAGAATATGTTGGAAATAAATAATGGAGAAATTATTATCCGCGATATTGAAAATTTAGAAAAATTTATCAAATGGAAGTGATTTTGTATACTGTGATACAGAAACCCACTTTATTGTGATATATAATCAAACAAAACTATATGGAGGTGGGAGAATGATTAAACTACTTGGAGTTTTGATCATTGTTGTAGGGTTTGCATTAAAGCTTGATACTATTGCTGTTGTGCTTACAGCAGGAGTGGTAACAGGGATAGTTGGAGGCTTAAGCTTCAACGAAATATTGACGATACTTGGAGAGGCATTTGTAAAAAACAGATATATGACAGTTTTCTTTGTAACAATGCCAATAATTGGATTGCTCGAAAGGTATGGACTTAAAGAGAGAGCTGCAGAATTAATAGGAAAAGTTAAAGCCGCAACTGCAGGAAAGATATTATCTATATATATGATTATTAGAACTATTGCGGCAGCACTTTCCTTGAGGATTGGTGGCCATGTCGAGTTTGTAAAACCTCTAATATATCCAATGGCAGAAGGCGCAGATAAGAATAAATACGAAGAACTTCCTGAAGATATTGTTGAAACAATAAAAGGGATGAGTGCTTCAGTTGAAAATTATGCTAATTTCTATGGGCAAAACGTATTTATTGCTGCTGGAGGGGTATTACTTATAGTTGGAACTCTTGGAGAATTGGGGATAAAAGTTACTGAAAAGCAAGTCTCAAATGCATCTATTCCTATAGCTGTCATAGCCGTAATTTTAGCTATTGTTCAGATGAGATCGTTCGACAGGAAAATAGACAAGATGATAAATAAATCTAATAGATAAGAGGGTGAAATAAATGGCTTTGGAGATACTTTACATATTATCTGGCATAGTGGCTATGGTAGCTGCGGTTTTGAGTTTTAGAGATAAGACATTAAAGACTAGATTTGGAACTGGCCTTTTTTGGGCACTTTTATCAGTAACATTTATATTCGGGAAAATATTATCACCGGTGATCGTAGGAGTTTTAGTGTTGATTATGGGAGTATTGACTGCAACCAAACAAGTAAAAGTAGGTTCCTTTAAGAAAACTCCAGAAGAATTTAAGCTTGAAAAATCTAAATTATTAGGGAATAAGTTATTTATACCAGTATTAAGCATAGCTATTTTCGCATTTGGAATTGGGCAATTCACATCTTTGGGTGGGCTGGTAGGAATGGGAGTAGGAGCTGTTGTTGGCACTATTGCAGGACTTATCTTCACAAAAGCTTCTGTTGGCGAAACCCTTGAAGAAGGCAACCGTTTAATTCAACAAGTTGGCCCGTTTGCAATCTTACCTCAGTTATTAGCAGCACTAGGTGCTTTGTTTAATGCTGCTGGGGTAGGAGAGGTAATAGCTAATGGAATTTCAAATATCATACCAACTGGTAATATTGTATTTGGAGTAATTGCATACTGTGTAGGCATGGCTTTATTTACAATGATCATGGGAAATGCTTTTGCAGCATTTGCAGTAATAACTGCAGGAATTGGATTGCCATTTGTATTCAGCCAAGGGGCAAATCCAGCTATAGCAGGAGCATTGGCTCTCACTGCAGGCTACTGCGGAACTCTATTGACGCCAATGGCTGCTAATTTTAATATTGTTCCCGCGGCTGTACTTGAGATGAAAGACAAATACAAAGTTATAAAAACACAAGCGCCAATGGCAATCACATTGTTAGCAATTCACATTATATTGATGTTAGTGTGGGCATTTTAATCGATAGGAGGCAAATATGAAAGTTTTAGTTACTGGGTTCGACCCATTTGGTGGAGAAAAAGTCAATCCTGCTTTTGAAGCAGTAAAGAGATTAGAGGATGATATTGCGGGGGCACAAATTGTAAAAGTTGAGATACCAACTGTTTTTAAAAAGTCAATTGAGATACTAGATAGAAAAATTGAAGAAGAAAAGCCGGATATAGTAATTTGTGTGGGACAAGCTGGGGGAAGATTTGATATGACAATTGAAAGAGTCGCGATAAATATAAGCGATGCTTCAATTAAAGACAATGAAGGGAATATGCCAATAGATGAAAAAATATTCGAAGACGGGGAAAATGCCTATTTTTCTTCGCTTCCGATTAAATCAATTGTTTCAAATATTAGATCAGAAAAAATACCAGCTAGCATATCCAATACTGCTGGAACTTATGTCTGCAATCATATCATGTATGGTTTGCTTTATCTGATTGACAAAAAGTATAAAAATGTTAGGGGCGGATTTATTCACGTGCCATATTTGCCTGAGCAAGTGATAGATAAAAAGTCAACTCCAAGCATGAATGTAAATGATATCGTATTAGCCCTGACAGCTGCAATAAAAACATCTGTCGAAACACAAAACGATATAAAAATTAGCGATGGCAAAACTTGCTAAATAGCTAAGCCTATTAAGATAAATCATCTTAATAGGCTTATATTGTGTGCCCAGCATGGGCGACAGCTTGACGGTGAAAGTCCGTTATGGGGTTGGTAGTAGCAACCATTAGCTAAAGACAAGGGTGTCCATCGTGAGGTGGAATCTGAAGGAAGTCGGAGGCAAAGTCTCGGTCTGAGGAACACGAATCAAATATAAGGCTGTTTACACTGGATGAGTTTGCAATACAAAACAAAGTCCAATACTACCCGAAGTGTATGCAGTAAATTTGGCAGATATATGAGATGAAAGCGGTCGTTCTTACCTGGGGAGGTCTCGTGTGTAAGTTATGGATATGAATTTAGAAATAACAACCTATGCAGTGATGTATAGCTGAGACATGAGAAGTCAGCAGAGGTCATAGTACTAAAGGTTGTCGACGACATTTAGGAAGGACTGAACAATAGGAGGTTTTGAAGAATTGAAAGAAACAAAGAAATACGTAGAAAGCAGACAACTTCATATAGAAGATTTAGTCCGTGAAGGTAAAGTGGAACTTGAGGATAACGGAAAAGTGCCGAGTATTTCATTGACGTCCGATAGGAAGCAAGACGACAAAAATGTGTGTACAAGCAACTTGTTGAAGAAAATCACTCACAAGGATAACATGAATGAAGCTTTTAAAAGAGTGAAGAAAAACAAAGGAAGCCATGGAATTGACGGATTAACGATAGATGAACTTCAATCGTACCTTGAAGAAAATGGTAGAAAACTTCAACAAAGTTTGCTTAAGGGAACTTATGAACCATTACCCGTTAGAAGGATAGAAATACCAAAAGATAATGGGAAGAAAAGACAGCTTGGGATACCAACAGTAGTTGATAGAGTAGTACAACAAGCAATAGCACAGGTATTAAGTCCAATATTTGAAAAGACATTTTCAGACAATAGTTTTGGATTCAGACCAGGCAGAAGCGCTCATGGAGCCTTAAAAAGATGTCAAGAATATATGGACGAAGGCTATAAATGGCTGGTTGATATAGACTTGGCATCATATTTTGATACTGTAAATCACGATAAGTTAATCGGCCTGATTTACAGAGAAGTCAAAGATATCAGGGTGATATCTCTCATAAGGAAGTATCTGAACGCAGGAGTTATGATAAATGGAGTAGTGACATCAACAGACTTAGGAGTTCCTCAAGGAGGGAACTTGTCCCCGCTTTTAAGCAATATCATGCTTAATGAACTTGACAAGGAACTAACTAAAAGAGGCTTAAGATTTGTCAGATATGCTGATGACTGCAACATTTATGCGAAAAGCAGGAGAGCAGCAGAAAGAGTTATGAAAAGCATAACCAAATTTATTGAATGTGACCTTAAATTGAAGGTCAACACAGATAAAAGTAAAGTCGATAGACCTTGGCACTGTAAATTTCTGGGTTACATATTTTATCGCTCTAAAGACGGTATCAAGATGAGAGTACATGAGAAATCGATAAAGAAGCTCAAAGAAAAACTTAGAAACCTGACTGGTAGAAGTAAAATAGGCAACATCAAAACCACCTATGAAAAGATTAAACAACTGATAGTAGGTTGGGTAAACTACTTTAAACTTGCAGATATGAAGGCTGTAATGAGTAAAATTGACGAATGGCTAAGACGACGCATCCGCATGTGTTATTGGAAACAATGGAAGAAAATTAGTGCGAAATTCAATAACCTAAAGAAACTTGGTATTCCAAAAGGAAAAGCGTGGGAATTTGCAAATACAAGAAAAGGCTATTGGCGTATAGCCAAAAGCCCAATTCTTACACGTTCTATTACTAATGCCAGACTTGAAAAGGCTGGATTAGTGTCCTTACTTAAAATATACACATCAAAATGTTAATGCTATTGAACCGCCGTATATCGAACGGTACGTACGGTGGTGTGAGAGGACGCTAAATAAATTAATTATTTAGCTCCTACTCGATTTACAGAAAATATACTATAATATAAGTTGAGGTGATTTAATGGAAGTGTTTTTTATTAATAGAAATGACACCAAGGTTTCTAGCTGGGATTTTGGCAAGACATATCAATATTTTATTTATCCATATTCTTTCGATTATAAAAAAAGAAATTTTTTAGCAAGAATTAGCATGGCCACTCAAGAAACGGAAGAAATATCAGAGTATACAAACCTAGAAGGATTTACGAGATTTTTGACTATGCTTGAGAATGACGCACATTTGTCACATTCATCCAGTGGAGAGAAAATATTGCATGAACTATCAGACATAGACGTCTTTGATGGGGGAGAAAAAACATTTGCTAAAGGGAGAGTTACTGATTTTAATATGATGCTTAAGAACGGAATAAAAGGAGATATGGCTTATATAAGAGCTGATGGGCTAATAAAGCCTGAATATAAATCCATAGCTTTATTAAGCATAAATGGCAAAGCGTCGATAAAATATAAAGATAACTTTTTACGGTTTTCGAATAAATATGATATTATTGTATTAAAAGAAGTGGATTCAGATTTAAATTTGCAAATTGATTTGAATGGCGATATTTTATTGAGAATGGATTTTGATGTATAAGGAGGGTTTAAAATGGACTTGGTTAAAATTAAAGAAGATGTAAGAACTGTTACTAGGCAACTTTTAGATGCTGCTAAATTGAATGAGAAAGAAGCTGTTGTAATAGGTGGAAGCACCAGCGAAATAATTGGAGAAAAACTCGGATCGAATTCAAACATAGAAATTGCTAGGGTGGTTATAAGCGCTTTTGTAGAAGAAGTAAAAAAAGAAAATCTTTATCCAATAGTACAAGGGTGTGAACACATTAATAGAGCTCTTGTTGTAGAAGAGGAATACGCAAAGATGATGAATTTGGAGATTGTGAATGTTATACCAGTTTTACATGCAGGTGGAGGATTTGCTACAGCCGCAATGGAAATATTTGAAAAACCTGTAGTCGTTGAAAATGTAAAAGCAAGCGCAGGAATAGATATTGGAGATGTGTTTATAGGCATGCATTTAAAACCAGTAGGTGTAGTGGTGAGAAGCGAGATCAAAGAAATAGGCAAAGCTCATTTGAGCATGATAAGGACTAGACCTAAACTTATTGGAGGAGAAAGAGCCATTCACAAAAAACTATAATTTTATGGTGATAACATGTTTTTTATTTTAGGAATTAGTCAAAAAGAAAAGAAATTGGATTATGATGAATTAGTCGTGTGCAAATGTTGTAATAAATATGGACACATAGAGGTATTTTTAACTTACAGCTACTTTTTCTTATTTTTCATCCCAATTTTCAAATGGAATAAAAAATACTATATAAGAATGAGCTGTTGTAATGCAATAGCAGAAATAGACAGTGAACTTGGCCAAAGGATAGAGAGAAATGAAATATCCCATATAGACTTAAACAAAATCGACTTCAACTGTCATGGCCATAGAGAAAAAATATGTTCAAATTGTGGCTATTTAGCAGAAGAAGATTTCATATACTGCCCTCGATGTGGTGCTAAGTTATAATTTTATTGGCACGAATCTTGCTTATATAATTACTGTAGATAGTAACTATATAAGGAGGGTAATCATGAGATTAAAAGACAAGGTGGCAATAATCACAGGCGGAGCAAGAGGAATAGGCGAAGCTACAGCTAAAAAATTTGTCGAAGAAGGGGCAAAAGTAGTAATCGCTGACATCAATGAAAAGGAATTGTTAGAGACTGAAGAGTTTTTAAAGGAAATTGGCGGAGATGTAATGAGCATAGTAGTTGATGTTACGGACTCTGCAAGCGTTAACAACATGGTAGAAAAAACTGTTCAAAAATATGGCAGACTTGATTGTATTGTTAACAATGCAGGCATCACCATGGATTCGACCCTGTTGAAAATGACTGAAGAACAATGGGATAAAGTCATAGATGTAAACTTAAAAGGTGTATTTCTATGTGGACAGGCTGCTGCTAGAGTAATGGTAAATCAAGGCAGTGGAGTTATTTTGAGTGCTTCTAGCGTGGTAGGGCTATACGGGAATTTTGGACAAACCAACTACGCGGCAACAAAATGGGGAGTAATTGGAATGACCAAAACTTGGGCAAAAGAATTGGGTAAAAAGGGAGTTAGAGCCAATGCTGTTGCCCCTGGATTTATTGCAACACCAATGGTAGCTAAAATGCCTGAAAATGTAGTAGATATGATGAAAGGAAAAGCACCGTTAGGCAGACTTGGTGAACCAGAAGAGATAGCAAATGCGTATGCTTTCTTAGCATCTGATGAAGCCTCTTTTATAACAGGCGCTTGCCTTGAAGTTACAGGAGGAGTAGTACTTTAAGCTGATGATTTTCATCAGCTTTCTTTTTTTATACTTATGTGCTAATATAAATACAAATTCATTTTTGGAGGAGTAACAATGGCTTCATTTAATAATGGAGGAATTAGCACTAAAAATACAGAAAGTGTTCAAAAATTGGACAATTTAGTAGAAATAGATCATGACACCGTATTGACCGAATATCTTGTCGATATGCTACACAAAATATTTGATCCTTTGCCAGTTCCTTTAATTTTGATTGACAAAGATTCTAAAGTCAGGATGATAAATCAAGTATTTGCTGATTTTTTGGGATTTTCAAAGGACTACATCATTGGGAAACCAGTTGCTGAAATCGACAAGAATACTAGATTCCCATTTGTGCTTAAGAGTAAAAAATCTGAGATTGCATGGAAACATAAATTTGGGAATGGCAGGACTGCCATAGTTCATAGAATAGTAGTTTTAGATGAACAAGGAGAAGTAAAATATGCCGTTGGCATGGTATTGTTCGAAGATTTGGAGCAATTCAAGGACATTATAGAAAAGAATAAGTTGTTGGAAACTGAAGTGCATTTGTACAAGAATCAACTTAAAGAGGTATATGGGGCAAAATACTCATGGGACACTATAATAGGCAATAGCGAGAAGATGAGCCAAACAAAATTCATAGCCAAAAGAGCTGCCCAGTCGATTTCAAATGTGCTTATACTGGGAGAGAGCGGCACAGGAAAAGAGCTCTTTGCCCATGCTATACACAACGACAGCGCAAGAAGCCACATGCCTTTTGTAAAAGTAAATTGCGCTGCAATTCCAAGCGAATTGCTGGAGTCTGAGCTCTTTGGATACGAAGAAGGAGCATTTACTGGGGCAAAAAAAGGTGGCAAGATCGGCAAATTTGAGCTTGCAAATGGCGGGAGCATATTTTTAGATGAAATTGGCGATATGCCTTTAAAAATGCAGGCAAAACTTTTAAGAGTACTGCAAGAGAGAGAATTTGAAAGAGTAGGTGGAAATAGAACAGTAAAGATTGATTTAAGAGTAATCGCCGCCACAAATAAAGACTTGCAGAAGCTTATCTCAGAAGGGAAATTTAGGGAAGACCTTTATTACAGGCTAAATGTAATGACTATTGAGATACCACCATTGAGAGAGCGCGTTGAAGACATTGAAGAGCTTACTGCGAAATTAATGGAGAAGCTTTCAAACCAATTAGGCATATATGTGCCCAAAATATCAAAAAAAGCTTTGGAACTATTGAAAACTTACAGCTGGCCGGGAAATGTAAGAGAGTTAGAAAATGTTTTAGAAAGGGCAATTAATTTAACTGAGACAGACACGATACTGCCAATACACCTGCCACTTTATATAACGCAAAACAAGCGAAAAATCAATCCTAACGCAATTGATTCTCTTCAAAATTTAGTGGAACAAACTGAAAGAGAAGCAATACAAAGTTGTTTGGATTATACTAATGGGAATAAATTAAAAACAGCTAAAATATTGAATATAAGCAGAACTAGTTTATATCAAAAAATAGAGAAATACGGTTTATGTTAAGAAAAAATGTACTATTTTTGAACATGTACAAAAATAGTACATTTTTTTTATTATAAAATTGCTATTTTTAGAATATTTACACTGTTATTCAATTGAATTTTATTGGCATGGAAGTTGCATTATATATTTACAACAGGAGGTGATATTACGAACATTCTAGATTGCTTAATACAGTCTGCGCCAATATATAGTGAATTAACCCATAAGAAAGTTGCTGTATCTATATGCGATTTAGATAAGTGCCTTCTATATATTCCTGCTATAAATCTTGATCACAAATTGCAAGCGGGAGACAGCCACATTCAAAACACATGTGCTTATGAGTGCATTAAAATAGGCGAAAAGATTGAACGAAAAGTAGATTTTGACAATGGAAGATTGACATATTATGCAGTTGCAATTCCAGTGAGGGATGAAAACGGTAATATAATCGGAGCGATATCTTTATCACAAAATTACAAGCACAATGAAATGGTAAATGCTTTGACAGATAATTTGCTTGATTCATTTATTAACTTCAAGGATTTATCAAATCAAGTGCTCAACAACGCGATTGAATTGAATGAACTAAACAAGAAATTTTCTGCGATTAGTATTGAAGTGAATAAGAGGCTAGAATTATTTGAATCATATTTAAAACTACTAGATATATATCAAAGCAAAGTTAAAAATTCAAACATATCGATTGATGAGGGATATGAATTTATTAACATCAATTCGGAAATAGTTGATCTAAGTTTAGGCATAGAAGAGATAATAAAACTTTCATCCGCTTTTGAGACGCTTTTAGATCAACAGATAAATTCAAATAAATATATTGTCAATACCACTGAATTTATTACAGAAAGACTAGCGAAGTTAAAAGAACAGGTTGACAATATAATGTAAAAAGTTGATTGGCATATTAATTGCATTATTTAAATTTAGGAGGGATATCATGTTGAAAAAAATCGATTTACCTAATGGAGAAACTTTAGCTTATAGAAAGCATGGAAATGGGGAAAAGGTTTTACTTCTGATTCATGGGAATATGTCGTCTTCAATGCATTGGGACACAGTGATGGAGAAATTACCAGAAGATTATACTGCGTATGCAATGGATATGAGAGGCTTTGGTGCGTCAAGCTACAACAACAGGTTTGATTCCTTAAGAGATTTATCAAATGATATAAAACTTTTTTGTGATGAATTAAAACTAGATAAATTTTCTATAGTCGCTTGGTCAACTGGTGGTGGTGTTGCAATGTACTTTGCAATAGACTACCCAGCAATGGTTGAAAAAATTGCATTAGTTGAATCAGTTGGGATTAAAGGATACCCAATATTTAAAAAAGATGAAAATAATCAACCTATAATAGGCCAGTTCTTGACCACAAAAGAAGAAATTGAAAAAGATCCAGTTCAAGTACTGCCAATACTAAGGGCTTATGAAGACAAAAACAAGGACTTCATTAAATTCGTTTGGGATAACACAATATATACATTTAAAAAACCTGAAGAAGAAAGATATCAACGATATCTAGATGAAATTTTAATGCAGAGAAATTTAGTAGATATAGATTATTCTTTAGTTCACTTTAATATTTCTCATGAGCACAATGGAGCTGAACAAGGGAGTGGAGAGGTTGACAAAATAACTCAACCTGTCTTAGTAATGCAAGGAGAAAACGATTTAGTAGTTCCAAAAGAAATGGGAATAGAAATGGCTAATGCGATAGGAGAAAATGCTAAATTAGCATTATTACCTAACGGTGGGCATGCACCGATGGAAGATGATCTAGATAGATTTATGAAAGTGTTATTAGAATTTTTGGCATAAGGGAGGGTTTTAAGTGGCAAATAATGACATAAATGTAGGAATTTTAGGAACAGGAATATATATTCCTAAAAACAGGATGACAGCAAAAGAAATATCAGAGGCTACAAAAGGTTTATGGACTGAACAAGCGATAATTGAAAAACTTGGGATAATTGAAAAGCCAATACCTAGTAAAGAAGATGGCACTCAAGAGATGGGAGTTAAAGCGGCTTTAGATGCTCTGCAAAGGACTGGCTTAGATCCAAAAGAAATAGATTTAATTCTTTGTATAGGGGAGGAATGGAAAGAATATCCGTTGACAACATCAGGTATATACATTCAAGAGAAAATAAGAGCTGAAAATGCTTGGGCAATAGATGTTCAGCAGAGATGCTGTTCGACGGTTTCTGCTATGAAGATAGCAAAAGATATGATGATTGCAGATGATGAAATAAACACAGTTATGATAGTTGGTGGCTATAGAAACGGAGATTTTGTAGATTATACAGATAAAGATATGTCTATGATGTACAACTTAGCTGCTGGCGGTGGGGCGATCATTTTAAAGAAAAATTTAAATCGAAATGTTTTATTAGGCACACACATAGTCACTGATGGTTCAATGGCAAGAGATGCAGGAGTTGAATTTGGAGGCACTGAAAAGCCAATAACAAGAGAAAATGTAGATATTGCCTATAAATCGCTTAGATTATTTGATGCAAAGCACATGAAAGACAGATTGAATGAAGTTTCATTAAAGAATTGGTATCATTGCATAGATAGAGCTTTTGAAAAATCTAACATAAGTAAAGACGAGTTAGGATATTTAGCTGTATTGCACTTTAAATACTCACAGCACAAAGCTATGTTAGAACACTTAGGACTTTCAGAAGACCAAACTATATATCTGTCGCATTACGGCCATATTGGGCAGATAGATCAAATACTATCGCTTCAATTGGGCTTGGAACAAGGAAAGATAAAGGAAGGTACTGTTATATCAATGATAGCAGCAG
>Ga0228536_1001832_pt1 | contig 16208 bp, 16 predicted proteins | sample SJ1Smetagenome_FD_168611 | JGI IMG/M metagenome (GOLD analysis project Ga0228536, IMG submission 168611) | Enriched culture of PCE-dechlorinating microbial communities from Ithaca, New York, USA - SJ1.S | ecosystem: Engineered > Modeled > Simulated communities (microbial... > Unclassified...
AGTGGTATTATTAGGGTAGTCCATAGTGATTGTCCTCCGTGTCAGATTTTTTGTCGTGATTAAATCATAACACAGATAGTCATCTATGGGCTTTTTATATTAGTTCAATTTCATTTTACAATGAGTCGTTATTTTATTTTATAATTTCTTTTGTCATAAAGTGATTTTGCATCATTTTAAGGGCTGCATCTAAAAAATTGGCTTCTGCATCAGTATTTTTCGCTAAAAAAGGGGGTTAAAACCGTACATTTTTAACCCCCTTTTTTGCTCATTTTTTGCCCTAAAACCACTACATGTAGTAGTCATACCCTATTTTTCGCCCTTCACACCACTACGCTGCATCAGAATCACGCACTCAACGTGTGGTGTTCTTGGAAATTGGTCCACACATTTTACTCTTTTTATGTCATAGCCCTTATCAAGGAATATCTTCAGATCCCTTACAAGAGTCACTGGATTACAGGATACGTATACAAAGGTTTCTGGTCTGAAGTCTATGATCTTGTCTATAGACTTAGGATGAATACCATCTCTCGGAGGATCGAGAATTATTAGATCAGGCTTATATTCCAGGTTTTCAACTCCATGGAATACGTCATCAGCTATGAACTCTACATTGTTAAGTCCGTTAATCATGGCATTATCTCTTGCTTTTTCAACAGCCTCTTCCACTATTTCTATGCCAATTACCTTTTTTGCTACTGATGCCATCATTTGGGCTATGGTCCCTGTACCGGAATAAAGGTCGAATATTATCCTGTCTCTTTTCTCGCCGGCAAAATCCCTTGCCATTGAATACAATCTTTCCGCCGACGAGGTATTTGTCTGGAAAAATGAGAAAGGAGAAATGTCGAACCTGAGACCCAGGATCTCTTCTCTTATGTGGTCCTTCCCGTATAGAAGCTCTATTGAATCGGCTGTTACCGTGTCTCCAAGACCGTCATTTATTGTGTGGAGTATTCCGGTTATGCTGCCTTCAATATTTCCCCTCAATTCCAGAAGCATGTTTTGAAATGCATCTCTGTCTATTATCTCCTGGCTTGAAGTCACAAGATTTACAAGTATTTCTCCTGTGCTGTGGGCTCTTCTTATAACAAGGTGTCTTAGGACACCCTCATGGTTTCTCTTGTTGTAAAATGGAATCCTCAAATTGTCGAAGTGGTTTCTTACAGCCTCTCTTATTATGGTAAAATCCTTATGAACTATATTGCAGTCATTAGTATTTACAACCTCATAGAACCTGTTTTTCATGTGAAGACCAAGAGCCAGGGGACCATCTTTTATTTCGTCACCAAAGGTGTATTCCATCTTGTTTCTGTATCCGCTGACTATTGGTGAAGGTTCAATTTCCTCAAGCTTTATCCCTAGTCCTTCCTTGTAAAACAGATCCTGAACCTGTGAATGCTTAAGCTTAAGCTCATCCTCATAGGATAGTGCCTGGTAGGAGCATCCTCCGCAAACCCCTATGTGAGCACAACCGTTCTGAGTTTCCAGAGGTGACCTTTCAATGACTTCTACAGGCTTTGCCTCCCAATAATCCTTTCGCCTCCTGGAGACCCTGGCTGTAATCTTTTGCCCTGGCAAACCTCCCTTGATCCTAATTGCTTTCCCCTCAAACTCTCCGATACCTTTGTTTGGGAATTCAAGCCTTTCTATTCTAAATTCAATAAGTCTATTCTTTCTGGACATTCTACTCCTCCTAATAAATCAAGGGAAGACCTTCGTGTCTCCCCCTTTTGACTATAACTATTATATAGAATAGATTTCCGTTGTTCAACCGTTTTTACAAAGTATCAATATTCGTATACCTTGGTGTAATCACTGCTATTCTTCTGGAACGTATACTCCTGTTTGTTGCTGTAATAAACAGAATCGAAGGTCGTGTCCACCACTACCCACTTGCCGTTTATAAAGACCTCATTCCAAGCATGATAAACATCTGTGTACCTGTTATATCCCTTAACAAGCTTAATAGGAACACCTTCGCTTCTCTTCATGGCAGCAAATAGCGAAGAATAATCGTAGCAGATACCGTTGAGCACCCTTAGGGTTTCATCCGGATTTGGAGTATAGTCTGTGGTCAAACTATTTATCTTGTCGTAATTGTAGGTTACGTTCTTCACTATGAAGTCATAGCTGGCATTTATGCTCTTTGAAGTATCTGTAATCCCTACTGTAAGTTGTATGTTTTTCTTAGCAGCTGCACTCTCAGGCGTCCAGGTGATGGTTTGAATAGAGTTCAAATAAACTATGTTTGGATCTTTAAGGTTTATGCTAAGAGTCTCAGTCTTCACGTAACCATATTGGTTCCCTGTTATATTACTCAAAACGCTTACCTTGTACTCACCATTGCCTAACTGTAAAGGAAATCCGTGTATTATACCATCCGGCTTTAGAGGATAGTAATATTTTGTATCTCCCTTTGCAACCATAACCTTAAGCTTCTCTGTGCCGTTGCCCTTGTAGCCAACCCTGACAAGACCCTTGTCCTTTTGGCTCGTGTCTATATATGCTCCTGTTCCCGGAACGGTTGTAACTGTTTGTGCTGGCGAAGGCTGGATCGGTAATGGTTGAGGCTGGACTACAGCGGTTGTTCCCCTGTACTTTTCGTAGGTTCTTTTCATAAGAACTATAGCCTGCTCCCTGCTTGTGTTCTGCAGTGGTCCTATACTACTTGAATCTATTCCCTTCATTATACTGTTGGAATAAACGAACTGCATAGCATCGAGAGCCCATGAGGACACCTGGCCTTTATCAGTAAAAGGAAGGGATGAGCTGGTTGCCTTTGTGCCGATGCCGGAGGCATTCAAGGTCCTAGTGATCATAACGGCAATTTCTTGCCTTGTAATTTTGTCATTAGGATAAAAGCTTGTGGGGGATTTGCCATATATTATCTGCAGTCTATACGCTTTTAAAACCTCAGTGTTCTTGGTGTCACTAAAGGGATTAGCCCCAACCAAAGCCTTATTTCCAGTAAGTCCTTCGTAGAGCTTGACTGCAAGGGAGGAAAATTCCTCCCTGGTGATATCTCTCTTATAATTGCTCATAACATCTGAGTAAGTCAGCCCATATGCGAATGCTTGTCTAAGCTCACTTTCAGCCCAGCCGCTCTGAGTCCCATCAAGATTTAATACCGTCGAGCTTGCATTTGCTGCAGCTGGTACTAATATAAATACTAATATTAAAGCTATTCCAAAAAGTCTTTTCATAAAAACACCCCATTGTAAAATCAGTGAGGTCTGTTCTATTCCTCCTTAAGATATCTGGATAGAACGTCCAGATTGAAGCTATATTGAATAGCGTCGTCTCTGGATATATAACCCTCATTACATAACTGGGCAAGGCTTAGATCCATACTTGTCATACCGTCTGATCTTCCTGTTTGTATCGCAGCCTCTATTTGGGGCACCTTTCCTTCCCTGATAAGGTTCCTTATAGCGGGATTAGCAAGCATTATCTCAAAGGCTGGCACTCTTCCAAGCTTTTCTGAAGGTATCAGCTGCTGGGATACCACACCCTGGAGTACAGTGGACAGCTGAACTCTTACCTGCTGCTGTTGATTAGCGGGAAATATGTCGACGATCCTGTCTATGGTCTTTGCTGCTCCAAGGGTATGGAGAGTTGAGAATACCAGGTGCCCGGTCTCAGCAGCTGTAAGTGCAGCCGCAATGGTTTCATGGTCTCTCATCTCGCCAATGAGGATAACATCTGGCGCTTGCCTCATGGCAGATCTTAGAGCCTGACTGTAGCTCTTAGCATCAAGGCCTATCTCACGCTGGTCAACAATGCTCTTGTTATGCTTGTGCAGATACTCGATTGGATCCTCCAGCGTAATTATATGACAGGATCTATTTCGGTTTATAAGATCGATGATTTTTGACAGAGTAGTTGATTTCCCGCTGCCTGTAGGGCCAGTGATCAGTACAAGTCCTTTTGTACGTCTATGAAAGTTAAGGACCGATTGTGGTATTCTTAAATCCTCGGGTTCATCCTGGATAAAGCTCAGTACCCTTATGGCTACGGCAAATGAGCCTCTCTGGTTGTACACTACTACCCTGTACCTCCCAACTCCCTTAAGTGATACTGAAAAATCTTTGTCTCCGTTCTCAAGAAATTCCTTGTAGTGTTCCTCCCGCTTAAAAAGGCTCTTGGCGAACTCCTCAGTATCCTCGGGATTTAGAACAGGATGCTCCAGAGGAACAAGCTTCCCGTCAATTTTAAATGTGGGAGGTACGCCGACTGTTATGAAAATATCTGATGCCTTCATTTCTACCGCTCTTTCGAGGAGCTGACTCGAATCAATCATTTTCAATTACCTCCACATCCTCAAATTCAATGCCTTCGTCGTATTCAAAATCCTCAGGTAAAATCTTAACGGCACTTACTATAGCCTGATCTGGGGTCAGCCTATATATCTCCATCTTAAGTAGAAGCTTACTTCCTGAATCGTTTTTAAGTATCCTTGATATCTCAATAAGCTCAGGATAGTCCTTCATCTCTACCTCAGGGTGTGTTGACTTTATAATTCTAATGGAATCCTCCAGCTCGATGCCTCTATTCTCCTTAAGGACTTTGTTTATTGAGCTGATGAAACCTGATGCTTCACCCTCCAACAAATAATACTCCCTGGTCCAGTCTGCATTCTTCTCAGCAAGTCTGTAATCGGCGTAAGATGATGATATCGCAAGAATGCTGAACACCATGAGCAGAAGAAAGGTTAAAATCACAAGAACGCTTGAGCTGCCTCTCCTGTTTCTAAGCATCATGGTTCGATCACCTCCAGAGGAGTCCGGATATATACCATTGTTTCCACCGAATTTAATATCGGCTCCGCTTCACTGCCCTTGAAGTATGGTTTAAGTCTTCGAATCTGGAGTGCTAGTTTATAAAGGGACTTATCTTCTTCTACGATATCTTTGCTTTCCATGGATAGAGTCGATACGAAGAGTATATCTTCACTACCCTCTTCAACCTCTTCCCATTCTTCATTGTAGTAGCCGGTTTTTTTAAGCTTATTTCCATATCTCATAGCATACTCAGTGTACATTTTATTCAATGGCTCTTCGTCCCACTGCTCTGACTTTATAGATTCAATAATCCTCGTCGAAAGGAATACGCTTTTGTCAAGCTCCTTTGCGCGCAAGGCAACATCCTTTGCTCCCATAAACAGCTGGATCATAATTGTTCCGGCGATTGCCAGGGTCCCTACGGATATTATCAACTCGACAATTGTGAAGCCTCTTTTCTTTTCAGCTTTCCTATTAAACCAATTCATCATAACCTCTCCCCGGCCTACAGCTTGGATATATACCCTTCAATTGCTGAATTTTGCTCATCAGTCTCCAATAAAACATTAAACTGGATCCCTCTGTCATCCTCCTCGAGCATAAATCCTGATAACTCCACTATCTCAAAGCTGGAATCAGGTTCAGGCTGTCCCCCCATTGGTATAAGTGATTCCTTTAAAAACCCTTCATGAATAAAAATTACCGTTTCATAGGGTACACCCTCTATGCTTTGGCGCATTACGAGACAATTTCCATCGATTGAATCATACACCGCTACTCTTATAGAACCAGCTTCCATAGACTGCCTGGCTCTGGTATAGATGTAGGATGCAGCTACCCTGAGACTGGAATTAGCATCGCTCACTCTGGTGGTTGAGGTGTAAACATCCGTACCACTGGATACCAGCGTTAGTGTAGCTGCTGAAAAAAGGATAAGCAGCACCATCGCCAGTATTAATTCCGTAGAAGCTCTTCCCTTCCTTTTTCTCATTATTGCACCTACCTTTTGATTACCTTTATTTGTGGGGCTATATTCGAACCCTGAACATCATAATGGTAATAATACGTATCCAGGTCCAAAACTACTCCATAATTGTCACTTAAGTATTCCAGTGAAGGAGGATATCCACCCTCGAGAGCATAGCACTGCGCTGAAGCCCTCATCAATGCCTCCTCGAGAGCTTCTATGGAATTCTCGCTGCTGTTTTGAGAAACTGTTGAAACTGCACTGTAAGCAGCGATAATAATTACTATAGATACTATCATCAAAACAATTCCCTGTCCTCCCAGGGGCCTTAGAAGCTTCTTCATATCTCCACCTCCATGGAGTTATCCGATAGATGACATTATCTGGATCATCGGCAGCATTACGGTCAACAAAACAATTCCGACAACCACTGATAGTATTATTACAAGTGTCGGTTCAATTGATGATGCTAATCTATTTGCAGATCTTTCAAGCTCCACCTCATATATATCAGATAGCTTTTCCAGTGTGGAATCAACTTGCCCTGATTTCACTCCAACTCTTATCATTTGATTGAAAAGTGAAGGGAATATACCAGCTGACTGCATAGCATCGGGTATGGATTCACCATTTAATAGCCTTTCCTGAACTTCCCTTAGCCTCTCAATTGCGAATTTATTGTCTGTTAGAGGAGCGGACATTCCCACAGCTTCTTCGAATGGTATCCCTGCTTTAACCATCATGCTCATACCCTGAGAAAACCTTAGTGTTATCAAACGCTTGTAAAGGCCTCCAAACAATCTGGATCCAAGAAGGAAGGAGTCAAGTTTTGCTCCGCCCTTGCTGCTTCTGGAATAAATAAGCAGTCCAGCCACAATCACACCTAATATCATCATGATCCAGATAGCTGCACTCTGCAGGCTTTTTGCGGTGCTTAATAGTATCTTTGATGACTCAGGCAGATTGCCTCCAAGTGTGGAGAGAACATCCTGAAATACCGGGAATACCTTAAGAACAAGAAGCATAAGGACAGCTGACATAAGGACAAAAAGGATAACAGGATAAACAAGAGCACTCCTGACCTTATACTGTATAGCCTCCTGCTTTTCATAAAATTTGCTGAGCCTTTCCATCTCCAAATCGAGCATGCCTGTCTTCTCCGCTATTTCAGTCATCTGAATGAAATAACCAGGGAACAGATCTTTGCTTCTCAGGGATTCACAAAGCTTTTTCCCAGCCTTTACATCCTCATAGATCCCCGCAGAAAGAGACTTGAGCCTGCCATTTTCAAGCTCATCCTTCATTATCTCCAGCCCTTCCAGATATGGTACTCCTGACCTCATTATCACTGACAGTTGATATGAAAACAGTGATAATTCCTCCATACTTAGTTTCCCAGAATTTCCTTTACCTTCACTCACAATCATTCCCCCCAGAAAAGTCACGGTTATCTGATCACTGCGTTTACAAAATTATACCCCGTAGTCCTATATAGTACGCAAAAATGGCTTTATCCTCCGCCTCTTAGGAATTTGATCCTCATAGAATCGAGGAATTCCTCTTCTATATCCTCTCTCAACCAGAGATCTATCCTGATCTGGTTCATCTTGAAAGAACCTAACCATTTCTCAGCCTCATCTCCTACCTTTGCTCTCCAGCCCTCACCGGAGTATTCATCCTTTCCGGTCTCTCTGCCGAGCTGTTGAAAGTATTCCTCAAACTCTGATCTATGAAATGATTTGTATAGTTTTATTATATGTTTAGTTTCCATATTACATCCTTCGTCCTTGAATGTTCTTTTTGCAATAATTGTGATGCTCCTGAATAATATTTTACCACACTATTATGATGATTATGTTGAAAATTCAGAATCATATTGCTTTATTTATGCATTGCATGATACAATGATAAGAAAATTTTAGCTATGGTTTATTGTATCAAAGCGTTGAACTAAAAAGGGAGAGAGGTAGTTTCTATGAAAGCAGCTGAAGTAATAGTCAAATGTCTGCAACTTGAAGGTGTAAATACGGTATACGGATATCCTGGAGGAGCAGTGCTTCCTCTATATGAAGCAATGAGAAAGCTTGAAATGAACCACATACTAGTGAGGCAGGAGCAATCAGCTGCTCACATGGCAAGTGGGTATGGACGTGTAAATAACACTGTCGGAGTATGCTTAGCAACCTCAGGCCCTGGCGCAACCAACCTTCTAACAGGACTTGCTACTGCACACATGGATTCCATACCTCTTATAGCAATAACCGGGCAGGTCAATTCTAAGAAAATTGGGACTGATATGTTCCAGGAGGCAGATGTTGTAGGATCATCAGAGTCTTTTACCAAGCACAATTACCTTGTTAAAAATGCAAAGGATCTGCCGAGGATCATCAAGGAGGCTTTCCACATAGCAAATACCGGGAGAAAGGGTCCAGTCCTTATCGATATCCCTAAGGATATCCAGGATGAGGAAATTGAATTCAGCTATCCTTCGGAGGTTGACATCAGAGGATATAAGCCGACTATATCAGGCCATTCAAAGCAGATTACCAGAATAGCAGAGCAGATAAACAATTCGCGTCAACCGATACTTTGTATTGGTGGCGGTATCAACTCATCAGGGTGCAGCAAGGAGCTGGTTGAATTTGTTGAAAAAACCAGGATGCCTGTAGTATGTACGCTTATGGGAGTTGACGGCTTTCCAAACGGTAATCCATATTTTGCAGGCTTATTGGGCTCACATGGATATCCTTTTGTAAACAAAGCTATGAATAAAGCTGACTTGATCATAGTAATCGGAGCAAGATTTGCGGACAGATCCACTGCGGTCATATCTCACAAAAACACTTCACAGCATGTTATCCATATAGACATAGACCCAGCCGAGATAGGTAAAAATGTAAAGACTCATACACCAGTTGTTGGTGATGCGGGAGCAATTCTTCGGCAATTGAATACATATGACTATACTTCGGACATATCCCCATGGACAGACGGGATAATACTGGAGCGGAAGAGGTACATGGAGGAAAACCTAAATAGAGAATGGGATGCCCAAGGAACAAACCCATGTAAATTAATAAAATCAATCTCCGATAAAACAGGCAGTAAAGCTGTTGTAACCTCTGATGTAGGGCAGAATCAAATATGGACAGCTCATTATTTTCTTGCAGATGATAGCAGAAGGTACTTTACCTCAGGTGGATTGGGAACCATGGGGTATAGTCTACCGGCAGCTATAGGTGCAAGAATGGCGGCAGATAATGATACGACAGTTACTGCTGTTATGGGAGAGGGCGGATTCCAGATGCTCATGGGTGAACTGGCTCTTGTCAGGGGACATGATCTGGACATAAAGGTAGTTATCATAACGAATGAAAGACTCGGTATGGTTCGTGAGCTTCAGTTGAATGCCTATGGCAATGAGAGCTATTATGGGATCGATATTGGTTTTAATCCTGATTACATGAAGCTGGCAGAGGCCTATAACATCAAGGGATATCTGATTGAGGAGGATTCCCAGATTGATGAAGTACTTAAAGAAGCTTACGGAACAAATGAGCCGTGTTTAATTCAGTGCAGGGTAAATCCTGATTTCCCAACACTTGCACACTGGAGGTGGAGATAATGAATAAGGATAGACACGTACTATCCATAACGGTTGAGAACTATGCTGGTACACTTAGCAAGGTGGCTGGACTCTTCACTAGAAGAGGCTATAATATTGATACCCTGAATGTTGCTGAGACGATGGATCCAAATATTTCAAGGATAACTGTAACCGTTACAGGAGACGAGGAGGTACTGGAACAGATCACTAAACAATTGAATAAGCTGATCAATGTTATCAAGATCACTGACCTGACATGTAAAAAGTCTATCCTCAGGGAGCTTATGTTCCTAAGAATATCATCCACAAAGGAAACCAGATCTGAGATAATTCAACTGGCGGATGTTTTCAAGGGAAAGACAGTAGATATTGCGCCGAAAAGCATAACCGTTGAGGTCACAGGGGATGAAGACAAAAATAATGCATTCATTGAATTGATGAAGCCATTTGGAATCTTAGAGATTGTAAGAACAGGATTGACAGCAATAGAGAGGGGTTGACCCTCTCTATTTTATTGGCTTGATGTCGACAAGATTTGAATGCTGGGGATTACCTTTAGCCAAAGGTGTCGCTTTTGATGTTGATAAGACGTTAATTGACCCCCTTAAGTCCACGCCATTCTCATCCGGAGTATACCAGGCACCCTGTGCGACCGCTATGACCCCCTTGATTATCCTGTCGGTAACAAATGCAATGATTTGGGTCCGGCCCCTGTCATTCCAGATTTCTATTAAATCTCCACTTGATATGCTTTTCCTTTCTGCATCTATGGGATTTATCCACGCAGTCTGCGGTTCAATTCTTTCTAATCCTGCTGTGTTGTCCTGAATTGAGTGAGTTCTTTTTTTGGAGTGCCATCCTATCAATTGAAATGGATATTTCCCCATCAAAGGATCCCCTACTCCCTCAAAACCTTTCACATATTTTGGTATCGGCGGTATTTCATCAGGATTATCCTTATCAAGAAGTCTTTTTGAAAAAATCTCTATCTTTCCAGAATCCGTAGGGAAAGGATTGTTCTCGAGATCCTCTATCTGTTTCTGAAATGCTATTATCAATGGATTATCGTTGAATCTGTAAATCCCTTTTGCTGCGAACTCTTCAAACTGCGGCAGCTCAGGCTCCAATATCATCAAGTCTTCATATGATTTCTTTAACCAGTCTCTTACAGATCGTCCGCCCTCAGTAAACTCGTTCCGCAGCTTAAGTCTATCAGAAAGATCCCTGAGCCAATCGTATTCAAACCGGCATTCATGCAAGGGTTCGATCGCCTGTTGGTTATAAATTATATAGTCACCGTATCCCCATGGAGTTGTTATATTCTCATTCTCAAACATTGATGTTCCCGGTAATAATATATCAGCAAATCTTGCACTTGGAGTCATAAATACGTCAGAACAGACTATAAACTCACATAAAGAAGTGTCCTGAAGTATTCTTATAGTCCGGTTGATGTCGGAGTGTTGATTTATAAGACAGTTTCCTGAAAGATTCAATATCATTTTTATGCTCGAATCAAGCCTTTCAACTCCAATAAGGCCATCTTTATGGGTAAACTCATTATCCCTGAGAACAGCGTCAGACCACAGAAATGAAGGGATCTTGCCTTTAAATGGATTGTTGTATCCCGGACCTTGTGGCATATTATGCCTCTTGACCAACCCACATCCCGAAGCCCAACCACCTGATATTCCAACATTCCCTGTCAGACATGCAAGCATAGTCCCGCTTCGAACGCTTTGCTCCCCATTGGAGTGTCTCTGTGAGCCTAAGCCCTGAATTAGAGCTGATGACTTTGAAGTAGCATACTCTCTAGCAAGTGTATAAATTGTTTCCCTATTTATGCCGGTTATCGCCTCAGCCCACTCAGGCGTCTTTTCGATTCCATCCCGTTTTCCCATAAGATACTCGAATACGGATTCCTCATTCTCGCAGCCTTCGGGCATGTGCAAAGTGTCAAATCCAATGCAAAACCTGTCAATGAATTCCTTGTCATATAGATTTTCTGTGTATATTACATAAGCCATCCCGTCAATCAAGGCGCTGTCCGTCCCAGGTCTTATGCCTATCCATTGATCAGCTAATCCTTTAGCTGTATCGCTATATCTTGGATCTATGACTACAATCTTTACCCCCGCTTTCTTTGCTTGCTTCAGATACCATAAAGTCGTCCCAAATCTGGTCTCAACAGGATTGTGCCCAAAGAGGATGATAAGCTTTGAGTTGACCCAATCCTCAGGGCTATTCCCGGTATAAAGCGTTCCGTATGTATATGGTGTTGCGATATCTGTGCAAGCAGAGCTATAGCTGTTATACCTTTCCAAAAATCCACCGTCTAAAGCCAGAAGTCTTCTTGCCAGCACATTTCCTTCCATTACTCCATTCACACCGGTGGCATATGTTACGAACCTGGATGAGACTCCGTAAGTATCCCTAATTCTTATCCACTCAGAGGATATTAAATCCAATGCCTCATCCCAGGAGATTCGTTCAAACACTCCATCTCCTCTTTTGCCTACTCGTCTCATTGGATACTTCAATCTGTCTTCACCAAGGAAGGTCTCAAGGTAGTGCTTCCCTCTTATGCATGAATTCAGTAATGGAGAATCTTCAGAACCACATCCTTCATCTGTGGTCAGCTTAGTTATCTTTCCATCCTCTACATGTGCCTTAATTATGCATCTCCCACCGCAGTTATTTACCCCCGAAAGATACTTGATTTGCCTCATTTGATCAGTCCTCGTCTAAATAGAAATTTTCAATCACTGTAAACCATTAAATTGTTTATTGCAATAATATCACAATTATTATAAAATTCAATAAACAGCAATTTACTTTATTAAGATAATACCATACTTGAATTTTATAATGAAGGGAGAGTATCATGAACTACGTTCTTATATCACCTAATTTCCCACCTAACTTCAAGCAATTTGCACTAAGGCTCAGAGATGAAGGGATAACTGTTCTTGGGATCGGTTCAGACTCCTACGACTCATTGGATCAAGAGCTGAAGAACTCGCTGACAGAATACTATAAGGTAGATGACATTGGCAACTACGATCAGATGCTAAAGGCTTGTGCATTTCTGACATTCAGGTATGGAAAGCTCGATAGGATAGAATCCCATAACGAACACTGGCTCATTCAGGATGCCAAGCTGAGGAAGGATTTCAATGTTTTTGGATTAAAGCCTGAAGATACCGATACAGTTAAAAGCAAGTCAAAGATGAAGGATGTTTTCAGGTCATGCGGCATAGCAGTTGCGAGAGGCAGAGTCATAAGAAATCTTGAGGAAGGAAAAGAACTGGCGATCGATGTTGGATATCCGATGGTTGCAAAGCCCGATTCAGGGGTAGGTGCATCACAAACTTATAAAATAGACGATGAAACAGAGCTTAAGGTATTTTTCAAGGATAAGCCTGATATGGACTACATATTCGAAGAATTTATCGAGGGAAAGATAGTTACCTTTGATGGATTTACGGATGCTTCAGGTGAAATAGTACAAACATCATCGATGAGCTATTCAGCAGGATTGATGGAAACAGTCAATGAAAATCTTGACAGCATATTCATTGTCGAAAAGACTATACCAAAAGACCTTGATGAAATCGGCTCTAAAGCTATTAAAGCCTTTGGTTTGAAGGAGCGATTCTTCCATCTGGAATTTTTCAGGTTGAAGGACGGTAGCTTAATGGCCTTGGAGATCAATGCAAGACCACCTGGAGGTCTTTGTCTGGATGCATCCAACTTCGCTTCAGACTCTGACATCTACAAGCAGTACGCGTTGACCGTCGCAGGAAAGGTCACTGAGAAGGTAATAGAAAGACCTTATTACAGTGCATTTGTCGGTTTGAAGATACACCCAGTCCCACCGATCCATACTATGGAGGATAATCGATCGGCCTTAGGCGCTATGGTCGTTTACAGTGCACCAAATCCTCCCCTGTTTGCTCCATCAATGGGAGAATATGCTGTTATATTAAGGCATGCAGATTTGAATGAGCTTAGAAAGGGAATAATGTTTGCTACAGAAAGATGATTAATAAGCGGGAGTTAAAAAGCAGGAGGGGGATTCCTCCTGCTTTATTTCTTTATCTCTTCAATTTTTCCGTTTGTCATTTTAATGATCCTTTCTGCTATCTCATCGACGAACTGCTCGTCGTGAGTCACTATTAGGATCGACATCCCGGTTGCTGCCAGCTTTCTTATGACACCGGATATCTGCTTTGTTGTCTCAGCATCCAATGCTGAGGTAGGTTCATCAAAGCACAGAACAGAAGGTTTCAGCATACAGGCTCTGGCGATAGCCACTCTTTGTTTTTGACCTCCGGAAAGCTGATATGGATACACATCCTCCTTATCAGAAATCTCAAGAGTCCTTAAAAGCTCCCTGCCTCTATTTATTATCTCCTCATCTGTTCCGGTCTTAAGGTATTTTGGTGCCAGAGCAAGGTTCTCCATTACACTTAAGTGAGGAAACAGGTTGTAGCTTTGGAATACCAGCCCGATCTTTTGGCCCACCAGTCTGCTGTCCTTGACATTCGTAAGATCCAATCCGTCAATAATTATCCTGCCTTCGTCGACTGTCTCAAGATGATTGAGACACCTGAGAAGAGTCGTCTTACCCTCTCCGGATTTACCCTTGATGCAAACTATCTCTCCTGGCTCTACCCTAAAGGATATGTTTTCAAATACCTTCACATCACCGAAGGCCTTGCTTATGTTTTCAACTATAACACTCATAGCGGCCTCCTATCTGTAATAATTGTAGCGTTTCTCAACACCGGAGAGCAGCTTGGTCAACACTGCGATTATAGCCAGATAAACCAGAGCTACTATTATATAGGGCGTAAAGGTAGAGTAGGTGTTTGAAACCGACTTTGCAGCTTTGAGAATGTCACTCGCCCCAAGTATATAAACCAGCGATGTGTCCTTAACAAGTGTAATAACTTCATTTCCAACTGCAGGAAGTACGTTTTTTACCACCTGTGGTAAAATTATCTTCATAAATGCAAAGGTCTTGCTCATACCCAGCACTTTCGCCGCTTCGTATTGTCCAATATCTATCGCATTTATACCACCTCTGAATATCTCGGCGAAATATGCAGTGTAATTCAAAATAAAGGCGATATAGATCGCCTGGAATCTGCTGAAGGCATATCCGATTACCGGCACAAAGTGAAATCCGAAGAAAATGAACATCAGCTGAAGCAAAAGGGGAGTGCCCCTCATAACATATATATAACCTCCCGTAACAGCAGAAACAGCCCTGTTGCCTGAACGTCTCAACAGGGCCACCAATACTGCAAGGGGAAGGGAAAAGACCAAGGTGACGGCGAAAACGCCCAGTGTGACCTTTAGTCCTTCAATTGTCATTGGAACAAGCATTTCAAAGACCTTCATCAACAACATCCTTTACCTTTCATTTTACTGCTTTATTTTGCGAACCACTTTCCATATATCTCATCGTAGGTTCCATCTTCCTTCATTTCGTTCAAGGCAGCATTAAGAGCGTCCAAAAGCTCTGTATCGTCCTTTCTTACTCCTACACCGAACTCCTCGGGCCCAAGGTTCTCCTCAAGAACTTTATAAGCGTCTCCGCCCTTGTTATTCATGTAGTATCTTGCAAGAACCTCGTCAACTATTATTGCTTCGGTTCTTCCCGACTCAAGGTCGTTGAATACCTCGTTAAATGTTGCATACTCAATAAGCTTTCCATCCTTCAGACTTTCAACAAATCCTGCCTTTGCTCTGGCTGCATCAAGTGAGCTTGATTCTGCCTGAGTTGCAACTGCTTTGCCTGCAAGATCTGCCAATGTTTCGATGTCAGAGCCTGCCATGGTGACTATGATTTGGGCATTAGCAAGATATGGATCCGTGAAGTTTACCTTCTCTTTTCTTTCTTCAGTTATTGTGTAGCCATTCCAGATCATGTCTATGTTTCCTGCGTTAAGCTCAGTTTCCTTCATTGCCCAATCTATTGGTTGGAACTGGATTTCCCAGCCGTTTCTCGCTGCAACTTCCAGTGCAAGGTCAACGTCAAATCCAACTATTTCATTCTTTTCGTTTCTGAAGCCCATTGGTGCAAAGGTGTCGTCAAGACCCATTACAAGTACCTTGGTCTCTGCAGCAGGTGCCTTAGGGGCACACCCTGTTACCAGAATCGTAAGTACCAACATTGCTACCATCAACAGCGTACCTTTTCTCTTTGTCATTTTCATCTACTCCTTTATAATAGTTTAATATTTATTCAGACTAAAAAACTCCCGTCCTCCAGCCTGAATGCCAGAGGACGGGAGCTATTCCCGTGGTTCCACCTCTATTCGACGACGCCTCGCGACATCATCCTCTGTGGGTACACATAATCTATACCCCTGCACTGTAACGGGTGCGAGTCCCGAATCCAGCTACTATCCAAACGGATTTCACCGACCTGCTCAAGGATGTGTTCTTCGGCCGCCTGCTGTGCATTTTCACCAACCATGCACTCTCTGAAAGCTTCTTTCCGCTTACTCTTTCCTGTCATCACATTAGCATATTAAACTGATATTTCATATGCTACCATGTGAAAGTCTTTTTGTAAAGTACCAATTAGAAAATTTTTAAATATTTTTTTACATCAGCTTTGCAACCCGGGAGTTTGACACTTGCATATTAAAAAACCCATTCAAAAGCTCTAAATAGCTTATTTTTTTTTGACTTTTTTAGTTTTTGTATATCGCACTTTCTCGCAATGTGTTATAATGTTAGTAATAGGAGGTGTTGTGTATGAGACTTAAGGTCAGTAAATCTAAAAATGCAGCTTCGCTTTATGTAATTAAATCCATCTACAATAGCAAAA
>Ga0228536_1001834_pt1 | contig 16198 bp, 13 predicted proteins | sample SJ1Smetagenome_FD_168611 | JGI IMG/M metagenome (GOLD analysis project Ga0228536, IMG submission 168611) | Enriched culture of PCE-dechlorinating microbial communities from Ithaca, New York, USA - SJ1.S | ecosystem: Engineered > Modeled > Simulated communities (microbial... > Unclassified...
GAGTTTCTTTAGCGGTTTGCTGGATGAGGTGCGGATTTATGATGTGCCGCTGACGGGGGAGCAGATTTTGCGGGTGGCGATGGAGTGAGGGAATTTCGAAAAGTTCGGAGTTCAGAGTTCGTAGTTCATAGTTCGGAGAAAAATGGATTCCCTCTTTCGAGGGAATGACAAATTGGAACATGGGGTGGCGCTCCATGGCCTGACAAAGTCAGACCATGCCACGCGGTAGGAGAGGGGGATTGGGCGAAAAGGGCGACCCGCAGGTCGCCCGTACGGAAATTATGGGCAGGCACGGGGGCGATCCCTACAAAAAAAGGGGGGAAACCAGGTTGGCCCCTGCGAAATGATCAAAAATTAGGTGTCGCCCCGTTGGGGCTTGGGTGGGGGATGATTGCTTTCCGGGCGTTTCCACGCCCGGCTATTTCAGGGCGTCCCTTCGGGACTGAAAAGAAAATTCCATCGCTTGCGTTTTGGATTGCTGTAAATTTTGGGCAGACATAGGCTTGCGACGGGTAAGGGGGGATCTTTTTCTGGATAAATTGAGAAAAATTCTGGAAAAAAGCTTGACTTTGCATAGTATGTGATACATAATATGCAAAGAATAGTATGTGAGGCCTATCAATTAGGAGATAATACGATGCGATTTGAGCGTGAATTGTTGAAGGGTGTGGCGCCGGTGGTGGTGCTGGAGATTCTGTCGCGGGGGCGGATGTACGGGTATGAGCTGAGTGAGGCGGTGGAAAAACGCAGCAAGGGGGTGTTGTCGCTGGGGCGGGGGACGCTCTATCCATTGCTGTATAATCTGGAGGCAAAAGGTCTGGTTGTGGCAGAATGGGATGAGAATGAGAGCAGCCGGAAGCGGCGGTATTATTCGATTACCAGTGAGGGCCGGTCGGAGCTGGCCCAGCAGAAGGAGCAGTGGCGGGCGCTGCAGCAGGGGGTGAACCTGGTGTTTGGATTTGGCGATGGGCTGGTGACGGCGTAGGCGGAGTTGGGATTGGCGATTTCCGATTTCCGATTGAGAAAGCCAGTCGTTTAAGTTGATGCATGCAGCCGCGATGAAACAAAATTGTTAAGCAGGATCATTCAATGATGTTATGCTGCCCTTTCAGGGCGTTCATGTTATATGCTGTGGCTCCCCAGGGCGATGGATCCGTATAGCGATAAGGTGCTGGTGTATCGGCGAACCGAGGGGGGATTTATGCTGTACAGTGTGGGATTGAATTTGACAGACGAGGGGGGCGTGGCGGGGACCAAGGATGGCAAATATACCCGGTGGACGGATAATGGGGATGTGATTTTCTGGCCGGTGAGGAAGGGTGAGAAATAAGAGTAAATTTTCGATTTTCCATTTTCTATTGGGGGAAAGGAAAAATTGTAAAATGGTTATTGTAAATTGTAAAACGATTCACTTAAAAGTGTTTGTTTGTGTTGCGTAAAACATTGTAAAATATAGACATATCTTGTTTTTATAAAAAAACTTTTAAAAATATATTGACATGTTGTACAAATGTACGATATGATATTGTACAAATGTACAAGAAGATAAAGTCATGCTTAAAAAGTCATTGTCACCGTTGAGTCCTGCCGAGACGGAAATTTTGCGATTGGTCTGGCAGTTGGGGCAGCCAACGGTTCAGCAGGTTGTCGAGGCACTGCCGGCCGGCAGGACGATTTCATACGCCACGGTGCAGACGATGCTGCGGCGGCTGGAAAAGAAGGGGTATCTCGCCCATGATGTCAAGGGCAAGGCTTACGTTTTTCGACCTCTGGAACACAAAGACAAGGTGCTTCAGTCTGCGGTGACGGGCTTTCTGGATCGGCTGTTTGGGGGGGATGCGGTGCCGCTGGTACAGTACCTGGCGGAGCATAAGCATATCAGCACGGAAGACATTGACCGGCTCAAATCGATGCTTGATGATTCGGGGAAAACTTCTCAATAAGGAGCGTATTTATGGAAACGACGGGATTATTTTGGGATTTTATGACCACCCAGAGCGTTCAGGTTGCGCTGGTTTTTGGGGTGGTGGCGGGGGTGAACTGGATGCTGCGGAATCGCAGCGCGCACATTCGGTATTTGTTGTGGCTGGTGGTGCTGGTCAAGTGTGTGACACCGTCTATTGTGACGTTTTCGCTGCCGGTGCTGCCGGGGGAAACAACGCTGCAGATGCCATCGGCAGTACGATCGGAGACGATGGATTGTGGGCCGGTGGAGCCTGCTGTTGTTCGGAGGGAAGCAGCGGAGAAGACAGCGGTGCCGGAGCAGACGCAAACGAATTTGGCGACTGTAGAGCCTCTTGCTGCGGCTCAGACAGAACGGCCGGGTTTGAGCAAGGTTTTGCTATGGGCGATACTTTGGGCGGCAGGGGCGGTTTGTTATCTGTTGTGGGCGTTGGGCCGGGCGATGCTGCTTGGGCGGCGATTGAAACGCAGCCGTCGGCCATTGCCAGCGGAATTGATGGTTGAGCAGATTGAAACGCTGGCACGGCTGTGGGATTACCCGGGGGGCTTTAAGGTCTGGCTGATGGATGGGATTGGTCAGCCGTTTGTGTGGGGGCTGTGGCGGGGGGCGATTTATCTGCCGACGCGATTCCAGAGTATTCAGACCGACCGGCAAAAGGCGATTGTGATTCACGAGATGGCGCATGTGGTTCGACTGGATGCGTTTGTCAACCTGCTGCAGATTCTGATTCAGGGTTTGTTCTGGTTTCATCCGCTGGTGTGGCTGGCCAACCGGGTTATTCGGCAGGAACGGGAAAAATGCTGCGATGAGATTGCCGTGGCACGGCTGGGGACGGCACCGCGGGAGTATGGCAGCGCGATTGTGGATACGCTGCTGCAGGAGGTTAAGGTATCAATTGCCATTCCGACACTGGCGGTGGCTGGGCCGGTGAAGAATATCGAGGATCGGATCAAGACGATTATGCAGCCGGGCCGGCGGTTTCTGCGACGGCCATCGACGGTCGCGATGCTGATTATCGGATTGCTGGCGGCGGTGGTGGTGCCGACGACAATTGCGCTGACACATAAAGTGACGCCGCCGGATTATGTGCTTAGCGGGACGGTAGTGGATGCCCAAAACGGCCAGCCGATTGCCGGGGCGATTGTGCTGGATGATGGCTATGGGCCGCAGCCGTATCAGAAGGGGATTACCGATGATGCGGGGAAATTTGAGTACAAAAGCTGGAATGAGGAACATAATATCACTGCCAGGGCGGACGGGTATAAGTCGCAGACGATGGTGTTTATGACGGCTCCGTTTGATAATTCCAGGGCGCTGGATTTCAAACTTTCCAAAGCCGCACCGGGAGAAAAGGTTGATCTTGTTCCTGCGGCATTTGACCTGCAGATCGATTCCCAGCGCGGCGTATGTTTTCCAGTGGTCATGATAGCCAATGAGGGCAAGGCGGCTCTGCCGAAAATGAAGCTGCGGTTTTATCGCGGCAGTCCTGACCAGAATCGGGATGAGGTTGGCAATGAACATCACGGCTGGCATGAGGCCGGACCGATTGAGCCGGGTAAAACGTGGCGAGAAAGGACCGATGGATTTCATCTGGACGATGGTGTCTATGAATTTGCCGTGGTCCTGGATTATGATAACGCGATTGCCGAGACGGATGAAACCAATAATGCCATGAGTTTGCAGGTTAAAGTGGTCAATGGGCAGGTTGCGGAGAAAAAAGTGACACCGTCTGCACATAAGGAAGTGCTATCGGAGGCCGGAACACTGGAGCCTTCGCAAGCGATCCTTCTGGAGCGGAAGGAATTATTACAGAAGATGCTTAAGACGGAGGAGCAGAAGTTTCAAAGCGGGCTTTGCGGGCCTATGGAGGTTCTTGAGGCAAAATTGAATTTGCTGACAGTGGAAAAGGAATTGGCCAGGACACCGCAGGAACGAATTGCGGTATTGCAGCAGATTGCAGCTTTGAGTCAGGAAGCGGAAAAAATGGCAAAGCTGATGTTTGAATCCGGGCGAGCCACAGAAGCGGCGTTGAATCAGGCCAAACTCGAGCGTTTGAAGGCAGAGGAAGACCTTGCCAGAGCAGAAGCGGCGGGTAAACAAGAAGCGGTGAAATTGAGTCATTTACAGATACCGGCGAGGGCGACTGTTCGCGTATCCAGCGCGCTGCAAACCATGTTGGATATGATGTTGAAAATTGAAACGGAATGGAATGACCAGAATTGGGTTCTGCTGGCGGATTATTTTGACCGGATTAATGAAGCCTGTGACGATTTGGAAGGTAAAAATGGGACCGAAATTCCGGATGTGTCTGCATGGGGGCAATTGCCGTCGAGACTGGTTGATATCCTTGAAGTGCTTCATAAAATCGAAGAAACCGCCGAAGGATGTCGAAGCCTGGCCACCGCAAAGCAGGATGAGTTGTTGGAGCAGCACTGGAAGACATTAAAAGTACATTATAATACCCTCTGTCTGTTCCTGCAGCCCAGGCAGCAGGAAGCGGATGGCGTGCGGGATTCAAAGGACAGCGTTGAGGCTGGTAAAAGAATGGATGTGAAGATTAAAATTCCGTAGGGTTTGAAATAAGCTTCGTGCATTTAAAAAGGACTGGTACACGGCGCCGGGCGGCGGGGTGGACCAGTCCTTTTTCCGGGAAAGGGGTTTCGGAGGGGAGGTTAATCCCATTTTACTTTTTCGGATTCCGAGAGCAGCTTTTTGACGCGTTCGTCAACGGCGGCATCCTTGTTGTTTTTGAGTTTGTCCAGTTCGCCTTCGCGGGCTTTGACTTCTTTCTGCAATTCTTCCAGCCGTCTCCGCATGTCGTCGTACTGCATCTGCATTTTGGCCATAATCAGGTCAAAGCGGCGTGAAACGAGGGGGCTGAGTTCGGCGACCAGTTTTTCTTTGTCCTGGCCCTTCGCTCTGCGAATCTGTTTCAATAATTCGTCTGTCAGCCGCTGGTTTTCCATATCTTCTTTCAGGATCGCAGCCAGCCTGGGATTATTGCGTTCGGCCTCGATGATGGGGCCATAGCGCCGCATGAGTTCGGCCATCTTGCCGATGTATTCCTCGGGTTTCTTTTCGCGGAGTTCTTTGATTTCCACGGCCTGGATGGGGTAATTTTTCTCCAGCCATGCGATAAATTCGTTATGCATCCGCTCGATGCGATCCTTCCAGGGGGTACCGAAGCCGGGCTGGCCGCCGGGTTGTGCCGGGCCGGAGCGGTCAGGACCGCCGGGGCCCTGTCCCCGTCCGCCCATGTCTTCCGGCGGGGCACCTTCGGGACGTCTGTCCCGGTCTCTGCCGCCGCGTTCGAACTGCTGGCGCATCTGACGGAAGCGACTGGTAAATTCCGCTCGAATCTGTTTGCGGAATTCGTCGGGATTTTCCTTGCGGAGCTTTTCAAACTCATCGGCTTTGGCCGGGTCCTGGATGCGGATCTGTTCGAGGAACTGATCGATGCGTTCATCAGGCAATTGCGGCTCAGGCCGGGCCAGTTCCTCGGCCCAGAAATCGTCCATGGCGGCGGCACCGGCTGTTTCTTTTACGGTGTCGTCGGGTTTGTCTGTCTGGGCAAAAGAGACCAGACACAACAGCCCGCTCAGCGACAGGCTCATCAAAATGAGGGTTATTTTACGATTCATTCAAATTATCCTTTCCAGAAATCGGTACTGCTGGCGATGACTTCAAGACTTTCAATTTCGGTGGACAGGTTGCTGTCGTCTTCAAACCACTTGAGGGTTTTGTCCTGAACAGATTCGACCTGTCCGGCGACGGCTTCAATTTTAGCCATAAGGGTATTGACGGGATTGCTGTCCGAGGCGGCGCTGTCTTCCCAGATGTGGGCCGTGGAGGCGATGAGCTCAACGGGGATAGCAGTTTTCTGGTTGCTGAATATGACCCAGCCTGTAGTGGCCAGAAGCAGGGCCGCGGCGGCCGACAGATAGAAGCGTATCGTGGCGGCGGGGCGGACGGTCCGGACGGGAACGGCCAGACGCCGGCTGACCCGCTGCTTGAGAGCGTCGAGGGACTGGTCGGAGAGCCTGGGAGCGGGCATGGCAGCCAGCATCTCCTGGGCTTCCTGAATCTCCTCGGCCATTCGGGCCGCTTCCTGACTGTCCATAAACTGCTCAATCAGGGCTTTTAATTCGTTTTTGTTTTCTTTCATAAGACACCTCCGACCTGCATGAGTTCCCGGAGTTTTTTCATACCCCGGTGAATCTTGCATAATGTCGTTCCAATAGGTTCGTTTCGCCTTTCGGCGAGTTCCTTAAAGCTTAAATCGGCATAAAACCGCAGCATAATCAGTTCGGCAATGTCGGGTTCCAGACGCCCGAGGGCCTGCTGCAGGCGAATTTCCATGTCGTTTTCCTTTTCGGGAGTGGTTTCGACCTGTACGGTTTTGGCTTTTTCGGCCAGCATTTTCCGCTGACGGTACTGGCTTCGAAGATGGTCCTTGAATAAATTGCCTGCAATGGTGAAAAGCCAGCTATCGAAGGAACTGCCTTGCCAGGAACCGATTTTTTCGACTAATTTGACAAAGAGCTCGCTATTTAAGTCCTCGGCGGTATCCCGAGAGCCGCTGAGGCGGTAAAAGAATCCAAAGCATCGATTGGCGTACAGATCAATAAGCTCATTAAAAGCCTCCGACTGTCCCGCTTTGCACTTTTCAATCAGGTTGTTTAATTGCTCTGGATTCATCTGCCGTTTGTTTTCACTATTTCAGACGGTTGATATGGGAGAAATATTGCATCCAATTAAGAATTTATAAAACGATGTCAATAAACGACTTAATGGTCTTCCGGCGGATTATGGTCGTCGGGAAATTCAAAGCCATGAGGGGGTTCCGGGGCGTCCTCATCGTCATATTTCCAACTATCTGTCTCTTCTATATCATCAATCTCTCTTTTGATGTACTTGAAGATTTTGTCCTGGAGGGGGGCCATACGGCTCTGGAAAGCGTTCATGCGGGCGAAGGCCTGGAGGAGCAAGTCGGTTTTCAGGATCTGCCATTTAGCGATACATTCTGTCTCTTTTATGTTATTAAAGGGGTCGCACAGGAAAATCCGCCGGCCGTCGGGTTCCTGCCGGTAAAATTCGCAATCTTTACACTGGATCATAAAGGTCTCCAATCGGAAATTTTCTAAAGGGGGTCTTGCAATTTCCATAACATTCTATATACTAATCACCCAAAACTGTTTTGGCAAAATGTTTATGAATTAAGAATTTTTGGAGATTCTGATGGCTAAATCGAGACGCAGACGCAAAATCGGCAGCAAAAAGAGGAAGGCCCGCTGGAAGACCCGGCATAAAATCACCGGCTAAGGCGTAGTCTAACTCTTGCCTGCGGTTTCGTTTACTGATAAGCGGGCGTAGTATACACAGAAAGTGCAGAAGTTTGTCTTCGCGGGGAAAGTTCTGCACTTTCTTTTCATTTTTTGGCAGTATGGAACATTATGATGTCAGGTTTCTTCCGGATGGTCGTACCGAGCGGATTCACGCGGGGGCGACGCTGTTTGAAGCGGCAGGACAGGCCGACATCATTTTAGTCAGTCCCTGCGGAGGACGCGGTACCTGCAAGAAGTGCCGGGTGCGGCTTGAACCATCCGGGCAGGAAGTGCTGGCCTGCCAGTATCGCATCCATGAGTCTGTGACGGTTACCATTCCCGCGGCCAGCCGGCTGTATCATCACCAGATACTCGAAGATGGGGCCGATAAAGAAATCCAGATTTCGCCGATGTGGCGTAAGGTTTTTATTTCCACCCGCTGCGACAGCTTAGACCAGGTGTGTGATATTCTTAGCAAGCAATATATTCCCATTGTTTCTCGTCCGGCTTTTGATTATTGCGCCACGGATTATGGCAAGGGGTTGACGGCGGTACTGCATTACAATCTCCCGCTCAAGGGGTGGGATATTGTCGCGGCGGAGCCGGGGGATACGGCCGGACGGTTGTATGGGGCGGCGGCGGATATCGGCACGACGACGGTGGTCTTGCGGCTGGCGGAATTGAAGACCGGAAAGATTCTGGCGACGGCTTCAGCGGCCAATCCGCAGCATCAGTGGGGCGATGATGTCATCAGCCGGATTGAATTTGCATCGACTTACGAGGGACAGGTGGTTCTGCAGAAAGCGATTATCGATTGCCTTGGGCAGCTCCTGCGACAGGCGGCGGCGATTGCCAATGTGGATTTACGATACGTGTATGAGTGTACGGCGGTGGGCAATACGACGATGAATCACCTGCTGCTGAAATGGCCGGTCAGCCAATTGGGACAGAGTCCCTATCTGCCGCATCGGGTGGAGGCGTGTACGGTATCGGCGGCGGAGGCCGGGCTGACGATTCATCCGGCGGGGGTAGTCTTTACGCCGCAGAACATTGCCGGGTTCGTGGGGTCGGATACGCTGGCGGCGGCGGTGGCGTCGGACCTGGACACGGAGCATCAGACGACGCTGCTGGTGGATATCGGCACCAACGGCGAGCTGGTCTTGTGCCATCAGGATCGGCTTTATACGGCCAGTTGTGCGGCGGGGCCGGCGCTGGAGGGGGCGAGGATACTGCACGGCAGCCGAGCGATGGCGGGGGCGATTCAGCGGGTGGTGGTCAACAGTGACGATATTGATATTGACGTGATTGGGGGCGGGCGGCCGCATTCGATTTGCGGCAGCGGGCTGATCGATGCATTGGCGGTGCTGGTGGAGTTGGGGGTTATCGATTCGACAGGGCGGTTTCTGGGCCGGGAGGATTTGGAGGGGGGAAGGCTTTCGGCGAAACTGCGGGACCGCCTGATTGAGCATGAAGGGCAGCCGGCATTTGTGTTTGCGGCGGAGTCGGGAAAGCCTGTGGTGATTTTAACGCAGGGGGATATTCGGCAGCTTCAGTTGGCCAAGGCGGCGATTCGGGCGGGGATTCGGATGCTGGAAAAGACGGCCGGGATTACCGAAGATCAGATCGAAAAAGTGCTGCTGGCTGGCGCGTTCGGCAATTATATTCAGAAGTCCAGTGCGGTGACGATTGGGCTTTTGCCGGCGGTGCCGCTGGAGCGGATTCATTTTGTGGGCAATGCCGCCAGCCTCGGGGCGATGGAGATTCTGCTGGATCGCGGTGTGCGGGCCGGATGCGAGACATTGGCCCGGCGGATGGAGTATGTGGAGTTGGCTACGCGGGCCGAATTTCAGGATATTTATGCCGACTGTTTGATGTTCGAAAAAAGATGAAAATTAAATGGTAATGAAGAATCCAGGAACACAAGAACCAATGAATATAAGTGTTCAGGAATACAAATAAGGTATGCATGTATACAAGTATGCAGGAGATTAGGAATAGACGATTGACGATTGTTGATTGAGGAGATTTACGCTTTCCCGCCCCACGCCTTTGCGGGGGCAGTCTCTCTGCGGGAATGATAAATTTGGGGCTGGAATTTTCCATTTTCTATTTTCGATTTTCCAATGTGGGGGCGAGTCTGGATGGGTGATTTTAGATTGTCGATGGGCGGGCCAGGGGGAGACAAGAGTGACCTGGTAGTCGCTTATGCTATGTGAGCCATTGGTTGGTGAAGGCCAGCAGGTCGAGGAGGTTGATTCGGCCATCGGGGACCAGGTCCCAGCCGCCGTTAAAGCGTGCATCACCGGCGGAGCTCATCCAGCAGGCCGACAGGCCCGCAAAGTCCAGCAGGTCAAGGGGCCGCGTTCGGTTCATGTCGGCCATGGTCGCATCGATCCAGTCGTTGAAACAGGTGATGTCCTGGGCGATGGTGAAATTGTCATACACGGGGGCGAGCGTGCCGACTTCAATTGATACGCCGATTAAAAGTCCTTCCTGATTGTACCATCCGCCGCCGCTGTCGCCGGGGGCTGCGATACCGCCCAGCGGGTCATATTCCGGAGTTTGCGGGGGGGCAAAATCTGAAAACAGTGTATATTCAGGGAACGTGATACCGTCGCCGAATCTGTCGATGCGGTTCAGGCAGCCGCGGCGCTGGTAGTCCGGCGGGAGGTAGCCGGTTTGGGGTGTGCCGGTGCGGCCGTAGCCGGTGATGCTGACCGACGAGCCGGGTTTGAGGATTCCGCGAAACCGGACCGCGGGGGTGACGCCGGGGATGGAGGTTTCGAAGTAAAGCAGGGCAATGTCCGGGCCGTAGGCGTCTGCGGTGGAGTTGGGATAGCGGTACCATCTGTCGGCGATTAAAAGCCGGGCCGGGTTTGCAATATAGCTGGAATCGAGGCTGATAAAGGCACCGCTGTAGAGGGGAAGGCCTGAGCTGTCGAAGTATTGATGGGCACTGCACAGGACCCAGTGGGGATCGATAACTACTGCGGAGGCTCTGAAATGAAAGGCATTCTGGTTGATGTAGCCTGCAGCGACGGTACTGGTGAAGTGATTGCCGTAGGTGATATAGTCTTCATCGCGGGAGTCGGAGTGCCGGGCGATTGCAAAGCCATCCTGAGCCGCCGCGAGAGCCAGCAGTACTGCGTATATGAGAACTTTTTCCCGATTCATTCATCAACCTTCTCGATCCAAGGGCAATACACCCGCAAAAGACACGTACTATGATACTCAAAGCGGGGGCGAGGGTCAAGGCTGGGCAATGGGTTAATAGTCCTATGAATGTTACAAATGATGTCTTGAATTATTCCATGATGTGGGGGAAATGGCTTGACAGGGTTGGGAGGATTTCTGACAATACAATTCAAGCTGATTGCGTAATAATTGGCAAGTATGTATTTACATTTCCCATTTCGAAACGAGATGGATAGTTTTCGGTACGGGAAGGTTTAAGCTGCAGTGATGTAAACTCTGGAAATGTCAGGACATGGTATGGATACGTCATCTTTAAAGTTATCGGATTTGGGTTCGTTTCGTTATTATTCTTCGCTGAAAATTGGTTTGCGGACGGCTGCGGCGTGGGTGATTTTGTGCGGGGCGCTGTGCACTGCGGCGGAGCTGTCGCGGGAGCCGTTTTATCGCAAGTCGGATGCGCTGATGCTGCGGTCGAAGGAGGTGCATGGCGGCGGGTACGAGTGGCAGATGGTTCGACAGGTTGAAGGAGTTGGCGGGGCGGATGTGTCACGGGTGGGCTTCAGGGCGGATGCGGGACTGAAGGCGGTGGTGCCTGGAACGGTGCTCAACAGTCTGGTTTATAATGGGGTATATCCGGAGCCGTATTATGGGCTGAATAATGCCAGAGAAAAGAAGCTGATTCCGGATATAACGGAGGTGGGGAGTGCGTTTTATACGTATTGGTTCCGGACGGAGTTTGAGCTGACGCCGGCGTTTGCGGGAAAGCGGGTGATTTTGCGGTTTGACGGGATTAATTATCGAGCTCAAATCTGGGTGAATGGGCGGGAAATCGGGGCGATGGCGGGGATGTTTAACCGGGGTTTTTTTGATGTGACGGATGTGGTGAACTACGAGGGGGCCAATGGACTGGCGGTGCTGGTCAAGCCGGTGGATGTGCCGGGCGGGTTCAGTAATAAATTCAAGGAAGTCCGAGCGGTGGGGGAAAACAAAAACGGCGGCGATGGTCAGTTCGGCAAGAATGTGACGATGCTGATGTCGATTGGGTGGGATTTTACGTTTTCGGATGGGATTCGGGATCGTAATACGGGGATTTGGAAGGATATCACGCTGTTTGCGGTGGATGCGGTGGAGTTGCGGGATGCGTTTGTCAGGAGTGAACTGTCGGTGCCGGACTTGACAAGCTCACGGCAGACGATTTCGGTTGAGGTGATTAATCACAGTACGATGGCACAGGCCGGGATGGTGAAGGCGGCGATACCGGATGCTGGGGTGACGATTGAAAAGCGGGTGGACCTGGCGGCGGGCGAGACTAAGACAGTGACGTTTGGGCCAGAGGAGTATCTGGAACTGGTGTTCAAGAATCCCAAGTTGTGGTGGCCGATGAACAAGGGGCCGCAGCATCTGTATGGGGTGACGCTGACGTTTGAGCGGGGCGGCAAGGTGTGCGATACGGAGAGGGTGCGGTTTGCGGTACGGCATGTGAGCAGTGACCAGAATACGCCGGACCGCAGCCGGCAGTTTTATGTCAACGGCAGGCCGATTTTCCTGCATGGGACTAACTGGATTCCGGAGGCGATGCTGCGAAACAGCGAGGCCCGAACCTATACGGAACTGCGGAATACGCGGCAGGCGGGGATTAATTTTATCCGCTTCTGGGCGGGCGGAATTGTCGAAAGCGACTATTTCTTTGATTTGTGTGATGAGCTGGGAATTATGGTGTCGATGGAGTTCTGGCAGTCGGGGGATACGGTGCTGCCGGAGGATCGGGAGCTGTATCGGGCCAATGCCGCCGACACGATTAAGCAACTGCGTAATCATCCGTCGCTGGTGTATTATATCTCGGCCAACGAGCGGGATGCCAAAGGGATTGTGCCGATCAAGGATCTGGTGGATACGCTGGACGGGACGCGGGGCTGGCAGGCAGGGTCGGAGATTGACGGGATTCACGACGGCAGCCCGTATAAGTATGTCAACCCGATGTTTTATTATGATGACAGCGCGTCCAGCCGGGGCAGTCGGATAAACGGGCTGTGTCCGGAGTATGGGACGCCGTGTCTGCCGACGCTGGATTGCCTGAAGGAGATGATGGACGAGAAGGATATCTGGCCGGTGAATAAGGATGTGTGGGATTATCATGACGGCGGGGGATTCCATGATATGGTGCTGCGGTATGTGCCGGCGATAGAGGAATACGGGCCGGTGGAATCGGCGGAGGAACTGGCGTGGAAGGGGCAGATGGTGGGGGCGGTGGGGTATCGGGGCATCTGGGAATGCTGGACGTATAACCGGCAGGACTGTGGGGATCGATTCACGACGGGGGTGTGGTTCTGGTATCACAACAGTCCGACGCGGCAGGTGTGCGGGCGGATGTGGGACTGGTCGCTGGAGCCGACGGCGGCATTGTATTATTCACAGGATGCCCACGAGCCGATTCACGCGCAGTATGATTTCATCAAGAACACGGTGTCGGTGAATAATGAGTTATATGAGCCGTTTAAAGGTACGGTGTCGATTCGGATTTTTGATCTGGATATGAAGCTGCGGTATGAGAAATCGTGCGAGGTGTATGCAAGAGAAGATAAGGTGGCCAATGATGTGATGGAGATTATCCTGCCGGAGGATTTGTCGGCGGTGCATTTTATCCGGCTGGATGTCAGAGACCGCGACGGCAAGGCGGTCGCGGATACGTTTTACTGGCGTTCGACGCAGGCCTACAAGGGCAAGAACAGCTATACCGGGCCGCTCTACGGCGGATTTGGGGATATTGAAAAGCTGCCGGAGGTCGGGCTTTCAGCAAAGGTCAAAAAACAGGACGGCAAATATACTGTGAACCTGAAGAATCCGTCGGCGTCGCTGGCGTTTATGATTCAGGTCAAGCTGGCCGACGGCAAGACCGGCAAGCCCGTGCGGCCGACGTTTTATACGGATAATTTTTTCAGCCTGCTGCCGGGAGAGGAGAAGGTTGTGGAAGTCGAACCCTACGAGCGCGGCGGGGCAGGCTGCACGATGATCATTGACGGATGGAATGTCAAAGTCCAATCGATAACGATTTCTGATTAATGGAGATCAGCCGTAAAATATAAACAAAGGCCTGCGGAGATAAAATATGATGGATAGAGTTCAAAGAACGGTGTTGGGACTTGTAATGACTGCATTTTGTTCGGGAGTAATGGCAATGGATGCATCTGAAGCAACAGCGGCTGTCGGCAGGCAAGGCGGGGCCAGGAGCATCCGGGAATTCGGAGTGCTGCCTTCCAACAGTCCCGCGGTGAACCGGGACAACCTGCAGAAAGCGATTGACTGGGCATCGCCGTGCGGAGGGGCGCTGTATGTGGAGCCTTCCGAGGAGCCGTATCGCGTGGACGGCGGGCTGATTTTGAAGGCCAACGTGTCCCTGATTGGCGTGCATGGACCGGTCGGGCGAGGGACGCGGCACCCGGAGAAAGTGCAGCCGGTGGGCAGCGTGTTTGCTATCGAAGATGAAAAGAATCCGTTCCTTACCGTGGAACATGCCACGCAGATTCGCGGCATTCAGTTCTGGTATCCCAAACAGACGCTGCGGAATCCGGACAAGATTATTGCGTATCCTGCAACGATTTGCTGTTCACCTTCCAAGGGGGCGCAGGGGGTGACGCTGTCGTGCCTGACATTCTACGGGGAATACCTGGCGATGGATTTCAATGGCGTGCGGGGCGGGATTGTCGAGCAGATCTTGTTTGAACATTGTTACGGCTATCCGCTGAGCGGCGAGTTTATCCGGATTGACCATTGCTATGATATTCCGCGGATTCTGCACTGCCATGTCAATCCGGCCAACCGCCGCATGATTGACGGGGGGTACAGTCGTGCGGTCATCGATTCGGTGATTGCCCGCAGGACGTTTACGTATCGGATTGAGCACACCGACAATGCCCAGTTGATGGATTTGTTTACATTCGGGGCTTATGGCGGGATTTATCTGGGGGCGGCCAGCTACGGGCAGTTGACCAATTTTAATCTCGATTGCGTGAAGGTGGGTATTCACAAGCTGGGCGACAGCACCAAGAATCGCAACTGGCAGATCAGCCAGGGCTCGATTATCGCCAATGCGGGGCAGGATGTGACCGAGATTCACCCGTTCATTATCGAAGGGATGGGGCATACAGCGATTACCAATGTGGAGGCATTTTCAGGATTGAATGGGGCTTTGACGGCGATTGAAATGTCGCAGGATTATATGCTGGTACGGGGCCAGGAGAAGCTGACGGTGACCTTGTTCGGCTGTCGGATGCGGAATTATGCATCCGAGCAGCCCTTTACAGTAACCAATCCCAAAGCCGTTATTCGAGCCGTCGGGTGTATCGATAAGAATGAAAATCTGTTTGAGTATCCGGCGTCGAAATAACCAGATTGCAATTGCATATGTCAATAAAAAAGAGGGCCTGGCGTTTGCCAGACCCTCTTTGTGTTTAGCAGGATGCTGCCGGATTAATATGGGAAGGTGCAACCGGTGTCTGCCGGATTATTGCATTCCAGCCACTTATTGGCGATGACAGCAAAGTCATAGAGGTTGACGTAGCAATCCGGTGTACCATTGGGACCGCTCAGGTCGGCTGCCATTCCAAGGCCGTCGGCCAGGACGTTTTCGCAGGTGGGAATGGTCAGTGACACGGTGATCTCATCCATCAGATTATAGACACCATCTGTGGCGGCCAGCCGCAGGACATAGATTCCCGGAACCGTCGGGAAGGTGACGGTGGGGTCTTCGGCAGCGGTGTCACTGAAGACGACCGAGGCCGGATCAACTCCTGTGGGAACCTGCGCGACTTGCCAAGTCAGGCTCAGCGGGGCAGGCATGCCATCGTCAATAAGCCGAGTGGCATTCATCTGGACCGGGACGCCTTTGTAGAAGACGGTCTGGTCGGGACCCGCGGTAATCAGGGGAGCCTTGTCGCCTTGGGCGGCCAGGGCTAAAATTTCGGCATCGCTGAGGGCATAGTTATAGACGCGGAGATCATCGACTATGCCGGGCCACATCCGTTCTGCATCGGCGCGGTTGCCGATCTGCAGGGGCATTGTGCCGGTTCCGAGTGTATAGCCGACGGGCATGTCTGCGGTACTGTCGAGAATGCCGTCGATATAAATCTTCATCTGGTGATTGGCGCCGTCGAAGACACCAGCGACATGCTGCCAGGCGGGACGGAAGACCTGACGGACGCTGAAAACTTCACGTTGAGGGCTGCCGGATTGCACGAGATTCCAGCGGTTGGCATTGATCTGGAAACGCCAGCCGGCCAGGTCATAGCCGATAAGCATGGGAGTGGCAGGGGAAGGTCCGCCGCCCTCGCCTTCAACCTTCACCCAGGCGGCGACGCTCAGGCCGGTGCGGGTTGAAGCATAATTGGGGTCGACATTGCCGAGGGAGTTGGGGACTTCCCAGTACTGCTGAGCCATGAAGTTCACCGCGGTGGGAGAGATGTGACCGGCAACGAGGTTGGGTTCGGCGTTGGCTTTATGGTGGAATATGCCGTCAAAATCGCCAGCGATGTCCACGAGCGTATTGGGGTCGGGCAGACTTTCAAAATCCCAGTGCGACAGCATCTTGTCATCGGCATGAACATGTCCCGATTGTCGTTGAAAGTGAGTTGAAAAATCTTGCGGTCAAGGTAACGTAATAGCATCAACTAAAAATAAGTTACCTTTATTAGGAGACCGCAAGATGCGTAAATCGTACACG
>Ga0228536_1001835_pt1 | contig 16171 bp, 9 predicted proteins | sample SJ1Smetagenome_FD_168611 | JGI IMG/M metagenome (GOLD analysis project Ga0228536, IMG submission 168611) | Enriched culture of PCE-dechlorinating microbial communities from Ithaca, New York, USA - SJ1.S | ecosystem: Engineered > Modeled > Simulated communities (microbial... > Unclassified...
TGGCAAGGAAAGGGAATTGTTTATGGCAATGCGCGAGATTTACCAAAGTGGTGGAATAGTGGATGAACCAGCTCTTTGCAATCGCGGGGTGTTGGCTTCTGATGCAGTTTCACTGGGGGAAGTGTGCAATACGATTGTTTCAAATTGGCGATATCGAGAAAAAGAGATAATCAATCTATACAACCATAGGAAAATTTGCTCTCTTGCCGAAACTATAATGCATGACAAGGGAAGCAGCCCTGCTGAATTAATCGAGTTATGGCAATCTGAAACAGCAATGTTGGACAATGCAACAGGGTTTGAAATTAAAACTATGAGGCAAGCCGTAAATGACACATACGATGCAATTATAGAACGTGCAAGCAAAGGGGGGTCTATTGTTGGTATTACCAGCGGGTTGAAATTACTTGACCAGGCGACGTTGGGCTTCCAGAACAGAAACCTGTATTATGTCGGGGCTCGTCCATCCCAAGGGAAAACAGCACTATTGCTGAACTTCATTGCTAGTTGTCCTGTACCATGTGGAATAATTTCCGCTGAAAGCGGTGTGCAAGAGCTTACCACCCGTCTACTTGCGATGGAAAGCGGATTGGATACGCAAAAACTATCAGCTGGCATGTTAAACGGATTGCAGCTTGATAAATTATTCGAGCATACAAACTGCCTATATGATCGGAAAGTGTTTGTCTACGATGAACCCAATTTATCAATTGATAGGTTAAGTATGGTAGCAAGACAGATGGTAACAAAATACGGGGTGAAAATCCTTTTTGTTGATTACCTTCAAATACTCACCCCGTCAGCTTCAATGAAGAATCGTCCAATCCGAGAAACGATTGTGTATGCGAGCAAACAGCTGAAACAACTTGCAAGAACCTTGAATGTCCCTGTAGTTTGTTCTGCTCAATTGAACAGATCGGGTGATGAAGGCCGCCCCAGGTTATCCCAGTTTTCAGAAAGTGCACAGATTGAGCAAGATGCAGATGTGGCAATACTTATTTGGAACAAATCCGAAACCGAAACATATTTGTTGGTCGAGAAGAATCGCAACGGTAGAAGGGGCGATATCCCTGTACTGTTTGATCCTTCATGTTTGCGCTTTACGAACAAGTATTAACAATATCCAGAATAGACTTTTCAATATCCATGCTGGAAACCCCGCACATCATTCTTTGTCTATGCAAGGGGGTTTTTGACACCCCCTATATAAAAGGCGTTCACATGATCAAAACTACCAAATTGTAGGTTGGCTGCAAAAAGGGTACTTTTGTACCCCTGCATTTTTCAAATATTCACAAATGAGAACAAACCAAGGGCACTTTTCTGGTTGAATAATTCAAATGAATTATCATTCAATCATTTCCTGTGTGTGTTTTCCTGCTTACGGGGAATTCCAGAACCTTGCCAGTTTGGGATTGATTAGCTTCTGGTCGGTTGAGAATAACGTCGATGAGACTTCTTACAAATCTTATTTGGTCTGGACAAGTTTTATCAATGGCTAATAAGTCTGTTTCAATATCAGCAAACTTCCTGAATGGGATCACGTTGCTATCCTTGTCGGGGTGTTCTCCTGTAACCAGGTATTCAACACTGACGCCAAGTACTCTGGCAATTAACAATGCATCTGTGAGAGAAGGTAGGTTTGATCGGTGCCGCTGCATGATGATTCGCCTATACCCGATACCAAGATCATTGGCAAGGGTTGTGAACGTAAAATGCTGGCTTGCCATGATCTGGTCAACGCGTCCCCAAAAGGTTCCTTCATGTTTCTGCTTCTCCATATTCCAAACCTCATTCAAGATTATTGCTAGATTTCATATCAAACCTATCATTGCAGCTTCAATATCACAATCGCTAATCAATGAATTATTCACAATTCATTGCAATTGATGTTTAGAACATGTTGGCTGGAGATATCAGGCATTGAAATTTAGAGTTGCAGTAAACGTACTATAAAGTTGCGTCAAAAGTGCACCACTAAATTGCGATAGCATGGGGCGTGGACTGGTAGGCTTAATAGGAAACCCAAATTTCACAGTACCTTTTTCGTTTGAACATATAATACGAATCGGTTTGGGTTTCATGTCACCTACTACAGCCTCGTGTGGCATCGAGAAGGCACCTAGAATCAATTTTATAGTAAAACCTATGAAAGTATATATCTATCAGCAAGAGCGCACTGTAGGCTCAATTTTTTGATGTAATTCGGGGTGAATCCCTTGGTAAAAATGATTCATAAAATATCTGCATGCTTAAAATGGATAAGCATATGGATAAGCAGTTGGTATAGATATATGCCAATATGTATAGACATGCTCTATAACAAACAATCAATTAAGTGTTTACTAATTCCTTAATATATCGTAATATGTAGATATTAATGGATATATCGAATAGTTTATTGACATTTGCATTTTATTAAGGATTCTACATTCACACGGTAGAAGTCGTTGGTTCAAACCCAATCGCGCCCAGAAAGGCCAGTCTTCGGACTGGTTTTTTTGGGCTCAAATCACTTTCTTGTGGCTCAAAAATTCGAATAGTTGCCTGCACTCAGCCAGCAATTCTGCCGTATTAAATACTTCTTTCAGTTGATAATTGATTATTATTGACGCAGAAGGAGGACAATGATTGATTTAGTCCGACGTAACAGTATCTCAGTTTTCGCGGGACAGAGGCGCAGCTAGAGCAAAACAACTTTGTGGAATTCCGCCTTTTTTCCGACGCCTAGCTGAATTCAATACTACGGTATATTGATTACTGCGGTGTACACACACCGGTCTCCAGACAACGGAGAATCCTATCTGTTAATTTTGATTTTTGGCGAAATCTGAACCACTGCTTCTCTGAATCAGGTAGTCCCCCGCTATTGTTACCGTTGATAGTTCGAGCTGATTAATGCAATCCTTACCCCTTTACATGATGAAATACTTATCCACTTGGACTCGAGCAAAGCCAACCCCAAATCTGTTGTAGAAAAGTTTTTATTATTATTCTGAAGCAAAACCAGAAGTATCCCTCCTTAGTTACTAACAACTATATAGGAGGTATGCTTAATGCATTTCCAAAAAGCACTCGTAACCGTAATGAACTACCAAGACGTAAACATTCAGGAACTTGCCACACGGACAGGATCTGACATTAGATGGATTATTTCCATCACTACAAATACTGATTGGAGGCCTAAGTTTGACACCATTCTACGGCTTTGCTATGCCCTCAGATTCAACGTATTTTCCTTCATAGGCATTGCAGAAGCTGGATTACAATACTCTGAAATTTGTACTGAAGAATTAATGTCAAATTGCTGTTCACCAGTAGAACATATGAGACAGATTCTTGATTTACAACCTAAACATATTTCGATGGCTCTGCGTTCCTATCGGATTGAGTGTAGGTTATCACAAAGAAACCTTGAAAAGATGACCCCATTCAATGTACATACAATCTGTACAAGAGAGGGGAAACGTTACCAGAACTATCCGACAGTAACGACACTTTACTCATACTGTGATGCATATAAAATCAGTCTGCAGGACTTCGTTATTCGTGCATTTTCTTACATATCTTAAAAAAATTACTTGAATTATTAGTTGTCGGTCACTTCAAGCAAGGAAGTAGATCGACACTAATAATGACACTCGGCAAAATTTTTTTCAGTATAAGAATGAAGAATGGTCTACAATCGATTGTTGAACAATAATCACATTTGAAATGAAGAGAACTTCCGTCCACCCACAAGACCTTTTGTCGTAATCTTTGATACAAATTTGGAATAGGATAAAACAGAAAATCTGCAATTCAGTGCGCTATTTGAAGGTTTTTAACAGCGTGGATTTTGTAAAACCTGGTTTATCTCAACTCTTTTACTCCCCTCAGCTTGCGAAACACTAATACTGATACCCCCAGCTTTATACACTCAGAAATAATCTATTAGTGCTACAAAAAATTAGATTGGTGAGAAAAATGGCTTTCTTTCTGGAAATCAACCTGGGCAGAGAGGCTGCCAAGCTGCCGTTCCATCGTTGTGCTGACACGGCAATATATGGCCACCCGCTTGCGGGTCCGATATGGTGTTGCTAGGGAAATATACACACTGGGGATTGTTTCTGCCTCGCCCTGCATGAGTGGTTCCGTATAACAAGGATCTTAGTGGGCGGATAAATTTTTATCAGGACAAGCAAAAACCATGAATTATAAAAAGTATGATACCATGTGAAAGAAAAAACAATTAATCCATAGTTCCTGAGACATGAGGTGTGATGTGATATGTAGAATATAGAGTTAAATGAAGGGCATCTCGAATGAAGAATATGCTACACATTTACAAAAGCTATCCCAACTTAGATGTACGGGGAAGATGAATGGAACAAGCAAATACTGTTAATGAATATCTTAAGTTACTATCACGATATAATAATTATAAAAATATTTTTTATAGAGGCCAATCTGGAGAATATGATGACATCACTCCAAGTGTTTCTAGAAATGCAGGTTACAGAATTAATGAAAGCCATATCTATGGAGATGCAATAAAGTTAGGGGGGAATAATTTTCAAAATCTAAAAACTCCTATCGAGCACTTATCGAAAATGCAGCATTATGGAATCCCTACAAGACTTGTTGATTTTTCAGGAAATCCATTGATTGCACTTTTCTTTGCTGTTCAAAAAGAAGATAGAAATTCTCATGGAAATGTATACGTATTTATCCAGCCTGAACATGAGGTACACTCAAAACATATCAGGCTATTGGCACTTCTTGCAACTACAGAATCACTCCAAACCAATGAGATTAGAAAACTTTACCAAAGTTACTATTCAGAGAATATCTCGGAAAATGAATTGTTAAAATTTGCTTCGCAAGGAGTATTTATCAAATACTCAAACGTATTCCAGAAAACGAATGTGCGGTTGTCCTGTCAGAAAGGTACTTTTGCAATTTGTGGTAATGAAGTATCCGGGGAAATAATTACAAAGACGATTCTACCTCTTAATTCAATTACCCCAACTATGATTATCAGGATACCCTCTGAACATAAACAAGCTGTAAAAAAGGAATTGGACGAAAGATATAGTATAAACGACACTGTCGTATATCCAGAATTTACGTCAGTCGCTGGATATCTGAGAGAGAAATACAAAAAACAAGAGTTTAATTTGGACGGTACTTTTAAGATACTTGAAGAGGATGATTGCTCTTATATTCGTGCAAAGCGTATTTCTATAGTTGCAGTGTTGAATTCTTCCTTGCTCATTGAAGAAATAAAACAAATTGCGATTCTAATCATTGATCGGTATAAAAAGAGAAATGATGTTGTATGGGTATTCATTGCTAAAAATGATGATGCATATATAATGCGTAATTGGATAATACGTGCCCAATGGATCAATGAGGCGCTTGAGCCTTGTTATAAACCCACTGTTATTGGTGAAATAGATAAAGCGGGTTACATCTGGTGTCTGGAGAAATCTTATAGTACGCTTGCAGACTACTATGATGAGTTTGCATTCAAAGAAGATAAGAACCTTTTGGCGTTGAACATAAAAACATTTACAGAGCTTCAAATACACTATAAATATTTAATCAAAGCTTTTAAACGTGATAACCTGAATAATTTGGAATCGTATGTTATTCGAAATGCAAAAGATATTAGCAAAATCTATCTCCAACTTGGTGAATACGGGTATTCTAGAAATAACGCCTTGAATGAATACTTATACAATTTCCAGCAACTTGCATTGCATTTAGATAATGTCGTCTTATGGATTAGAAATGAACGGCTGAATCCACAGGCTAAGAAACACCAAATCACAATTTGCTTAAATGACGCAAAATCGAATTATAAACAGATCATAAAAGATTTAAATTATTGGAAAAAATTAATTGGACTTTCAGAATTAGATATCGACAAATTGGCAGTTAATCCTAACGGAAGCAAAAGCTATCAGTATCAACCAACAATACCTTTGAATCCCCAAGGGTTAGACGTTTGTTTTAATTTTAATATTTCAATGAATTCTGATAATACTGTAACAATAAATGGAAAGACAAATCTATTTGACAAGGCCTCTCTAATAATATCCATACGTGACTCAGCTGGCCTCCTGCTTGCCCAAAATAAATCATTCGTTAAAAATGGCCTTATTAATTTTGGAAAACTTGGTAAAACAAACATTGGTTTTGGTAAAGGCAGATATACTATTGAAGTTACCCTTTCATTACCGTCAACTCAGGATAAAGACTTTGTCTCAAAAGCTGGCATTGAATATGAGAATTTGACCGGCAATTATGTTTATCGAAATGGAATCGGACCAATTGTAGAATATGTCGAAGAATTTGTGATTTAATTCTATTACATCGTGCCGTTCACAACATTTATTTTGGATGTGCCTATACGAAATTCCTACACAAGCGTAACTATAGCGCAATAGTATTCTCTTCGCCAAAAACTAGATTTTCTGATCTCCAAACAACGTCTTGTTATCGAGGTTGAAAATTGACATATAATGTTGAAATCTACAATTTTCTGAACCATAACGCTTAAAGGGCTTCGAAGAACAGGAATCCTTCTCAGTATTATTACATAATGTGTAAAAAGGACAAAATAAGCTCCTCCAGTATTTACTCGATATAAGTCTTAAAAATCTATTCATATCATCCCAGTATTGCCATTGGACATCCTTAATATCTGTAATGTTTCCGAGCACAAAAAAATCTGGAAGCATGGTCTCCATATTTTCGGTTTTAAAAATTGGATACCCAAAACTTAACATCGGTACTAGCCAATTCCAGTTGTAAGGAAAATATTTAGATTCTTCTTCCTGCATTTTTAATAATTGATCTCTTATCACGAAGAAAGCTCTCATGCCTTCACTTATCCACCTAAATGCGGATTCATAGTAGCTATGTGTTATCATATTCTCCAGAGAACGCAAAGCATCTTCAATTGCTTTTTCCCTATATTCATCCCATGATATTTTAATCATTTGATCATTAGATTCAGAATAAATAACTATCTCAATGTTTTCAAAGTAATTAAAAACATCTCGAGCATCTATTTTTTTAGTTTGCTTATCTACATTTTTTAGGAACCTAATAAAGTGAACGCCTGGATCAAATGTATCAAGGCATAGATCACACAACAAAATCAGGCAATCATCATCCCAATTTATCAGGGGTTGCAAGTATTCTGCAACTTTCTTCGCGATACAGTATGGAAAACTAGACTTATTGGAAGGTATTTTTGGAAACATTTTTTTTTCAATCATAGCAACCATTGACTCACACAATGCAATTCCATCAAAGATATATTCTTGTTTTCCTCTACAGTTGCACCCCACCTCTAAAACAGCTTTTTCAAAGACTTGTTTTTTAAAGACTGCTTTAGGAGAATTCTGGATTGCAATTTTTAAGTCCCCATCAACAGGTTTGATTGAACAATCAAGAATCATATTTACAGAATCCCAATCTTGTTCAGGGAAATATCTAAGATCATGCATTAATTGGGGAATTTCTAGGTAATCATGTGGATCAATTGGCATTCTAACATCAATCTTTTTTTGAGTAGCAATGGTGGCTACAACATCCGCAATATGCTTGATACACATTTGGCCATAAACGGTAGAACAATTTTGGTAGAAATGAAGAAATTCATGCGTTATAACTGCCCTATCTGAGTCTCTCCAATTTGAGAATGATGAGAGATCAATTTTGGAATTGATACTTGCAATAAAACTCGAAAACACATATTCCCCTGCATTAAGCATAAAAACTCCATATATCTAATAATAGAAATATTATATTTCCCTTAGAGAAAATCTTTTTAAACTATAGTAAAAATCATTTCCGATTTGTTTAATAGCCCATCATCCGATAAAAATATTAACTTAAGCCAGAACCATCATCGCCATTTATTTTCAAATCGAAAATAGAAATCAATGTTGCAATTCGTTCAACTATGCGTATTTGTTCTTCAAGGGGAGGGAGTGGCATGAGAATCTTATTTAATAGTAATTATCGTTGCAAACTTAGACTTTAAAATACAGAATCGTCATCCGGGACGAGAATTTCCATTTTCTCCTTTGTAAGTTCGTAGTTTAGAAATTGTCCAGCAGTCATCTTCCTATACTCAATTTGATCTTTGAAGCTATCGTCGAGAGAAAGACGTCGCCTAATTTCTTTTGTGTAGTCATCGCTGATATCTACTACAAGGAGTTTTCGATTTGATGAACGCAAGGCTTGGCCTAGTAATCCGTTTATGTGGGAATCATTAAAACTATACCCAATAGTTATAATCATTTTACACAGTAAAGAAAAATATCGCAATTCATAAACATTGAATAGAAAAGGATCAATCGATTGTAATTTCGCATCAGTCCCAAAAATTAATTCAGCTTTTTTTTGCGGAGAATCATAACGCATTAATATTCCTGTGTCCGAATTCCTAACCCAATCTATCGAACCATGTAATTTATACAAGTAAATACCCGCATGAATTTGACTAGAATTTCCAAAACGCTCTGATTGCCATTCGTTATCCTCATTGAATCCGCATTCCAGGTCATATTCGTTAGGTTTTGCCTTTTCAAGACACTGATCATAATTCAACGAAAATACTCTAATGGCAAACTGAATACTTTTTTGAAAATCATAAAATTTTTGATAGTATGCAACACGTGATGCTGTATCTTTTTGAAGGGTGACAAAATCCACAATTTTTTCACTTAGAAGCTTGTCAAACTTATCAATATTGGAAAAGCTAGCACCGCCAAGTTCGAGGAGCTTCTCATTCCAGCTACCGATGAAAGGATAAATCGGGTTTCGCTCTTTCTTCTTAAGGTCGCGCAGTACTCCAACAAGGCGTTCGATATTAATATTGTTGTCAAAGTTCTCTTGTATCCCATCCGCATACAAGATGGCACTTTTAACGTAATAGTATAACGAACGAAAAGGTGTCCAAGTATCATCCGCTTTAATAAGGTTTTCAATTTCATTTATCATTTCTTTTGATGTTTTTAATTTTGCGTCAACACTACATCCTGCACCAATGAGAAAAATTATTGAATCAGCTTTTAAGAGTCCCATATTTAATTTATCTCCATCACATTAAAGGAACCATGGTGTTTTTATTCGTGATAAGGCTTCTCCCATATCTTGATCGTATCCGAGCATTCGAAAGTCTCTAATAAACCCGGCTATCAACTGTGGGTAAAAAATCGAGATTGGTTCGAGCTTTGCATTGAAGCCTCGCCAACTAGCTCCGGCAAGATTTACAGCATCTTGTAAAAGCTGTATTACTCTCGTTCGATCGCTACTCCCATACCAAAATTCGATATAAGTTGGATTCGCAACGCGCTTATTGATATACTCTCTACCATGTTTCAACCCCTCAAACCACACGAGGTATTCTTTTGATGAGAGTTGTACATAAGTAGATTCATAAGGAATTTTAATATTATTATCAGCAAAGCCAAAAAATCGATTCCTTGTACTGATTCTCATCACTGTGAATTCAATGTTCCCATGAACTTTGCTTAATCTAATTATACTATCTCGAATTATTTTCATTTCATCATTACGCATTCGGAAAGGCGTATGAATTACACAACTCGTAATGCTTTGGCCTGAAGTTATACGTTCTTCAATTTGTGAAATGATATTACGTTCTAGCTCGATGAAATACTGCTTTTGACTTTCGGTATCACACAATACACCCAAAGAACGATATACACCTGTTGAGTCAAAACATACGGAATAGGCAAAATATTTGTTAACGAAATATTTTCCGCTTATCCTTTGAATGTCATGAGATTTTCCAACGCCAAAAATTAAGCAGTTGTTAGTACTGGGCTTAACTTTCCATGGGATTCCTCCCAATTTTGAAAATATCTGTAGCCCAATTCCCGAAATTGCCCACTTAAGTCCATCAGATTGAACAATTCTATCGTTTCGAACAACCTGTAATGGGACACCTTCTGAAAAAAAGACATGTTTTATTTTAATATAGTTTTCTGACCGTTTCTCATCGTGCGAATATGAATCAATAAACAATCCTATGATTTGTTTCATTGGATTATAAACAATGATATCTTTTAGCTGTGAGGTAAGGATCTCTGATGCATTATCGTTCTTATCAAAGTCAATAACAATTTTTGTGACGTTGTTTATGTTTATATCACAATCAAACCAGTCCTTCATTCCAGAAAAAGTGGAAGTGTGCCCTTTCCCTTGCAAAGCACGGAATAATTCATTACCTGAATTACGTTCAGATTCTTTAAAGACAAAAACAAAAAAGGGATCCTTTGGGGGAGGCGAAAATGGGTGAGCTTTTATGCCTTTGATTTTATCATGGCTTTCATACCCTTCACCAAAAATATAGGATCGACTATCCAATTCTTGACTAGGGAGGCGAACTAAGTTTGGTGAAAAGTTATATAGATTACCACAAACCATTAATGAGCTTAGTGTAGGAATATTGTTAAGCAAGAAATTTTGTATATATCTCATCCGATCAAGATAGGAATTTGCATTTGATCTACCCGCTCGATCAAGGCTAAAACTTAATTGCTGGACCTTCCGAGTAAAAGCAACTTCATTATTTTTATTAAAAGCAAAATTAAGTAAAATTCCAAATTGTTCGGTTGTCTGCAGATAATAAGGATATGCTCTAATCACTCGCTGTCCTTCTGGGAAGTCCTCAACAACGAAAGAAATAAACTTATCAAATCGGTCCACAATTTGTGCTTTTATCTTTCCATCACGAATTAATACTTCTATCCATTTCTTCATATGATACCAAATTATCGATACCATCAATCGCGGATTTTCTTGAGCATGAAAAGAATAAGCGCTTGAACCTGGATAATATGAAAGCCCTATTCTGTATTTTTTATATACAGACCCACGCGTATCCTTCTCTAGTTCTGGAAGTTGAGCAATGAAAGATCCTTCTTGTTTTTCCTCACCTCTGTACTTACTACGAAATACAGGAATTCGAAAATTTGATACTTCTAGTGGTAAAAAGTTCAAGTCAATCAACATGTAACCCCCAATTGTATAACAATATCTGATGCTACCTTCTCAACCCAATAATAGCTCACTCAGAAGTCCTCGCTATATTCAGATTGCTAATTCATGATTTTATCTCTTAGCGTTTGATATGAATCGATCACGTCATATTTTATATCCGCATGCCCCAATGCTTCGAAGTGTTTTTTTGCATAGCTGATTTTCTTCTGCTCAATTTCCTTGAGTTGCAACGTTTCCATGCTTCCTTTGGTTTCCGCTATGAAATACACATACTTGAATTTATCTGTATTGAAAACGATAGCCCAGTCTGGATTGTAGTTTCCGAGAGGGGTAGGTATTTTAAAGCCATTTGGGCCACTTGGCAGTTTAGCATAGACAAGCACTTCCTCGCATTCAAGATCAGTCGCAAACTGTCGCTCAACCTTTGAATCGGTTTTGACGTAGTTGTAAATATGCTTTTTCACTTCAAGGATATTTTTAGCCAACGAGCCATTGAAATTATTGATCGTGAAAATACTGTCATCATAGGTCTTGTCTATTTTTGAATAGACGATGTTGTTTATCAAAGTGGCGGCTTTTTCATTATTGATCAGGTTTGAAACACCCTGAATGAAACTTTCCGGATTCACTTTAAAGTTATGGAAAGTTTCAGGCTGCAATCCTTGCAGGATTTTTACAATCGTCTTGCGTGTGAGATTTGTCTCTTTGGCAATTTCAGCCACGAGATCGTATTTCACATCCCCCAATAAAGATTCAGCTCTTTCAGTGATGCTCTTATCCTTATGCATGCTTTGTCCAGATTTCAGTGATGCTTCATCAATCTGGTCGTCCTGTTCGCCTGAGGTAATATTTATCAAAATCTTTTTGACACTCAGGTTGCTTTCGATTGCCCAAATGCATTTATCAACTAACTCCTGACTCTCAAAATCTACCTCATAAACCGTTTTGACCTTTATCCTTTTCCACAACTCCTGGAATTCTTCTTTTGCAAAGTTGTCGTTGGGTTTAAGAACTGCCTCATGTATATTGTTTTCATTTTCATTCTCAGCTGCCTTGAAATTTGCAGTCGTATAAACTTCTGTCATAAACTCGGCCACGCTACTTTCAAATCCTTTCAATTTATTAGGAACAGAGTACGTCTTCTTTTCGATGTCCTGTATCAGGGCTTCTGTGATATGGTAGTTTTCATCCAGATAGCCTTTATTTTTCATATCTATAATTAGGTCCATGGAAGCCATATCATCAAAAACGAATATCTCTCCTTTCTCGTTATGCAGAACCCGGTGTTTCAATACTTCAGATGTAATAACGACCGGTCGTTCAGAAAGTGATGCTACAATTTCACTCTGCAAGGCTTTGGCAAAGGAGTCATATGATTCACTGGCAACAACGGTAAGTTTATTAATATCGAAGAATTCACTATCCAAAACCGATGCGTCCATTCTTTCGCCCTGTGAGTTTACACAAATGCGAAGTCCACGCCCAATTTCCTGCCTCTTACTGATCTCGGACTGGCTGTGTTTGAGTGTACATATCTGAAAAACATTGGGATTGTCCCAACCTTCACGAAGGGCCGAGTGTGAAAATATAAAACGAGTAGGTTCTTTCAGATCAAGAAGCTTCTCCTTGTTCTTCATGATCAGATCGTAAGCACTCTCATCATCACTACCTAGTTCACCGCGCTTTTCCTTCGAATCGATGAAGTGCCCTTTCTTATCTATGGAAAAATAACCCTTGTGTATCTCCTCAACGGAATGGCTGCTGAGATATTCGTTGTATTCCGGTTCGAAGAGGTTCAATTGGCTGACGGCTTGCCTATATTCTTCTTCGAACACTTTCGCGTATAGACCTTTCTCATCAGGACTACTGTAGTCACGATATTTTGCCACTTCATCGATAAAGAAGAGGGACAAAACTTTTATCCCCTTCTGATACATCAGACGTTCTTTTTCAATATGTGATCTGATTGTCTCACGTATCTGAATACGCCGGACATGCTCCTCATCCACATCACCAGTAGTTTGTCCTACAGACAAAGTAATTCCATTGGTGAAGGACACCGTATTCGTACGTCCGTTGATTTCTTTGACAACAAAACCCTTATACTGCTTAAGCTCATTTGAATAGACATACAGATCGTCTCTTTCTTTAATTTGTCGAATTTTCTTCTGTATTCCATTGGCTTGTTTTACTTCCAATTCTACATATGCGACAGGGTATTTGCTTGTACTGATTTGGATTCTATCCAAGAACAAGTAGCTGTTGGTACCACTATTACCGACAACTTCAATTCCCTTGACACTGATCTTCTTAACAAGTTTCTGATTATAGGCATCGATGGCATCCAATCGATAAATCTTATTGAAGTCTCTTTTATGCGTAGCTGAATAACGGAGGGTAAAAAGCTGATTGAATTCCCTTGCAGTGAATATTTTTTCTGCTTTATCCCCGAACCGCTGCGGTTCATCAATGATGAGTATTGGCCTTGCCCGCTTGATAATATCGATCGGCCGTTCACTCTGAAGTGTATCCAACTTTTGATATATCTTTCTGGATTCTTGGCTGGTGGTAGCGAAGGCTTGGTAATTCATGATGATCACTTCAATATTTGACGTATTAGCAAAAGTCTTGATATTGATCAGGTTTGACTTGTTTTTCGTATTGTAGATGGAGAAGCGAATTTTTTTTCCGTATATTTCCTGAAAGTGATCAGTCGTGATTTCCAATGACTTATGTACCCCTTCCCGTATTGCCACAGAGGGGACCATGATGATGAATTTATTCCAACCGTACTGCTTATTGAGTTCAAACATGGTCTTGGTATAGACATATGTTTTTCCGGTTCCGGTCTCCATCTCAATCGTGAAGTTGAGACCATCCAGTCTGTTGCTGGTTTTCAAACTCTGCTCTTTCTGTATGGCTTGTACATTCCTCAAAATATCAGCATCAGTGATTTCCAATTTCTTATTAGAAAAAATTTCCTCCACCCTGGTCAGTTCGGCCCCAAAAAGACCATTGTCGAGGATATTTCGTCCAACAATTTCCTTTCTGATACCTTTGCCTTGTCCCTCAAAACAGCGGATAACCGCCATGGTGGCATCAGCTTGATAGGGTTGTTGTTTGAATTTCAGCTTCATATTAGATTACCGTAACCTTAGTTTCTGGAGAGAGCCGTTTGAATCGCTCCTCAACATTGATGCGATCTTTATCGTCTACAAAGCTGGCATCTCTAAACACTACCCTCAAGGGTTTGTGATCTGCTATGTGATCCACAATATTGAAATCAACATTCTCATCAAAGCAAGCTACCAAGGCATTGGTTTGAACGAAATACACAGTATTACCTAAGATTTGTTTGATTTCGATTGGCAGAGTCAATTCCAGCCCAAGATCAAGTATCACTTGAGTGAGAAGATCTTCCGGCGTGCGCTCCTCCTTTAAGTTGCTTTCAAGAGAAGTAAGCATTTTCTGATCAAGTTCCACAGGATGATAGAAAACGTCTTTCATATTGGAGGAATCGGTTTTATACACACGGAAGCCAATATCTAATCTACTTGGATCCCCCGGGGCATCTCCTAATTCCAACTGTCGATTTTTGTGCTTCAGTTCTTCGACTATCTTCTTCCCGGCACGCCTTATACGTTCTTTACCGATCTCTGCAATAGTTTTATACCCAGCTTTGAAAGCCTCGCTTTTCTCATCACAAATCTCGGGTAGTTGTACCATAATAAATTTTCGATTACCCTTATCTTCTGCATTGAGATTCATTATTGCATGGGCGGTAGTAGCCGATCCGGAGAAAAAATCTAGGATTATATCACCATCCCCTGAACCCGCAACGATCATTTTTTTTATTAACTCAACTGACTTGGGAAAAGCCATTACAGGATAGCCAAATAAATCTTTAATCACCTTTCGACCATAATCATTATTAATTTCTTTTTCTATCCATACAGATTTAAGTAATGTAGTGGAGATTTTACCATCCTGCTTGAGTAGATAATCCTTTCGAAATATTCGCCATTCTTCTCCATATTTTTCAGCAGTCAACAGCTCATTTTCTTTAACAACTTTATCTTTCCCCCAAGTCCAGCATGTTTTAACTCCATCAGAAGTAATAGGTAAGACCTCTTCTGTGAATATGTCGTCTTTCATAATAGAAACCTTTCTGTTACTAGGATTCACATAAAGTGGGTAGAAAAGTTTTGGCCGAGTAATGGGATTAAAGGCTTGATTTCGGTTTCTTAAGCCTAAGTTCCTGTATTTTCCATTTGAATCTTCCCGATTATATTCCTCAATCATCCCTCCTTCTTTTTTTACTCCAGTCATAGTATCTGAACTATCAATAAATTTGCCGTAAATTAGTACCATCTCGTGCGTCTTTGCAATAAACTTATCCAAATGCCTTCCACGTGGATTTACTTGAAGCGCCAGTTCAGCAATAAAATTTTCTTCTCCAAAAACCTCATCACAAATCTTTCTCAAGTTATGTATTTCATTATCATCAATACTAATGAATATCACACCATCATCTCTCAGCAAGTCCCTAGACACGAGTAGCCGTTCATACATCATGCTTAACCAATCCGAGTGGTATCTCCCGTTAGTATCGGTGTTTTTAAATAGTTTACCGCCTTCTTCATCAGTAAGCCCTAACTCCTGTTCATACTCATCCTTATTCTTGGAGAAGTTGTCTCTATAGATAAAATCATTTCCTGTATTGTAGGGAGGATCAATGTAGATCATCTTGATTCTACCTAAATAACTTTCCTGCAATATTTTAAGAACTTCAAAATTGTCACCCTCAATATACAAATTCTCTGTGGTATCAAAGTTGACACTTTCTTCTCTGCAAGGTCTTAGCGTTTTGGTGATTGGAGTATTGGCTTTCAGGAGGGAAGCTTTTTTTCCCGGCCAATCCAGACGGTAGCGTTCGTTTTCGTCCTCCACGAGGCTCTTTGATAAAACTTGTTTCAATAGATCAAAATCAACCGCTTTTATTATTTCTCCGCTTTCATTCCTTGTTTCAGTAATTATGTTTGGGAACAGCGCTCCAATTTTTTCTATGTTCACATCAGTCAAATCAGGCGTGCTCATCTTCATCTTATCCATTATTCTGATCCTCCAGTAATATCTGTTA
>Ga0228536_1001837_pt1 | contig 16165 bp, 15 predicted proteins | sample SJ1Smetagenome_FD_168611 | JGI IMG/M metagenome (GOLD analysis project Ga0228536, IMG submission 168611) | Enriched culture of PCE-dechlorinating microbial communities from Ithaca, New York, USA - SJ1.S | ecosystem: Engineered > Modeled > Simulated communities (microbial... > Unclassified...
CATCTCCCGGGCCGCCTCGGCGGCGTGGTAGCTGGAGCGCACGCGCGGGCCGCAGAACATGTGCCGCACGCCGAGGCCCCGGCCGTATTCCGCCAGCTCCTCGAATTCGTCCGGATGGACCCAGCGGACCACCGCCGGATGCTCCCGGCTGGGCCGCATGTACTGGCCCACGGTGATCATGTCGCAGCCCACGCCCGCCATGTCCGCCAGCACCCGCCGCACGTCCTCCATCTCCTCGCCCAGACCGAGCATGAGCCCGCTCTTGGTCGGGATGGCCGGGGCCGCCGCCTTGGAGCGGCGCAGCAGCTCCAGGCTGCGCTCGTAGCGGGCCTGGGGCCGGATGCGCGGATAGAGTCCCGGCACGGTTTCCACGTTGTGGTTCAGCACGTCCGGCGCGGCGTCGAGCACCACGCGCAGGGCGGCCTCGTCGCCCTTGAAGTCCGGGATGAGCACCTCCACGGCGCAGCCCGGAGTGCGCTCCCGCACGGCCCGGATCACGGCCGCGAAGTGCCCGGCCCCGCCGTCGGGCAGGTCGTCGCGGGTCACGGAGGTGACCACGGCGTAGGACAGGCCCAGCCGGGCCACGGCCTCGGCCACGCGGCGCGGCTCGTCCCGGTCCGGGGGCTCCGTGCGGCCGGGATGGATGTTGCAGAAGGCGCAGTTGCGCGTGCAGACCGCGCCCAGCACGAGAAACGTGGCCACATGGCGGGAGTAGCACTCCCACTTGTTCGGGCACTTGGCCCCGGTGCAGACCGTGTTCAGGTTCAGGTCGCGGGTCAGGGCCTCGGTGGCGGCGAAGGCCGGATCACGCGGCAGATTGACGCGCAGCCAGGGCGGAATCCGGGAAGAGTCCCAGGAAGTGTCGCGAGAGTGCATCCTTGACGTCCTTCATGTCGATGTCGCGTCCGGTCTCCAGGGCCAGTGAGGTGGGCCGGGCCCCGGACAGTCCGCAGAGGGTGATGAGGTCGAAGAGGGAGAGGTCGCGGCCCACGTTCAGGGCCAGTCCGTGAAATGTGACCCAGTGTTTGACCCCGATGCCCATGGAACAGATTTTCCGCTCCCCGACCCAGACGCCGGGGCGGCCTTCCCAGCGTCCGGCGTCCACGCCGAAGTCCCGGCAGACGCGGATCACGGCCTCCTCCATGTCGTTGAAGAAGGCCCGGATGCCGCCCGGGCGGCGCTCCACGCGGAAGACCGGGTAGCCCACGAGCTGGCCCGGGAAATGACAGGTGATGTTGCCGCCGCGCCCGGTCTTGGAGAGCGTGATGCCGCGCTCCTTCAGAAAGGCCTCGGGCACGTGCAGGTTCTCCAGGCCGCCCTGATGCCCCAGGGTGATCACCGGCGGGTGCTCCAGGAGATAGAGGGTGTTCTCCGCGCGCTCCTCGCGCACGGCGGCGAGCGTCTCCAGTTGCAGGGCCTCGGCCTCGGCGTGGTCGATGAGCCCGAGATCAATGATTCTCACGACCGGACCCCCGGCAGGGGCAGGATCACGGCCCCGGACTTGCGGTCGCGCTCGGGTTGATCCGGGAACGTGGCCGTGATGCCCCGACCCGGCGGCAGACCGCGTTCTCCGGTCGGGAAGCGCAGCAGCGTCAGTCCCTGGGCCGAGCAGGCGTACTGGCCGCGGAAGCCGAGCGGCAGGTCGAAGGCCTCGGACACGCCGCGCACACGGTTGGGCTCGGGCTCGAAGCCCTGGGTCAGGAGAAGGAACGAGAGCGAGAGATTGCGTTTGGTCAGGTCGGCCTTGGCCGTGAGCCGGACCAGCCATTCCGGCGCGCCGGTGGTGTCGAAGTTGAAGTGGCACCAGGGTGCCGGCTCGCGGCCGGGCATGGGGCAGCGCCGCAGATGCGGGCAGGGGGCCTGGGGATGCAGGCCCAGCTCCAGGCAGGCCCCGCGCAGGGCCGAGAGAGCCCGGCCCGCCTCACGCGTACCCGGCTCCACCAGGAGCGCACGGCCCCCCGGGGCCAGCCCCTTCTGCAGGGTGGCGGCCAGGCGCGCGGCGTCCTCGTCGAGGTCCGGGCGGCGGGTCCAGGCCAACTCGTTGAGCGTGTTGGCCAGCACGAGCAGGTCGGCCCGCTCACGCAGATGCATGCCGAGCGCGCCCTTGACCAGGGTGATCTTCCAGGGCGGCTCGCCACCGGCCAGCTTGCGCAGCAGGTCCAGGCCCGAGCGCATGGGCTTGGGCGTGCGGTCCACGCAGACCACGTTCAGCCGCCGGGAGCGCAGCTCGGGCCGGGAGAGCCAGAGGGCCAGGGGCACGGTGAGCGGGCCGGAACCGTAGTCCACCAGGGTGGCGCCTTCGGTCAGGTCCAAGGAAAGCCCGGTGAACAGGCGGCCCAGGCGGTAGAGGTTCCAGGGCAGGAAGTAGCGCAGATAGGCCGAGAGGGTGCGCGGGTCGCCCATGTAGTCGCGGCCCAGGTCGTCGCGGTCCTCGGTGAGCAGGGAGGAGAGCAGGCGGATGTTGCCGGGCAGGTCCGCGCGGTGGCGGGCCTTCAGCGGCAGGACCGCGTCCAGGGCCGGGCCCAGGTCCGCCATATCCTTGCGGACGGCGGGGGGCAGGGGGGGGAAGAGATTTTCAGGAAACATGGCGGAAGATCATGCGCTCCAGGTAGCGGGCGTCGAAGCCGGGTTCATTGGTCAGATCGATGGCCTGGACCACCTTGGGCAGGTCCAGCACGGCGCGGCGCGCGTCCGTGTCCACGGCCAACAGCTCGGCTCCGGCCAGGGAGGTGTTTCCGGCCACGCGCACACGCGGCGGGAGTCCGGGAGGCAGGAAGCCCAGGCGTTCCAGGTCGGCGGGACGGGCGTGTTCGGCCACGGCCCCGGCCAGATGCACGGCGGCCAGGGCCGTGGGCGTGAGCCCGGCCTCGGCCAGAAGCCGGGAGAAAGCCAGGTTGAAGGCGGCCTTGAGCTTGAGGATCTCCTCCACGTCCGAGGCCGCCAGGAACAGGTTTGGGAGAATACGCAACACCGGCTCCCCGGCCTCGCGGTCCAACCCGTGGCCGATCTTGCGGGCCAGGGGCGTGTCGCCCTGGGTGAAGCGGCCGGAAGCGTCCAGCAGGCCGTTGGCCAGGAGAATGGAGACCAGGGAGAGGTAGGCCGGGCCGGTGAGCCCGGGGGTATCGCCGGGGGCGGGCGGGGCGTCGATGAAGCGCGGGACGAGTCCCGCCGGGCCCAGGTCGAAGAGCTCCACAGCGCCGGGTCCGGCCGTGCGGCCGAAGCGCAGGCCCACACCCTCAAGGGCCGGGCCCAGGGGTACGCTGGCGCAGAGCAGTTCGCCGGGCGAGAGGGCCAGGATGAACTCGCCGTTGGTGCCCATGTCGGCCAAAAGAAAGGGGTACTCGGGTGCCGCGCCTGGGGCCAGCATGAGGGCCGCCAGCCCGGCGCTCAAGTCGCCGCCCACGAAGGGCGCGAAGAGCGGCGGGATGAAGGCCGGGGGCAGGTCCGGGGCCAGTTCGCGCACGTCGCCGCCCGCGTAGTCCAGGCGGTAGGGCGCGCCGCGCAGGCCCTTGGCGTCCAGGCCGAGCAGGATCAGGGTCATGGCCGGGTTGCCCGCCACCACCAGGGACTCCGGCCGCGCGGGCAGATCCCGTATGATCTCCCGCAGGCGTTCCAGAACGAGGTCGCGCAGCACGGCCGCGCCCTCGGGACGGGCCGCGAAGGCCAGCCGGGACATGACCTCCGAGCCCAGGCCCATCTGGGGATTCAGCCCCCGGCCCCGGGCCGCGACGCGACCTTCGGCCAGGGCGGCCCAGTGCAGGGAGGTGGTGCCCAGGTCCACGGCCAGGGAGAGGGGACCGGGCCCGGCGGTGAAGGCCGTGGCGCAGGGCTTCTCCCCTCGGGGTTCGGGCAGGGCCAGGGAACAGGGCGCGGCCGGGCGGAGGCAGGAGAGCCGCCAACCCTGGGCCAGTTCCCCGGCGGAGAGGCGTTTCTCTTCGGCGGCCAGCACGGGCGGCGGGTCGGCCAGGAAGCGCACCCGGCACAGGCCGCAGCGCCCCAGGCCGGAGCATAGCGGCAAACCCCGGAAGGGCCCGGCCAGGAACAGGGCCTGAGCCAGACTCAGGGCGGAGTCGGGCCGAAGGGTCAGCTCACGGCCGTCGAAGGTCTGTACACGGATGGTTTCGTTCATGGATGAAGGGGCGTTCGCGCCGTGATCCGACACCTAGCCCATGGGGCGTGAACTGTAAATGCCGGGCCGGTTCAGGCCGCCAGCCGGTCCACGGCCCGGCGCAGGTGCGCCAGCCAGAGATCCACCAGCTCCGGATAGTCGCCGGCGCCCTTGAGTTCCACCCGGCAGTTCAGACCCGCCTGGGTGAGGCGGCCGCGCCAGGAGTCCGGGCCGTCTCCGGCCAGATCCTGGGTGGCGTGGTATCCGGCCCCGAAAAGGAAGGGCAGGAGCAGGACCGAGCGCGTTCCCTGGGCCAGGAGCCGGTCGCGCAGAACCTCGATGCCCGGCTCGGATTCCAGCAGGCCCAGGTGCAGGCCCGGGTCGCGGCGGCGCAGGGCCTCGTCCAGGCGCAGATAGAGGGCGTTGCCCGGGTGGGCTCCGCCGTGTCCCATGAACAGCACGGCCTCGCCGCCGTCCGACGGGAAGCGGGCCGCGAGAATATCGGCCACGCGCTCCACGTCGCGTTCATCGGCCATGAGCGGGCCGCTCAGCTCCACGCGCAAGTCGGAGGCTGCGGCGGCCTCGGTCATGCCCGAGTATTCCTCGCCGGGCACGATGTGCAGGGAGAGCAGGGCCACGCGGCGGAAGCCCTGGCCCCTGAGCTTGTCCAGGGCCGCGGGCACGGAGTCCGCAGTCTCGCCGTTGCGGTTCAGGTGGTGACGCACGGCGCGCGAGGTGTAGGCCACGGCGCAGACCGTGTCCGGGTAAGCCGCGCGTACGCGTTCGCGGAGGCGTTCGACGGCGGCTCGGGCCCCGGCCTGCCGGGAGCCGTAAGCCGCCAGCAGGATGGCCAGGCTCATGTTGTTCGTTTCCGCACCAGGATCAGGGAGAAGTAGTGGGGATCGTCGGGCGCGTCGTCCAGATTCTCGTGGACCAGTTCGCCCGGAAGTCCCACGCGGGACACAAACACGGACGACCCCGCCAGGTCAAGACGGGAAAGTGTTTCTCGTATCTCCTGCAGGTTGCGGTAGGCCTTGAGGATCACCGCGTTGTCCGCGCAGGCCAGGAGTTTTTCCAGTTTTTCCGCCGAGCAGACTCCGGGGATGACGAGCAGGCTCTCCTCGGCCTCCACCAGGGGCTGGGCCACCCGGGCGGCGGCGGCCTGGTAGGAGGTGATCCCGGGTACGATCTCCACCGGCGGCATGGGGCCGGTCTCGGCCAGGGTGCGCAGGAGGTAGCCGAAGGTGCTGTAAGTCAGCGGGTCGCCCAGGGTCAGGAAGGCGGCGTCGCGGCCGGAGTCGAGCACGGCTCGGGTCTTCTCGGCGTTGGCCCGCCAAGCCGCCTGCTGCAGAGCCCGATCGCGGGTCATGGGGAAGTCCAGACGCAGGATTTCGGCCGTGGCGGGCAGATGCGGAGCCGCGATCTCCAAAGCCCGCGAGGCGTCGTTCTTGGGCGAGGCCGCGCCGAGGATCACGTCCACCCGGTTCAGCAGGCGCACGGCCTTGAGGGTCAGCAGTTCGGGGTCGCCCGGGCCGATGCCCAGGCCATAGAGGGTACCCTGCTTCATGGCTTCGCGCTCCCCTTGACGCCGTCCTGGAACCGGCCGGGATGGAGGAAGCGGGCCAGGGTCTCCACGGCCTCCACATTGCGCGGGCCGGGGCGGGAGAAGAGCAGTTCGTCCACCACCAGCACGCGGCCCTGGCGCACGGCGCGCAGTCCCTTGAAGTTGGGCCGCTCCCCTGGCGGCACGGGGTTGCGGTTCATGGGCCCGCGTTGGAGCACATAGGCGTCCGGGTCCAGGCGGAAGACCTCCTCCTCGGAGAGCCGGGCCAGCTTGTCGTCCAGGGGCACGGCGTTTTTTCCTCCGGCGGCCCGAATCACGTCGTCGATCATGGAGCCGCGCCCGGCGGCCAGTAGATTTGGATAACGGATTTCAAAGAGCACCGTGGAGTGTCCGTCGCCGTCCACGACCCGGGCCACGGCCTCCAGACGGGAGCGCAGGGACTGCTCCAGCGTGGCCGCTCGGCCGGGCTCGCCGCAGAGAACGCCCAGACGCTGGAGCACGGAGAAGAGTTCCGCGAAGGAGCGGGCCTCGAAGAAGGCCGTGGTCAGGCCGAAGCGCTCCAGGTCGCGCAGCGGCGCGGCTGCCTCGGCCCGGCCCCCCATCTGGAGCACGAGGTCGGGCTTGAGGGCCACGATCATCTCCACGTTGGGCCGCATATGCGTGCCGATGACCGGCCGGTCCAGGATCGAGGCGGGCAGCTCGTCGGCTTGGGTGCGGGCCGTGATGCGCTCGGTCAGGGCCATGCCGTCGAGCATTTCGTTGAAGGCGCCGTAGAGGGCCACGATGCGTTTGGCCGGAGCGGCCAGCCGCACCTGGCGGCCCAGGTCGTCGGTGATCTCAACGGGTCCGGCCAGGGCCGGGAGCGTCGTGAGGCAGAGAACCAGCGCCGGGAGCCAGATGCGCCTGAGGCAGGCCCAGGAGCGGGTGGCGGGAGACGAGGATGCGCGTTTCATATATCTCCGAGAGATGGGTTTCGGTGAAAACGTCATGCACCGGGCCGTCCAGGGCCACCCGGCCGTTCTTGAGGAAGATCAGGCGGCGGCAGGTCAGGGCGGCCAGGTTCAGGTCGTGGATGGCCGAGACGGCCGTGAGCCCGGCGGCGTTGCGGCGCAGGAGCAGTTCGGCGGCTTCGGCCTGCCGGGCCGGGTCCAGGCCGGAAGCGGCCTCGTCCAGAAGCAGGAGGTCGGCCTCCTGGGTCAGGGCGCGGGCCATGAGCACCCGCCGCCACTCGCCGCCGGAGAGTTCGTCGGCCCGGCGGTCCGCCAGGGCTTCGCCGCCGGTTTCCTCCAGGGCGTCCAGCGCCTTGTCCCGGTCCTCGTCGGTGTAGCCGCCGAGGAAGGAGACGCGGGCGTAGCGGCCCATGAGCACCACGGAGAGGACCTTGAGCCCCGGAGGTTCGGCGTGCTGGGGCACGGAGGCCGCCAACCGTGCCCGTTCCCGGGGCCGCAGGGATTCCAGGGGCCGTCCGGCCAGGGTCACGCGGCCTTCCAGCGGGGGCAGGGCCCCGGCCAGGGTGAGCAGAAGGGTGGTCTTGCCCGAGCCGTTGGGGCCCATCAGGCCCACCAACCCGCCGGGCTCAACCGTCAGGTTCAGATCGCGCAGCACGACCCGGTCGCCGTGGCCCACGCTGACGTTCTCCAGGCGGATCACGCGGCCTCCGCGCGGCGCTTGAGCAGCAGGCAGAAGAACGGGCCGCCGAGCAGGGCCGTGAGCACGCCCACGGGGAGTTCCACGCCGCCGGGCAGGAGGGTGCGGGCCAGGACGTCGGACCAGAGCAGAAGCAGTCCGCCCAGGAGCGCGGCGTTGAGCGTCAGGGGGCCGTGCTCCGCGCCTTGGATGCGGCGTACGAGGTGCGGCACCACCAGGCCCACGAAGCCGATGACCCCGGACACGGCCACGGCCGCGCCGGAGAGCAGGCTGGCGGCCACCAGGAGCAGGAGTCGGGAGCGGTCGGCGTTCAGGCCCAGGAGCCGGGCCTGGGCCGAACCCAGGGAGAGCAGATCCAGTTCGCGGGCCTGGGCCAGGATGATCGCCGAGCCGAGCGCCAGATAGGGCAGATAGACGAGCACGTGGCCCCAGCCCCGGCCCTGGAAGCTGCCCATGATCCAGAAGACGATGCCCGAGACCGAGGACTCGTCCAGGGCCTTGAGCAGGGCGATGCAGGCCGAGAGGAAGGTGGCCGTGACCACGCCCGCCAGGACGAGGGTTTCGCGGCGCAGCTCCCTGCCGGAGCGGGCCAGGGCCAGGACCGCCAGCAGGGCGGCCAGGGCTCCGAGCAGGCCGAAGAAGGGCAGGGGATCGGCCAGGGGCAGCAGGGCCGGGGCCGAGAGCCCCAGGGCCAGGGCCAGGGAGGCCCCGAAGGCCGCGCCCGTGGAGACTCCCAGGGTAAAGGGGTCGGCCAGGGGGTTGCGCAGGATGCCCTGGAAGGCGGTTCCGGCCAGGGCCAGGCCCGCGCCCACGGCGTAGGCCAGGACCGCGCGCGAGGCGCGGATGCCGAGGACCACCGTGGCCAGGGCCGGGTCCGGCGGGGGGGAGGCCAGACCCAGGCCCGAGGCCAGGATGGTCAGCGCCTCCCGGGCCGGAATCGGCGCGGGACCGGGGAGGCAGGCCAGCACGATGGAGAGCGGGCCCGCCACGGCCAGGACCAGCGCGGCCCGGGAGGCATTGGTCATTTCATTTCCTTGAGGGCCTTCACGGCGTCGCGCAGATGCTCCAGCCAGAGCGCGGACACCGCCGGGGTCTCGGCCAGGCCGCGCAGCACGGGCGTGGTCTGGATGCCCAGGGCCTTGATCTGGGAGGCGAAGGAGTCCTCCTCCTTGCCCGCCATGTCGTTGTGGGCATGATCGCCGGCCACGGCCATGAGCGGCACGAGGCGTACGGAGCGGATGTGGTCGCGCTTGAGCAGGGGCAGCACGTCGTCCAGGGCGGGTGCGCCCTCCACCGTGGCTACGAAGGCGGTGGGATCGAGCGTCCAGAGCTGGTACTGCATGGCCGGGTACATGGCGTTGGCCGGGTGCTCGGTGCCGTGGCCCATGAACAGCACGGCCTCGCCTTCCTTGCGGCCGGCCTGGGAGTCGAGCAGGGCCTTGGCGGCCAGCTTCAGATCCTCGGGAGTGGAGAGCAGGGGGCGGCCCAGGCTGATGGCGCGCAGGCCCTTGGGCATGCCGCCGAAGCGCTTGACCGTCTCCTCCAGATCGGTGAACTCCTCGCCCGGGATGCTGTGCAGGGACTGCACGGCCACGCGAGTGTAGCCGTCCTCGGCCAGTTGGGCCAGGGCCAGGGCCGGGGAGCCCGGATGGGCGGTCTTGGCCGTGGTCAGTTTGTCGCGGATGATCCGCGAGGTCCAGGCCCAGCGCACCTCGATGCCGGGGAAGGCGGCGCGGGCCTGGGCGTCGAAGGCCTTGAGGGCCTTCTGGCCCTCGGGCATGCTGCTGCCGAAGGCCACCAGGAGGATGGCCTCCTTGTCCGGGCGGGCATCGCCGTGGGCCAGGGCCGGAGCGGCCTGGACCGAGAGGAGCAGGAGAAACGCGAACAGGGAGAGCAGCGGTTTCATGTGCCGCATGGGAAAACCTCCGAAGAAGGAGGGGCTCGGTTGGGAAGGGGGAAATAAAAAATCCCTTTCTCCTTGAAGGAGAAAGGGATTCCCGTTTTTCTTCCCTTCCAAGAGGTCCGGCCGCCAAAGCCCCGTGGACGCCGAACCAGCCTCGACACCCTCAGGCAGGTCTTCCGACTCGCTTCACCTGTCCCGGCCTTCCCAGGTTTCCCCAGTGGCCGTCGCGGGGACGGGCTGTTCATGAAGCTCACGGCGGCGGGACCGCTCCCGATTCGCACGGGATTCCCTATCAAGCCCTCGCGGGCGCCTGAAGGAGTCTTTCGTCTATCCTCGGCCGGGAAGGGCTGTCAAGGACCGTTCGGAGGCCGCCGGCGGGGGCTGCTGTTCCAGAAAGTGGCGCAACAGTTCCTCGACGTTCACGACCACGGCGTCGGATTCGCCCATCATGCCGAGTCCCAGGATGGGCAGGGCGAAGATGTCCTGCACGGGCACGGTGAAGCCGGTGATGACCACCTGCTGCTGGCGCAGCACCTCGTCCACGAGGATGGCCGCCCGGGCGTCGCCCACGCGCACCACCACGGCCTGGCTGCGGGCGACGGGCCGTCCGTCGGAGGGGATGTCCAGGAAGCGGTCCAGCCGCAGCAGGGCGTGGACCTCACCGCGCACGTCCACGGTCTCACGGCCGCCGGGAAGGGCTACCACGTCGCGCTCGGCGGGGGCGTAGATCTCAACGACGTCCCGGCTGGGGATGAGGAAGACCTCCTGGCCCAGGCGGCAGACCAGGGCGTCCACGATGCCTTCGTCGGCCGAACGCGAGAGCGGGATGGTGATGGTGAAGGTGGCGCCCTTGCCGAGGTCGCTCTCGATGAGGATGTCGCCGCCGAGCCCCACGCGGATGGCGTTGACCACGGCGTCCATGCCCACGCCGCGACCGGAGACGTCGGTGATCTTCTCGGCGGTGCTGAAGCCGGATTTGAGGATGAACTGGAGTATCTCGGCCTCGGGAAGCTGGTCGGACTCCTTCATGAGCCCCTTTTCCACGGCCTTCCGGCGGATGCGTTCGGGATCCAGGCCCCGGCCGTCGTCGGAAACGAGCAGATAGGCGGTCTCGCCCTTGCGCAGGGCCGAGAGCCGCACCGTGCCGGTTTCGTCCTTGCCCAGGGCCGCGCGTTCTGCGGCGGGCTCCAGACCGTGGTCCAGGGCGTTGCGCAGCAGATGCACCAATGGTTCGTTGAGGGACTCCACGATGGACTTGTCCAGGGCCAGATCCTCGCCCTCGATCTCGAAGCGGACCTTCTTGCCGATCTTCTGGCTCAGGCTCTTCACCAGCCGTTGCATGGGCGCGACGATCTGCTTGAGCGGCACGAGCCGGATGGCCTCCACCTCGGTCTGGAGGCTGCCGATGACCGTGTCCATGTCGCGGAGCCCGGCCAGGGTCTTGGCCATGTCGCCGTTTCCGGCCTGGGAGATGACCGCGTAGGTGACCATGAGCTTGCCCACCAGTTCAATGAGCTTGTCCAGGCGGTCCGTGCCCACGCGCACCGAGGCGATGGCTTGGCGGGCGTGGGCCTGAGCCTCGTGGACCTTGTCCTGGGCGTGCTCGTCCTGGTGTTCCTCGGGATGCTCGGCGGGGGCGGTTTCCGCCTGGACCGGAGGCGCGGCTGGGATGGGCGCGTCCACCTGGGCCGGGGCCAGCTCCTTGCCGGAGCGCAGTACGCCCGCGCCCTGCTCGAGGAAGCCGGCCAGGGCGTAGAGCAGCTTCTTGTGCGCCTCGCAGACGCCCAGGAAGGCCGAGACAATGTCCTGATTCATAGGGGTGATGCCGTCGGCCAGCATGTCCAGGAGGGTGATGACCTGGGCCGAGGGAAGCTTCACATGCGAGAGTCCGAGCCGCTCCATGACTTCAGCGGCTTGGCCCGAGCCGGATTCCAGGTCCAGGACGCCCTGCTCCAGGGTTTCGATGCACTGCTGGATGCTGTCGAGCATGGGCCCCTCACTGTCCAGGCGGCGGTGGGCAAGCCGTCTGGAAATAGTCCTCCGCCGAGGCGAAGGCCTGCAGGGCCCGATCCAGACCCCAGGAATAGAACACGCTGCGGCAGTCGAAGCTCAGGCCGGTCACGGCTATTTCGCGTTTTTCGGCCAGGGCGGCCAGGGCTTCCCAGGCCGCCGAACCCACGGTGAGCACGCCGGAGAAGTCCAAAAGCACTCGTCCGCCCTCGGGGATGGCGGCCACGGCTCGGGTCAGGGTGTCGCGCTCGGGCCCCAAGTGGATGCGCCGGGCCAGGATCCGCAGGACCATGATCCCATCGCGTGCCTCGATCTCCACCCGGGCCTTGGCCTCGGCGGCGGTCGGGCCGCCCGGTCCGGATGCCTGGCGCAGGAGTTCGAGCATTTCCGTTGTTTCAGCCTCGTCCGGCGCGCCCTGCTCACGGATCTGCTCGATGACCGTGAAGATCATGTTCACGCCGAGGGAGAGCAGGGTCACGTTCTGCTCCGTGGGCTCGACCTCGCCGGATTGGATTTTCTTGAGGTAGTCCTCGACCTTGTGGGTGAAGCGGGAGGCGGCCTCGAAGCCGGTCATGAAGCCGGTGACGCCCTTGATGGTGTGCAGCGGGCGGGCGAGTATCTCGATGCCGCCGGGAATGTCGCCGGCCTCGAGCAGCCCCAGCCCTTCCATGACCTGGGGGGAATATTTGTCGTTGACCTCGGAGAAGAACTCCTCGACCAAGGCGTCGTCTTCGCCCATGCCGCCCCCGGCGCGTTATTTCCCGAGCAGACCCAGTTTCTCCAGTTCGGCGTACAACTTTTCCTTGATCACAGGCTTGACGATGTAGCCCGAGGCCTCGCCCTCGTGGAAGGAGCGGATGACCACCTTGGGATCATCCAGGGCCGTGGTCATGATGACCCGCACCGGGCGTCGCGTCTTGGTCCCCCGCTCCTCGCCCCGGATGATCTCCAGGGCCTGCATGCCGTCCACCTCGGGCATCATGATGTCCATGAGGATGAGGTCATAGGGGCGGCCCTCCTCGCGGGCCAGCCTGAAGGCATCCACGGCCTCCTTGCCGTTGACCACGATATCCACGTCGAAGAGGGTCGTCAGGTAGGAGAGCAGGATCTTGCGGCTCAGGAATTCGTCTTCGGCGATGAGGGCTCTCATGGCGTGTCCATCCTCCGCTGGCCCGGGTGTTCCATACCTTATGGTCTCGGGCCAATCGTGTTTCTTGTCAATGCTATCGCGGAAAATATAATGCCCGTTCTTGCGTCGCGCCGGGGCATGGGGTAGGAAGCCCTCCATGTCCAAAGAGCGCACCCCGGAACGGGAAGAACGCATCCGCGACGTCATCGCCCATCGCCGCAAGGATCTCACCCTGGTGATGGACAACATCTGGGATCCGCACAACGTCTCGGCCATTCTCCGCAGCTGCGACGCCTTCGGGGTTCTGCGCGTACACCTGCATTACACCACCGAACCCTGGCCCGACCTGGGCAAGAAGTCCTCGGCCTCGGCCAAGAAGTGGATCGAGCGCGTACGGCACCAGGACGCCGCCTCGCTGGTGGGCCGGCTCCACGGACAGGGCTTCCGCATCCTGCGCACGGGTTTCTCGGACACGGCCAGACCGCTCTGGGACTTCGACCTCTCCGGGCCGACCGCCGTGATCCTGGGCAACGAGCACAGGGGCGTGTCCCCGGAGCTGTGCGCGCTGGTCCCGGACGAACTGTTCATCCCCATGCGCGGCATGGTCCAGAGCTTCAACGTTTCCGTGGCCGCAGCCCTGATTCTCTATGAGGCCATGCGCCAGCGCCGCGAACGCGGCCTGCTGGACCAGCCCTCGTTGAGTCCGGAGGAGATGGAGCGCCTGGCCGCCGACTGGCTCACGCGCTAGCCGTCTCCGCGCGCAATTCCCGCTCCTTGACCGCGAGGTCGTCCCAAAGCCGGTCCAGACCGGACTCGGCCAGACTCTTGATCTGCTCCTGATCGTACAGGCATTCCAGCTTGACCTTGTTGCCGAGCACTTGGCCCACGGCCGCCGTGCTCTTGGCGCGGGCCAGGCTGGAGTGCTGCACGTGGCGCACGGCCAGGCCGCCGTCGTAGAGCACGGGCACCCCGGCCAGGTTGGCCCGGAGGTCGCGTTCCAGGTCGTCGAATTGGGTGGGGCTCAGGCGCAGATCGAAGCCGCCCACCGTGTCCAGGGTGCTCACGCGCAACGCGTGGCAGCAGCCCGACACGGACAGGGTTCGGCGGACGTAGGAGAAGAGCCCCAGGTCGAGGCCCGAGGCCGTGTTGTCGAAGAGGTGGATGTTTTCGGGAAAGCCCGGGAAGGATTCCACGCCCTGACGGCCGGGCAGGAGGTTGTAGTCCGCCGACTGCAGGCAGACCGGCGCGGAGGCCGAGACGATGCGGCAGCCAACCACCCCGGCCTCGGGGTGGGCGCGGGCCGTGCCCAGGAGGCGGGCCAGCCAGCCTTTGGGCAGAACCACGTCGTCGTCCAGGAACACGGCATGGGTGGCGGCGCGGACCCGGGGCAGGGAGAGCAGCCAGTTGCGCGCGGCCGGGGCGCCCACGTTCACCGGCAGGGAGACGATTTCGAGAGCCCCCTCGGGGAAGCGCTCCCGGACTTGTCGGAGCATGTCGCCGGCGCCGTCCGTGGAGCCGTTGTCCAGGACCGCCACGCGGGCTCCGAGGAGGTCCGGCCCGGCGACCCCCTCCAGGGTGGCCCGCAGCAGGTCGCGTTTGTTCCAGGAGTAGAGCAGGACCACGGCGTCCGAGGCGTCCCGGGCCGGGGCCGGGGCGTGGCGCAGGGCGTGCAGTTTGAGGGTCAGGTGCGGGTGCCAGGGCAGCCGCCGCCAGAGGGTCTCCAGCCGTTCGCGGGCCTCGGTCTCCCGTCCGAGGTGCGTGAGCGCCTCGCAGGCCGCCAGCAGCCGCCAGTGGCCGAAGCACTCGCCCAGGGCCTCGATGCGCTCCAGGGCCTCGTCCGAGGCCGCATAGAAAAAGGTCCACTCGGCCAGGAGCCGGTCCCGCAGGGGCAGGAGCGCCGGTTCCCAGGCCGTGGCCTCCAGCATGTCCCGGGGCAGGTCGGCGCGACCCAGGCGCATGAGCCAGTCCCAGGTCCGGGCCAGCCAGGCCGCGCCCGTGCCCGGCGTCCGCAGGCGGGGCAGGAGGTGCCGGAGCACCAGGGCGTGTTCCCCGGATTGCATCAATGCCTGCCAGTCGTCGGCCGGGAAGGGCAGGGAGAGCAGGGCGTCCAGGCGTTGCGCCAGGACGTTCGCCGTTTCGCCGCAGGCGGGGCCGTTTTGTCCCGCCTCCAGCAGCAGGCGGCAGGTCCCCTGGCTGAGGGGATCGCGCTGCCAGGTCCAGGCGGCCATGCCCCGGGCCAGGGGTTCCAGGGCGGGATTCTCGGCGGCCATGGCCAGGGTCCGCCGGGACAGGGCCAAGCGCGAGTCGGGTTCCTCGAAGCCCAGCGGCAGGCCGGGAAAGAGATGGCGCGGCGCGGCGGCGTCGGGTGAGGGTGCGGGCATGGCGGCCTCCTGGTTCCCGCTTTACGGGAAACATCGGGCATTGAAAAGCCGGAAGCGAGAGTCTATAGGCTTCCGATGCGCGAGGAATTTCCCGACATCCGCGTCGCCGTGGACGCGCTGCTCCACGGCGGTGTCCTGGTCTATCCCACGGAGACGCTTTACGCTCTAGGTTGCGACGCCCGCAACATCGCGGCCGTGTCCCGGGTGCTGCGGCTCAAGGGGCGGCCCGAAAACAAGCCCCTGCCCGTGGTGGTCGCGGACCTGGATGGGCTCGGCCGCATCCTTGAGGGCGAGATGCCCGGAGACGTCTTGCGTCTGGGCGAACGCTTCTGGCCCGGCCCCTTGTCGATCCTCGTGCGTACACGGGGGCTGGCCCCGGCGGTCCGCGACGGCGAGGGATTCACCTCGGTGCGGGTCACGGCCCATCCCCTGGCCGCCGCGCTCTGCTCTGTCTCCGGAGCTCCTCTGGTGGCCACCAGCGCCAACCTGAGCGGGGAGCCCGCCGCAGCCGTCCCGGAGGAGTTGGACCCCGTGCTGGCCGTGCGGGCCGACCTCGTGCTGGACCAGAAGCCCTGGCCCTCTGGCGGCTTGGCCTCCACTGTGGTCGCCCTGGAAGGTCCCGGCCGCCTGCGGCTCATCCGCGCGGGGGCCGTGTCGATCCAGGCGCTGGAGGCCCGCGGCTTCATCGTCTCCTCCGGGAATTGACCCCGGCCGGTTTTTTCTACCGTCCCCGCCGGGGGCGGCATAATTTTCATTTCATTAACGATTACTGGTTGTTGCTGCGGTTCGCGTGACCTTTGGCGCGGGCTGTCGCGGTTCGCGTGTACAAAAAATGGGCCCGGCGGCATAGTTTCGCATTTGTAGACCGGGCGTCGTTGGCAATGCATAATATATTTATATTATTTAATATTTTGTTTTTTCAAAGGTCGGGCCCGAGGTTGGCACGCTCCCTGCTATGACTCAAGCATCCTTTCTTTTGCACCGAAGCACGAAACGGGCTTCCGGGGGTGGTCCCCGGGAGCCTTTTCGTTTTCCGCGTCCGGCGTCCCCGCGCCACGGGCCCTGAGCGGAACGTGGCCGGGCCGGTTCAGTTTTTTCTTCCCCGGGCCTGGTTCTGGGCAAAATTCATATTCAGCTTTTAAAACATATGGTTGCGATCGCTGATGCCGCCGACCGAGGCTCAAGAGCGAGCACGAGGTGCAAAAACTGGAACCGTTTCGCCCCCTGGCGGATAGGACCAATGTTGGTGGCTGATGGGTATTTTACTTTGAATTCATTGGATAAAAAATAAATGCGCACATGCGTCCTAGAGTTGGCACGCTCCCTGCTATGACTCAAGCATCCTTTCTTTTGCACCGAAGCACGAAATGGGCTTCCGGGGGTGGTCCCCGGGAGCCTTTTCGTTTTCCGCGTCCGGCGATTC
>Ga0228536_1001838_pt1 | contig 16164 bp, 13 predicted proteins | sample SJ1Smetagenome_FD_168611 | JGI IMG/M metagenome (GOLD analysis project Ga0228536, IMG submission 168611) | Enriched culture of PCE-dechlorinating microbial communities from Ithaca, New York, USA - SJ1.S | ecosystem: Engineered > Modeled > Simulated communities (microbial... > Unclassified...
GTCGCTTCATGAGAGGCTCAACTCCGCAGGAAAAGGATTTATGCAATGACCGTAAAGTCTGTTATCACTGCAACTATATTTTACCAAGCCAAGTGCATATTCGGGGAGCTTTTTCAGAGGTTCCTTATATAATAAACAGCTGAATGTCCGAAGTAACTTTTTCCCGATTCAAAAAATCCATTTTACAAAGAGGGAAAAATGGCCCCTAAAAGCTCCTTCGGATAAAAGCCGTACTTGCCTGTCCTTGTCGATTTTCTTGCTTTTCCGGGGCAAGAACAGATTACTTGACTTTTTGGAGGAAACAACGTGAATACTCTTAAAGCCCTGCAATTACTGAAAAAAAACACCTTCACTACCGTCGGATGCACTGACCCCGTTGCAATTGGGCTTGCTGTCGCCTGGGCCCGCGAGATATCAGACGGGAGGATAAAGGGAATAAAGATACGCCTGGACAGGTCCATTTACAAGGATGCACTTTTTGTACCCATTCCTGGCACAAATAGTTCCGGCGTCAAGCTGGCAGCAGCCATTGCTGCGATCAATGGTAGCCCGGAAAACGGGCTGGAGCTTTTCAAAGACCTTGGGTATGAAGACTTTGAGAAAGCTCATAAATTCATGTCAGAAACCGCCATCCTGTTTGAGATCGAAGAATCCCCCGGTATTTTTATTTCTGCAATGATAACTACAGACAAGGGCCGCTTCGAAGCAACAATATCAGGAAGCCACGACAGGCTTGTTGAGAAAAGGGTCAACGGGAACCTTGTCTATTCCTTTTTCGACTCTGCTGTAGCCCCTTCTGCAGAAAGAAACGACCTTGAAGCAGCCAGGGATCTCACAATAGAGAAGATCTTTGAACTCGTCGGATCATTTCACCCGGATGATATCGCTTATCTTGTTAAAGGGGTTGGCATCAACTCCCTGGCAGGTCAGATCGGCCTGGGGGAAGGGAGAGGGATCGGCCTGGGCAGGAAGTTAAAGTCGCTGATCGACGGCCAGGTCCTTTCCGATTCCCTTGTCAACCGTACAAGAATTCTGGTTGCTGCAGCAGCTGACGCCCGAATGGGCGGCCTCAATGTACCCATCTGGGGTTGTTTCGGAAGCGGCAACCACGGGATCACATTTTTCATCACTGTCGGGGAAGTCGCAAGGCGCCTCGAGAAGTCCGAAGAGGAGCTTGCAAAAGCTTTGGCCTTAGGGCTATTGGTGATAGGCGTCGTAAAAAGCCGGACAGGAATCCTGACCCCCCATTGCGGATGTGCTGTCTCTGCAGGGACAGGGGCCTCCGCCGCGATAACATATCTACTTGGCGGAGACGAACAGCAGGTAGAGAACTCGATCCACCTTATGTCGGCGAACCTGGCCGGAATGATCTGCGATGGCGCAAAAGGGGGCTGTTCTCTCAAAATCTCCACTTCGGCCGGTATTGCCATTGAAAGCGCTTTTCTTGCCTCTCTTTTCAGGGACACTCCCCCCTCCCTGGAAGGCATAGTCGGCAGGTCTTTCCAGGAAACGATGTTCAACATAGAGAAGATGACCCACCAGGGACTTGCCTGCCTTGACAAAACCCTTCTCGAGATACTGCTGGCACGGGAAGAAGCGGTTCCGCGTATCTGAAGCCTTATGTTTGTAAAAGAAGGGCCTTATCAAGGTTGCATAAGGCCCTTACGGACCCTGTCTTAAACGCCTGTTTCCCCGAGGCCCAGTCTTTCAAGAGTAGATTTAGTGGGTCTTCCGTTGCTGTCCCAGCCTCTTGCTTCGTAGTACTCGCTGAGCATGGCTTCAAGGTCGGGGACGTAATCGCGGGTACCGCCGTCGTGACGCGGTTCCGACGTTATACGGGCAGGAAGAGTGTCGTCACTGGCACCTATACCACACTCCACATTGTAAAGACGCTTCAGGTTGTAGATCCTCTCTCCCGTCTCAAGAAGCTCCTCTACGGTCATCTTGATGCCCGTGACCGCCTCGAGGTACTCTACTACGTGCGTCAGCTTCAAGCCGCCGTAAAAGGTGAACTTGCACATCTTCAGCGAGTCCATCACCGACATTATGTTCTGGGACTTGACGTTCAGTATCCCCTTGCCCTCGGTCCTGAAACGGTCCAGCACCTCGGGGTAGCCTATCTCCGGCAGCGTCACAGCCTTCTCGAAGAAGTAACTCCCCCCCTGAAGGTGGCAGGCCCCCCGGTTCGACGTCGCGTATCCCACCGCCATGCTGCTGTAGCATCTCGGATCGTGGGCCGGCAGCGCAAGCCCCTTGACCTGGATGGCGTACTTCTCCGCACCTTTGCCTATGGCCTCGGAGGCCTTCTTCACTCCCATCCCGAGGGTCCTGCCGAATCCTTCTCCACTGGCTATCTGCTTCACCATCTCCACCATGCCTCCGGCGTCGCCCCATTCCAGGGAACGGCCCCCAAGGTCTTCCTTCGTAACTATTCCCTTTTCGTATAGCTCCATCGTCATCGCTATGGCGCTGCCCACCTCTATGGTGTCAAGTCCCCAGCGGTTGCACAGGTCCGCCGCATAGGTCACCGCCTCAAGGTCGCCCACCATGCACGATGAACCCAGCATTCCCAATGTCTCGTACTCCGGACCCGCTCCCTCGACTCCCGCGTAGGGCCCTTCGGTGATAGCCACGTCACGACCGCACCCTATGGGGCACGACGTGCAGAAGTACGACCCCTTCAGCATGGTCTCCGCCATCTTCTGACCCGATATCTGGGCCGCTTCTTCCCAGTCGCCACGGCTCCAGTTCTTCACCGGCAGGTCCCCCACCTGGTTCGCTCCGCCTACGCCTCCGGCCGTACCAAAGGCCTTCATGCCCTTCGTGCCCTCAACCAGCATGGGCAGTACCCGCTTCTGAAGCTCCGCAAACTTCTCCGCGTCGTGAAGGGCCACTTCCATTCCACCCTTCACTGCAACGGCCTTGAGGTTCTTGGAACCCATCACCGCTCCCAGGCCGCACCTGCCCACCACCCTCGCGTTGCTGCCGTCGTGGACTATGCACGACGACAGGATCTTCTTCTCTCCCGAGGGGCCTATGCACGATACGGAGGTCTCCTTGCCGTACTTTTCCTTCAACTTCCCGTCGGTCGCAAAGCTGTCAAGTCCCCACAGTTCTTCCGCCGGGAATATCTCCACCTTGTCTTCGTCTATGTATATCCCCACCGGCTTCGCAGACGCACCTTTCACCACTACTCCGTCGTAGCCGGCCTTCTTAAGCGTCGATCCCCAGCTGCCCCCGACATCGCCCTCTCCGAATATCCCCGTAAGCGGAGATTTCGACAATATCTGGTGCCTCCCTGACGTCGGCACTTTCGTCCCCGCAAAGGGACCCGTCATGTATATCAGCACGTTGTCCGGTCCCAGCGGGTCCGTGTCAGATCCCGTCAACTCGCTGAGAAGGTACGAACCAAGACCCGATCCGCCAAGGTACTTTCGGTAAATATCCTCCCCAACTTCCATGTCCTTAAATCTTCCCGATGCCAGGTCCACTTCAAGGATCCTGCCCCGGTGGCCCTTCATTTCCCTCATTACTGTTTCCCCCCTGTCAGTAATGACTTCCCCTTTTACGTTCCTGTACCTGAAACGTAACCTAATACCGTTCAGCCTTTTTTCGTCCTGCCGCTTCCCCTTGCTCATCAAAAAACCTGCTTTGTATCCTGTCTACCAGGTCTGTCTATGCCTGCTTCTGCATGGTCCCCTTTTCCTTCAAGGCTGTATGCCAGGAGAAAGCCTCCTCAAGTATGTGGGGCTCATGTCCTCCCCTGGCTTCTGCCCTCGCCCTGTAGTCCTTCAGCTGGCCACGGTAGTCCGGGTGAGAGCACTTCTCCGTTATCTCACGGGATCTCTCCCGCGGGGAAAGTCCCCTCAGGTCCGCTACTCCGAACTCGGTCACTATGATGTCCACGTCGTGCTCCGGATGGTCCACATGGGAACAGAAAGGCACCACCTTCGATATCTTCCCGCCCTTCGCCGTTGACGGCGTCAGAAAGATCGACAGGTAGGCGTTCCTCGCAAAGTCTCCCGATCCCCCTATGCCGTTGAGCATCTGCGAACCGCCCGCCAGCGTGGAGTTGACATGTCCGTATATGTCCACCTCCACCGCCGTGTTCATCGCTATTACTCCAAGTCGACGGATCACTTCCGGGTGGTTGCTTATCTCCTGGGATCTAAGGATCATCTTGTCTCGGTAACGGTTCATGTCGGCATATACTCGGGCCGCGCATTCAGGACTGGGCGTCAACGCCGTCCCCGACGCAAAGGCAAGCTTGCCGCTGTCCATGAGGTCGAATACCGCGTCCTGAATAACTTCGGTGTACACCAGCAATCCGTCGGCGGGCCACTCCTTCAGTCCCGACAATACGGCATTCGCCACATTGCCCACCCCCGACTGCAGTGGCAGAAGGTTCGACGGCAACCTGCCCCCCTTGACTTCCATGTCAAGAAAATCCAGCAGGTTGCCCGCCATGCGCCGACTGGTCTCATCTATCGCCGCAAGCGGCCTCTGCGTGTCTCCTATGTCGCTCATTACTATGGCGGCAATCTTTTCATGAGGACACTCTATCCAGGGCAAACCTATACGGTCTCTTACTCCCGTTATGGAGATAGGTCTCCTGTGCGGCGGGTCCTTGGGCATGTATATGTCATGGATCCCTTCAAGGCTCAGTGGCTGCGTCGTGTTAAGTTCCACTATCACCTTCTTCGCCTTGCTGACAAAGGTCGGCGTATTGCCCACCGAGGTCGAGGGAACTATGTGACCCTCGTCGGTTATGGATACTGCCTCCACTATCGCTATATCGATCTCTCCAAAAAACCCGTACCGTATGTTCTGGGAATTCTTGGAAAGGTGACTGTCGGCAAACTGCACTTCTCCTCTGTTGATGCCCTTGCGGATGCGCTCCTCCGTCTGGTACGGGTAACGCCTCGCTATGCAGCCCGTCTCCGCCAGCTCTCCGTCCAGTTCCGGGCCAACTGACGCTCCCGTCCACAAAGTCACAGGGATCGGACCCTCTCGCCTCGCACGCTCCGCCAGCGCCAAAGGTACCGACTTCGGATATCCAGATGGCGTAAATCCACTGCAACCCAAAGTCATACCCTCTTCCACCAACCTGGCGGCGTCCGTGGCTGTTGTGATCTTTCCTTTCAAACCGTTGCATCTCATTCTTAATCCCATTTGGGACTGCTTGTCTTCCGCCAAGGCTACCATTCCTCTCACAATAAGATTTGTATCAAGATAATGCACCTTACGCAGGCATCAATATTTTCTTCTTGAAATTACCTGGCAAAACAACAAAAAACCTGCAAATACCTGTAAAAGGCCCTTTCGAGATCAGGTGGAAAAATTAATATAGGATTTGTCAAATCGGGAAAATATCGAAAAAATAAGACCTGACTTTCTTCGTCAAAGGAACTGGCCGGACCACGTGCAGACCGTATTACAGGATAAATTCGGCTCAAGGTAAAAAGGGAGCGGAGGCAAAGCCTCCGCTCCGAAGTGCCTGTTATGGCGTAATTAGAGCAATGATACCCCTAACTGAGTGCATCCTGTTCTCGCCCTGCTCCCAGACTGCAGAGCGATCGCTCTCGATAACCTCATCGGTCATATCTTCTCCGCGGTAGCCGGGAAGACAGTGCATGAAAATAGCGTCCTTTTTGGCTTTCTTCATGGCCTGCATATTGATCTGGTAGGGCATGAAGTCGTTAATTCTCTTTTCCTTCTCAAGTTCCGCATCGCCCATGCTGTGCCATGTATTACCGTAAACAATGTCTGCGCCCTTCAGTGCGGCATCGAAATCCGAAGTGAATTCCACTTTGGCCCCGGAAACGGCGGAAAGCTCTGCTGCCCTGTCTACGATCACTTTCTCGGGCTTATAGCCATCAGGCTGGCAAACGGAAATATCCATTCCGAACATCGCAGAGACAAGGACCAGCGAGTGGCAAACGTTGAATATATCTCCGGCATAACAGATCTTCAGGCCCTTGAAGTCGCCTCTCTTCTCCTTAATGGTCATCAGGTCAGCAAGCGCCTGGGTAGGATGTTCCAGAGAGGTAAGAGCATTGATGACCGGGTTTTTCATATAATGTGCAAACTCTTCGACTATCTCCTGGCCGAAGGTTCGAATGTAAAGACCGTCGAAATACCTGTCAATGATCCGGGCGGTATCCTTGATCGGCTCTCCCCTGCTCAACTGCATCTCATCGGGACGGAGGTAGTAGCTGGAACCTCCAAGGCTTGCCACGGCAGCATGGAAGGAGTTGCGGGTACGAGTGGATTTTTTCTCAAAGATCATCCCCCAGGTCTTCCCTTTCAACATATCCATGGGATCCCTGTAGGCCCAACGCCTTTTCAGATCGAAAGACACTTCCAGAAGAAAAGCCATCTCCTCTCTCGAAAAATCCTTGATCGCAAGGTAGTCCCTTCCACGAAATGCGTGTCTCATATTGCTCACTCCTTAGTAGTTTTTCCCCGGAGGCCAGTCAGGTCTCCGGTGTTGTCTCAAGTTATTCAAGAACCCTATGGCCTTATCTTATTTCCTGATCTTTACCCTTTGATCCTACTCTTTCCCTCCCAGATACGCCTCCACTACCCTCGGGTTGTGTATCAGTTCCTGAGACTTCCCTTCCAGGGCGATATTGCCTGTTTCAAGTACATAACCTCGATCTGCGATCTTCAAAGCCATGCGGGCATTCTGTTCAACAAGAAGCACAGTCACCCCCTCTGCATTGATCTCCTTGATAATCCCGAAAATCTCTTGAACCAAGATAGGGGCTAAACCCAGCGAAGGTTCATCCAGGAGAAGGATCTTTGGACTTGCCATAAGAGCCCTTGCAATTGCAAGCATCTGTTGTTCCCCACCGCTCAGAGTCCCTGCAAATTGGTTCTTGCGTTCTTCCAGCCTGGGAAAATACCGGTAGGATCTTTCAATATTTTTCGCAAGGAACCCCTTGTCATTGCTTACGTAAGCGCCCATTTCAAGGTTTTCCAGAACGGTCATTTTCGGGAAGACCCTCCTGCCTTCAGGAGACTGGGTAATTCCCATTTTGACGATCCTGGAGGCATCAGCATTTGTAATATCCATATTCCCTACGCTAATTTTTCCGCTTTGTATTTTTTTGATCCCGGTTATCGCGTTCAGGGTAGTACTTTTGCCGGCGCCATTACCTCCAATGAGTGTTACTATCTCGCCTTCCCTGACCTCCATGCTGATGCCTTTGACAGCCTGGATACGGTCGTAAAACACACTTACGTTCTCCAGGACCAACATCACTGTTCCTCCTCCCCAAGGTAGGCCTCAATGACACTTTGATCTTCCTGGATCTCCTTGGGTAGTCCTTCGGCAATCTTTGCACCGTAATTCAGAACGGCAACCTTGTCTGAAATTCCCATGACCACATTCATGTCATGTTCAACAAGAAGAACCGTGACTCCCAACTCATTGCGAATTCTGTAGATCAAATCAGTCAGGTTATGGGTCTCATTCGGGTTCATTCCTGCTGCGGGTTCGTCCAGCAAAACCAGAGTCGGGTCAGATGCAAGAGCTCTTACGATCTCCAGTTTTCGTTGCGCACCGTAAGGAAGACTTGAAGCCTGGTTATCCATGTAATCAACAAGATCGAACATCTCGAGCAGATCCTTGCTTTTCTGGAAAATACGAGCTTCTTCTCTCCGTTTTCTGCCGGTATGTAAAAGATCATCCAAAAAGGACGTCGATATGTTCGAATGATTTCCGATAAGGACATTCTCCAGTACAGTCAGATCCTTGAACAACCTGATGTTCTGGAAGGTTCGAGCAATCTTGTTCCTGTTGATGGCATCAGGTCTTTTCCCGTCTATTCTCTTTCCGTCGAAATGGACCCTTCCCCTTGTAGGTTTGTAAAGACCGCTGATCATGTTGAAGATAGTGGTCTTGCCCGATCCATTAGGACCGATAATGCTGAAGATCTGTCCCTTTTTGACTTCCAGGTTCACTTCATTCACTGCGACTAGTCCGCCGAAAACAATAGTAAGATCTTGCAATTCCAGCAATGCCACGGGAACACCTCCAGTCTAGCGGTCCTTGCTGCCTGGAGGGGCAAAGCCAAGGCGTGTAATAAAACCCCAGAATCCACCTGGAGCCACCACCATGACCACCATCAGGACAAGGCCGTAAAAAATAAGTTTGAATTCCGCGAGAAATCGCAGGTATTCAAGAAGGAAGGTAACCCCTGCTGCACCTATAACCGGGCCGATCATAGTCCCCATACCACCCAGAACAAGCATCACCAGAATGTTAATGGATTCGAGAAGCACAAAACTGTCCGGGCTTATATACCCAATATAGTGGGCGTAAAGGCTTCCAGCGATACCGGCGAAGACAGCTCCAAGCGAAAAGGCGATAAGCTTGTAATAGGTCAGGTTAATACCTGCACACTCAGCTGCTATTTCGTCTTCTCTTATGGCTTTCAAAGCCCTGCCCAGTTTGGAGTTCAACAGTGAGAGGATGATCACAAAGGTGATAACTGCGAAAACCAGCACCAGGAAGTAATAGTTCAATGGTATCGAAAAATCGATCGTCCAGGAACCCAGGGTCAGGGTCGGTGGATAGTCAATCCCAACTATCCCCATGGGACCCCTTGTAAGGCTGATCCAGTTCAGAAAGACCTCATGCATGATCTGAACGAAACCTATTGTGCATATTACAAGGTAAGGCCCTCTCAATTTCAGAGCGGGGAAACCGAGCATTACACCCATAACCCATGCCATACCGGCAGCACAGGACATAGCAAGGAAAAAATTCATCCCCATTTTCAGTGTCAGAAGGGCCGAAGCATAGGCCCCCACACCGAAGAAGGCAGCATGACCCAGGGAAAGCTGACCGGCAAAACCCGTGATAATGTTTAATCCCATAGTCAGTAATGCGTATATTGCCGACATTATCAGCGTATGCATAACATAATCGCTCTCGACAAAGAAGGGGACTGCCACGGCTGCTATGAGAAGAACGGGATAAATCAGCTTTGATCTTGTCTTCATGGCATTCCTACACTTTCTCCTGGATCCGCTTGGTGAAGATCCCTTCGGGCTTGAAAAGAAGTACAAGGATAAGGATACCGAAAGCCACACCGTCACGCATGTGGGAAGAGATCATGCCGGCAGCGATGCTCTCGGATATCCCAACAAGGAATCCTCCTAAAATAGCCCCGGGAACATTGCCAAGACCTCCGATGATAACTACGGCAAAGGCTTTGACAACGACCTTTATGCCCATTACCGGAGAAACCAGGTAGAGCGGTGCGACCAGGCCACCACCGATGGCTGCCAGAGCCGAGCCGACCATGCAGGTGATCAAGGTTATTCTGTTTATGTTAATACCAACAACTTTAGCTGCGGTAAGATCCTGGGAACATGCTCTCATGGCTTTCCCGGTTTTTGTATTCTTGCTGAAGTAGTTCAGGAGAAGGATCAGCATAACGGTCACGACCACGATCAGGATCCGCTGCAGGCTGAAAGCAAGACCGAAAAACCTGACCATTACCTCTGTAAGATCCGTTGTAAGCCTTTGAGGATCGGCCCCAAATACGTATATTGCAAGGTTTTGCAATAGAACCGAGAGACCTATGGTCGAAACAATAACGCTTGTGTCATGCATTCCTCTTAAGGGCCTGAAACATAACCTTTCAATGACTATTCCGATAATGGCCATCATCACCACGGCAAAGATCATTCCAAAAAAATAGTTCATCCCGATCGTCGCTACCGCAAAAAGGGCAAGGAAAGCCCCCAGCATGTATAATTCCCCGTGGGCAAAATTCACCAGGCCCAGAATGCCGTAGATCAACGTAAGGCCAAGAGAAAAAAGCGTGTAAATGCACCCTAACACTATTCCACTGGACAAGTGTTGGAAAAATTCCATACTCAACCCCCGTTCTTTGCAGGCGAGTGGGAAGTGGCCAGGAAAACATTCTCCCCAAATCACTCGCTAAGTTTACGCTCCGCTTTTAAACTGTAAAGTTCTTCAGGAATCTTATCAGAGGGGTGCTCTCTAAAGCGTGAGAACCCCTCTGATATCAGAATCTAGTACCCTTCAGGGAATATAACGACCCGTTTGCCGTTCTCCCAGCGAATTATGTAAACAAGCTTGTCCGCCTGTCCATTTTCGTCGAAAGTGGTCGGCCCCTGAACACCGGGAAGCCCGTCAAGATCAGAAATGCCGTCTGTTATGGCCTGACGGAGCTTGGCTAAAGATTTCCAGGAATCATCTCCAAGCCCTTTTGACACATTGGCAATAATGTCTACAGCTTCATAGGTAGCGGCAGCAAACATGTCAGGATCCTTATTGTATGCTTTCTGATAGGCTTCAACGAATTTCTGTGCAAGAGGATTCGGAGAGTCTTTCTCAAAATAGCTGACGTTAATGATCCCTTCCACGTTCTCGACTCCCGCAAGCTCGGGAAACCTGTCATTTGAAAGCCCGCCCAAGGCAAGGAACTGGACCGGGAAATCGATCTCCTTGGCCTGCCGGACAATTTGGGCTCCCTCGGTAACGTTGCCACCAATGAGGAGAACCCCAGGATCTTTTCCCTTGATGCTGGTGAGCTGGGCAACCATATCGGTATCACCGGGGTTATAGCTCTCATTGGCAACTATTTCCCAGTTGAGGTTCCCCTTGACCTTCTCTACGAAAACCTCCATGATGCCTGTTCCATAATCGGTATTCTCGTAGAGGACGGCCGCCCTGTTCACTTGTCCTTCCTTGGAGAGGTTATTGAAGACCCAGTCGGCCAACTGTCCAACCTGCATCGGGTTGGTGGCACAATTACGGAATATGTAGGGATTACCACCAGCTGTTATCGCTGCAGCCGTTGATATAGGGCAAAGGTGAGGCACCTTGGACCTCTGTGTAACACCCATGGAAGCAAGGGTGCAGGAACTATTGTAATGGCCTACGGCAGCGGCGATCTGGTCACTCGTGATAAGTTTTTGCATCGAACTGACCGCTTTTGCCGGGTTGGATTCGTCATCCTCCATAAAGAGGACCACCTTTTTCCCATTCACTCCACCTGCACTGTTGATCTGGTCTACTGCGAGCTGGGCAGCTTCCTTCATGCTCTGACCGTATTGGGCGCCTGGGCCAGTCATGGGACCTACTAGGCCGATCTTCAGTTCGGCCACATCCGCCGCCAGGGCCGGGATAGCACAGACCACCAGACCCAGGACCAAGGCAAAAACTGCTAAACGCTTCATTTCTTTTTCCTCCTCAACTTACCGTATTTTAATACTCTCTTTCCTTCACGCTGCAAAAAATAAATCTCGCCTCGAGGGCATCAACTCAAGAGTTTAAGTCAGCCAGTATGCAAAAGGTGCCAGGAGGAAAACTGTAAGAATTGCCCTCTGAACATAAACTATCAGCAGGTCTTTGAAATCCATTGGTATCTTGGAGTCAAGGATCAGTACCCCGACTTCTGTCATGTAGATCAGGCCTGTAATAGAAATACCGGCACACATGAATTTTGCGGCCCTCGCAGTGCGAGCTGCCCCTATGACAGCGGAGAGGAACTGATCGGCAAAACCAAGCACAAAAGCTGGCGCGGTATCGTAAGCTTCAGGCATCCTCACGAGCTCAAGGAGCAAATAGAACGGGTAGCCAAGCCAGTTGAAAACCGGAGTATAGGTCGCAATGATCAGCACTATCGTACCCCATGCCATCACCAGGGGAAGAGTGCTGACGTAAATGGTGAGCAGTGTCTCGGTGCCGGTCCTCCATACTGTCCCAAGGTTTGAGTTCTGAGCCCTGTCGACAGCAGTCTTAACTGCCCATTGGTGGAGCGTGTAGCCTTCAGGTATCGAATCCTCCCGAATGTTACCTTTCTCTACAATGCTGTCGGTCTTTTTGTCATAGTAGGTGTCAGGCTTTTTTGAAAGCGGCCAGATACGAGGCATTACCACCGCCATGATCAGTGAAACAACATAGGTGGAGAAAAGAAGAGGGAAGTACATTTCCGGCATTCCAACAAAGTCAGCCATGACATATATGTACCCGATCCCTACCAGCGAAAAGGTCGTTGCAATAACGCTGGCCTCTCTCCCGCTGTAGTAACCCTCGCTGTGCATCTTGCGGGTAATGACAACACCGACTGATGGGCTTCCGAGCCAGGAGGCAAGGCAATCTATGGAGGCCCTCCCAGGAATTGTAAAGAGAGGCTTCATTACCTTCCGGGCCAGGGTGCCGACATATTCCATGAACCCGAAATCAGTCAGGGGAGCAATAAGGAAGCTTGTGAAAACGAAAAGTGCGACAAGAATTGGTATCAGCACCAGAGCAGGTGTGCCCCCAGTATCCATGGACCAGACAAACTCAGGTCCAATTTTATAAACGACCATTACGTAGAGGACAGCACCGAGGACCCTGGAAACAGACCATAGAGGTTTGACAATAAATAGGTTCCTCAGGAACTCGTTGCTGGTTATCCAGTCAGGTTTTGCGACAACAGCATAAAAAGTTAGTGCGGCCGAAAGACACACAAGGCCCATTCCAATGTAGGGTAGTTGTTGTTTCAGTACTGCGCGAAGGAAATCGGAAAGGAGTCCTATGATAATAGTAAAAGTTCCATCCTTGGGGATGGGGAGCAAAAAGACCGCCGCACCGATGAGCGACGGTATGAGGAAACGGAGAAACTGTTCGGAAGAATACCCTTTTTCCTTTTTTCCGTTCTCTTTCATACTAACACCTCCTTCTGTACGCTATCCTGGCCAAAAAAGAAAATGAATCAGCAAAAAACCTTCATGATCTGACCTTGTGGAGTTTGCCTAAGACAACCACCTCCCCTCTTTGTCGGAGGGAAAAGATCTTGTCAGAACCGAGTCACAGCAAAAAGGGCGACCCCATACATGTTGATTAATGGGGCCGCCCCGGTGATCAGCTCATACAGCGTCCCTTTCAAGCGGAAAGGTGAGGCAACGAGGCCCTCCCCCACCCATTGTGAACATTGACAGGTGAGGCGTCAAAACTTCAAAACCATGGGCCTTGATCCTCTTGTTTACCTCTGCGTTCTCGGCAAAGGAGAGAATCCTTTTGCTGTCGATCGCCAGAACATTATTTTTCAATTCCATGGCATCAGATGCAGAGACATCAATGACTTCTATGCGTTTCTTTCCAAGCAGTTCGAGAAAATCATGGGGAAGACCCTCAGGACACGCCAGGCACAGATTTTCTGCAAGCATAACGAAAAGAAGGTCCAGATGCAGATATTTGGGGTCGAAGTGCACCGGGAACAGTTCAACACCTTCCGGAGCTAGAATTTCTGCAGCAGACTCAACCGCTTCAAGAGTACTACGGGCTCCAACACCAACAGCGAGGGTCTTGTTGTCGACAAAGTGGACGTCTCCCCCTTCGAAAGCACCGCACACTACCTGGCCCATGATCGGGAACCCCTTGTCGCTGAGGTACTTTTCAAAAAGATCCTCTTCTCCCATCCTTACCGGAAGCCTGAACCTGCCCAGAAGGGCTCCTCCAGGAACGTTCTTGCCGAAATCTCTTGTATAGACCATGTAATGGTGCGGCTTACTGGGTTCGACGAAAAACACTTCCACTCCAGCCGATCGAAGAGCGGAAGTCAGCTCGTTGTGTTGTTCCTGGGCAAGATCGTAACTGAATACCTGTTGGTTCTCGCCAATGTTCTTTTTGGCAACTTCGTTGATCGCCTCCCATCTGAAAAAGGTCGGCCTGCAAAGGAGTATCTTCCTGAGGTTTCCGTACTCGTTATCCATATAGGGCATCTTTATTTCAACTCTTTTCTGACAATTAAGGTTATTTCAGGTACTTCTCGAAAGCCTTTTCGAGTATGTCAAAACCGGCGTTGAGCTGATCGTCGGTTATAACAAGTGGCATAAGGAACCGTATGTTATTCCCTCTTACACCGCAATTCAGGATTAACAGACCATTCTTCCAGCATTCCTTGACGATCGCTCCTGTTTCTTCTGCCGCCGGCGCCTTCGTGTCCCTGTCTTTTACAAGTTCCACTGCGAGCATTGCACCTCTTCCACGGATGTCTCCAATCATGGAGAAACGATCCCGCATTTTTTCAAGGCGCTGTTTCATCAGCTGGCCGACATGCATCGCTTTTGCAGGGAAATCGTCTCTCTTCATAATTTCTACAACTTTCAGGCCTGCTGCTGCGGAAAGGGGGTTACCCGCAAAGGTCCCGCCAATGCCGCCCGCATGTGTCGCATCCATGATCTCGGCCTTACCAGTAACTGCTGCGATAGGAAGTCCAGCGGCCATGGACTTGGCAGTTGTCACAAGGTCGGGGGTTACACTCCAGTAATCATGGGCGAACATCTTCCCTGTCCTGGCGAAACCGCTCTGGATCTCATCAGCGATGAGGACGATCCCGTTCTCATCACAGATCTTGCGAAGCCTTTCGACATATTCATCGGGAGGAAGGATGAACCCACCTTCGCCCTGAACGGGTTCGATAATGACTGCTGCCACTTCGGAAGCATCCACCTCTTCAAGGAAGAAATCCTCAAAGCGATTTGCGCAATGAAGTCCGCAGGTTTTCCGGTCAAGACCAAAGGGGCAACGGTAACAGTAGGGAAACTCCATCCTGTGGATACCAGGAGCGAAAGGACCGAAGCCGAATTTGTAAGGTTTAACTTTGCTTGTCAGCGACATTGTCATCAAGGTCCTTCCATGGAAAGCACCCGTAAAGGTGATAATTTCAGTCCTTTTTGTGTATTTTCTCGCTATCTTGATCGCATTTTCTACAGCTTCAGCGCCGCTGTTGACAAAAAAGGTCTTTTTGGCATGATCCCCAGGCATTAGCAGGTTAAGCTCTTTGGCCAGTTTCCCATATTGCTCATAGTAAACATTGTTGATCATGGTATGGAAAAACTTTTCCGCCTGCTCTTTGACTACTTCTACGACCTCAGCATTGGAGTAACCGATGTTGAGGACACCAATGCCTCCGGCAAAATCCAGGAAAACATTGCCGTCAACATCTTCGAAAAGCGCGCCCTCGGCTCTCTTGACGAAAGTCGGAAGGACGTTGGAGACCCCGGAAGGAACGTTTTCCTTGTGGAGAGCCAATAATTCCTGCGCCTTAGGTCCGGGCACCTCTGGTGTTACGATTCCAGGCTTTTCCAATTTCACCATTTCCAAAACCTCCTCGATATTTTGTAGCAGCTAATTTGATATATTTCGGTACAAAAAACGCTATCTCCTGAATCCAAGGCGGTAGGATATCTCTTCAGCACCGTCTTTCAAGTTATGGATCCATAAATGAGTATTCTCTTCGCTGAAAAAAGCCTTCCTTCCGCCAAGGCACAAACAGGACCATACTTTCCCATTCTTGTCCAGAATGGGAACTCCTATTCCAAAAACGCCAACAGTATGCTCTTCATCACTGATGCCGTAACCCTGTTCTCTGATCCTCCGGTATTCATTCAGTATCCCTTCCCGGGTAACAATAGTCCTGGGAGTTTTTGGTTCCAGCTCCTCTTCGTCAAGCAACTTGTTGATCAGGGCGATATCCTGATAGGCACCAAGCACCTTGCCTGCCACACCGGCATGGATCTGGGTTTTCTTCCCCGTCAAGCCCTTGAAAAGGGTAAAATCACTTGAACCGTCGATCTTGTATGCCATGAAGGCCTGAGTCCCGTCCCAAATGCCTATGTACACACTCTGCTTTGTGCTTACAGCAAGTCTCTTGATGACTGGTTTGGCAATATCCCAGATACCTTTAAGATCACTGTAGACACTCCCTAAACGGAAAAGCATCGGGCCAAGAAAGTATTTTTTAGAGGTAGGGTTCTGTACGATGAGGTTTTCTTCGACAAGCGTCGTAACTATCTTATGAATGCAGCTTTTTGAAACTTGCATCTCATGAGCGAGCTCGGTAATACCCATCTCATATGGAGGTTCGCCCAGTCGCTTGAGTATATAGATCAGTTTTTCAGCGCTGTTCATTCGGCCCTCCTGTTCTCTGTGAAAGAACATATTTCACCCCAGAAGAACTACCAACTTATTCTTCATCTTATGGCATAGTTTGTCAAGAGCACGAGTTGCCTCACCAAAAATCTAGACGAAACGGATACGTTGCCTCACCTAAGGATCTATGCGAAAGGTATAGCATCTTCCCGAAGGGCATGGCCCGGAGGGAAGGGGGAAGGACGGGTGAGACTCTC
>Ga0228536_1001841_pt1 | contig 16123 bp, 16 predicted proteins | sample SJ1Smetagenome_FD_168611 | JGI IMG/M metagenome (GOLD analysis project Ga0228536, IMG submission 168611) | Enriched culture of PCE-dechlorinating microbial communities from Ithaca, New York, USA - SJ1.S | ecosystem: Engineered > Modeled > Simulated communities (microbial... > Unclassified...
ATCATAATTCAAGAGGAGGCTGTACAAGGTGACCAAGGCAGAACTCGTAACTGAGGTAGCAAAGGCGACAGGGTTGAACAAGAAGGCATCCGGCGCTGCCGTCGGAGCGGTTTTCGAAGCCATCGAAGGTGCGCTTTCCAAGGGTGAAAAGGTTCAGCTCGTGGGATTCGGCACGTTCGAGGTCAGGGAAAGAGCTGCACGGGAAGGCCGGAATCCTCAGGACCCAAAGAAAGTCATCAAGATTCCTGCCAAGAAAGTCCCTGTTTTCAGGCCCGGCAAAGCTCTCAAGGACAAGGTGGAATAGCTCCTCTGTTTTCTTTTTTTCACCGCCTCTTTCCTGTCAAACAGGAAAGAGGCCTTTTTTTCCCTCCGCGCAACGCCGTAATTCCAGCCACTGAAGAGCCGACAGTTCCTCAGCCCTTGAGTTTTCCCCTATCCCGGCCTGTTCAAAGAAGTCCTGCCATGGCAGGGCAGGATGAAATCCACGAAGGTTTTTCAGCAGCTTCTTTCTGCGCTGGGAAAACCCCGAACGAAGCATTCCCCGCCACAAACTGTCCACCGGCAGCTTACTATGCTCTCCGGAAAGGAGAATTTCCAGCAGGCACGAATCCACACCAGGAACCGGGCGGAACACTTCCCGCGGGACGTTTCTTACTGCAGATGCTTTCCCCATCAATTCGAGAGTGATTCCAAGCGGATAGCGGCTCTTTGTCCCTGACGGAGCGGTGATGCGCTCTGCAGCCTCTTTCTGGACCATGAGGAGATAATACCGTACCGAAGGAAGTTCTTCGAGCAGTCTCCAGATAAGGGGGGTAGTGATGTTATAGGGAATATTCGCAATCACTTTTCCCGGAGGAGGAGAAAAGGAAGAGTATGCCGCCTCCATAGCGTCCCCCCAGATGAGCCTGAATCTCCGGGGATGAAGTGCTTCAATACCCGAAAGGAAAGGTTCCAGGGCCCTGTCGATTTCCACGCTGTACAGCAGGCTGCAGGAAGAGGCAAGTATTTCCCTTGTAAGTACTCCCTTTCCCGGTCCGATTTCCAGAACGACGTCTTCCGCGCCGGGAGATGCCCGTTCCACGATGAACCTTAGAATGTTCCGGTCGACAAGGAAATTCTGGCCGAGGCTCTTCTTGTGACGAAAGTTTTCGGACTCCATCATTTTAGCCCTCGTATTCAAAAAATAAAAAAAGCGGGGCAATATGCCCCGCTTGTCATTTCTGGTCGGGACGAGAGGATTCGAACCTCCGACCACCTGCACCCCATGCAGGTACGCTAACCAGACTGCGCTACGTCCCGTACTGACCGGGATATTCTACCCTGTTCCAGCTCTCCGGTCAAGGGAGAAAAAATAATGTACTCTTTTGAAAAAGAGGGAGAGGTACAGCCTCTCCCTCACGGCGTTTAAAATTACGCTTCCGCCTTTACCGGCTGTTTGCCCATTTCGGCGAGCTGGCGGTAGATTTCATACCGTTCCCTGGCGTCCTTTTCAGCCTTTTCAAAGAGCTCATCGGCTGTATCGGGGAACTCCTTCTTCAGGGAAGCGTAGCGGACTTCGCTCATAAGGAATTCCTTGAAATCAGCCTTCGGTTCCTTGGAGTCGAGGACGAAGGGGTTCTTTCCTTCAAGGGCGAGGTCGGGGTTGTACCTGTAGAGATGCCAGTAACCAGCTTCCACGGCTTTCTTCGTCTGCTCCTGGGTCTTGCCCATGCCGGCTCCGATTCCGTGGGCGATGCAGGGGGCATAGGCGATGATGAGGGAGGGGCCCTTATACGCCTCAGCTTCCTTTATTGCCTTCATGAGCTGGTTCTTGTCAGCCCCCATACCGACCTGGGCGACGTAAACGTACCCGTAGGTCATGGCGATCCTTCCGAGGTCCTTCTTTTTCACCCGTTTACCCGCTGCGGCAAACTTGGCGATGGCAGCGGTGGGAGTTGCTTTCGAGGACTGGCCGCCGGTATTGGAGTATACCTCGGTGTCAAGAACGAACACGTTCACGTCTTCACCGGAAGCAAGGACATGGTCGAGGCCGCCGAAACCGATATCGTATGCCCAGCCGTCGCCTCCGAAGATCCAGAGGGACTTCTTTACGAGGTAGTCCTTTCTGCATGCTATCTCGCAGAGAAGCTTGTTTCCTTCCGCCCCTATATCGCGGTCAAGAACTGCAAGAACCTTTTCGGCTGCAGCCTTGGATTTCTCTCCGTCTTCCATGGATTCAAGCCACTCGCTGAAAGCAGACTTCATGTCTTCAGGAATATCCATCTCCACGAGATCCTTCATCGCATCGACGATATATGTCATAGTGGCATTGAGGGAGAGTTTCATTCCGTAACCGTATTCTGCATTATCCTCGAAAAGGGAGTTGGCCCATGCAGGTCCCTGTCCCTTTGCATTTACGGTGTAGGGCATGCTCGGTGCGGATCCTCCCCAGATGGAAGAGCATCCGGTGGCGTTGGCTACGATCATCCTGTCGCCGAAGAGCTGTGTGACGAGCTTGATGTAGGGTGTTTCTCCGCATCCGGCGCACGCTCCCGAGAACTCAAGGAGGGGCTGGGAGAACTGGCTTCCCTTAACGGTGAACTTGTTCGTCTCTGCAGACTTGTCCGAAACGGTGAGGGCGTAGTTCCAGTTCGGGATTTCCTTCTCCTGGCTCACGAGGGGTTTCATCTCGAGGGCTCCCACCGGGCAGATGTCCGCGCAGTTTCCGCATCCGAGGCAGTCGAGAGCGTTGACCTGCATCTTGTACTTGTGCCCCGGGAATTCCTTGCCCTTCACTTCAACGGCACCGAAACCTTCCGGCGCTGCTGCAGCCTCTTCGTCGTTCAGAAGGAAGGGACGGATCGCGGCATGTGGGCACACCATGGAGCACTGGTTGCACTGGATGCACTTGCCGCTATTCCACTCGGGAACGTTGACGGCGACGCCACGTTTCTCGAAAGCCGCGGTTCCCGACGGGAAATGTCCGTCCTCGCGGCCGATGAAAGCGCTGACAGGAATACTATCGCCTTTCTGGGCATTGATGGGCATGCACACTTCCCGTATGAAATCAGGAATTTCCTCGGGAAGGCCGCTCACAAGGACAGGATCGGCCGTTGCTTCGGCCCATTCTGCAGGGACCTCGATCTTTTTCAGGGCATCCATTCCGGCGTCCACAGCCTTGTAGTTCATCTCGAGGATTTTATCGCCCTTCTTGCCGTAGGTATGATCGATGGCGTCCTTCATGTATTTCACTGCATCCTCGATGGGAATAACGCCGGAAAGCTTGAAGAATGCCGACTGCATGATCATGTTGATCCTGTTGCCGAGTCCGATCTCCTCTCCGATATCGGTTCCGTTGAGGATGTAGAAGTTGATCTTCTTGTTTGCGAGGTACCGTTTCACCCTGGCCGGAAGATGGCTTTCAAGATCTTCAGTGGTCGTCCACTGGGTGTTCAGAAGGAACGTTCCGCCTTCCTTCAGGCCTGCAAGCACATCGTACAGGTGGACATACTCCTGCTTGTGGCATGCAATGAAGTCAGCCGTGTCGATGAGGTAGGTAGACTTGATGGGCTTTTTGCCGAAGCGGAGGTGGGAAACCGTTATGCCGCCGGACTTTTTCGAGTCGTAGGCGAAATAGCCCTGGGCGTACAGGTCGGTCTCGTCACCGATGATTTTGATGGAGTTCTTGTTGGCGCCCACTGTTCCGTCGGAGCCAAGGCCCCAGAACTTGCAGCGGATTGTTCCCTCCGGTGCCGCGGCGATCTCCTCGGCTACGGGTAGGGAGGTGAAGGTCACATCGTCGGTGATGCTGATGGTGAAATGATCCCTCGGCTGGTAGGACTTGAGGTTGTCGAATACGGACTTTATATGGGTCGGGGTGGTGTCCTTGGATCCGAGACCGTACCTTCCGCCGATGACGAGCGGCTTGACGGCCTTGTCCTTGAAGAGCGTGCAGACGTCCTCATACAGGGGTTCCCCGAGGGCACCGATCTCCTTGCACCTGTCGAGGACAGCAATACGCTTCACGGAGGCAGGAAGAGCATCAAAGAAGAATTTCTCCGAGAAGGGCCTGTACAGGTGGACTTCCACTACTCCTGTCTTTTCTCCCCTGGCGTTCAGGAAGTCGACGGTCTCCTCAATTGCCTGACAGACGGAACCCATGGCCACTATGACGTTCTCGGCATCGGGTGCGCCGTAGTAGTTGAACGGATGGTACTCACGTCCGGTGAGCTTTTTGATCTCCTGCATGTAGGCTTCAACTAACTCGGGGATATCGGTGTAGAACCGGTTGATTGCTTCCTTGGCCTGGAAGAAAATATCCGGGTTCTGCGCGGTCCCCTTCTGGTAGGGATGTTCGGGGTTCAGGGCGCGGGCCTTGAATCTGGCGATCGCATCATAATCAACGATTTTTGCGAGGTCGTCATATTCAAGGACGTCGATCTTCTGGATCTCGTGGGAGGTGCGGAATCCGTCAAAGAAGTTAAGAAAGGGGATGCTGGCCTTAATTGCGGAAAGATGGGAAACTGCGGTGAGATCCATGACCTCCTGCACGCTGCCGGAAGCGAGCATGGCAAAACCTGTTCCGCGGCAGGCCATAACGTCGCTGTGGTCACCGAATATGGACAGGGCGTGAGCCGCAAGGGACCGTGCAGTTACGTCAAAGACACCCGGAAGCATTTCGCCTGCTATCTTGTACATGTTGGGCATCATGAGGAGAAGTCCCTGGGAGGCCGTGAAAGTTGTGGAGAGAGACCCTGCCGAAAGGCTCCCATGGACAGCGCCTGCCGCTCCCGCTTCAGACTGCAGTTCGGTTACCTGAACCGTCTTCCCGAAAATGTTCTTCCTTCCATGAGCTGCCCATTCGTCCACTACTTCGGGCATGGGCGAGGACGGCGTTATGGGATAAATCGCAGCAACTTCGGTAAAGGCATATGAAACATGAGCCGCAGCGGTGTTGCCGTCCATGGTTTTCCAGTTTCTTTTCATTAAGGTACCCCCTCTTTGATTTCAGGCATAAGGGACAACCCCCCGGCCTGTTTTATTATTTCCCTGTAAAGTGAAAGGTGAAACGAAATTGTATGAACCCAAACCCTTTTTATTTTACAACAAAAACGGTTTTTTGCATTCTGTATAATTGGGGAGGAAGAAAAACAGGAGAAACCAAAAAAATCTTTTTTCACGTGCTGATATTACCATAAAGAGGCGTCCGGTCAAATCGTGAAATATGTTGCTTTTTCGGATAGAATCCGGAACTCCCTTTCAATGTTCCGTAATCTTCTTCGGATTGCTGAAAATACTGTTATAATTATTGACTTGAAAGATTTTTGCGTATCCGGAGAATGAAAAGAGGTACAAAGCGTGACGGATATCAGCCATATTATCGTAGCACCGGAAAATGAACAACTGCCCCTTGCTATGACCATGAACAGAAGCGAGGCACGGGTTTTTGTTGAAATCGGCTTCGGCAACGGCGAATTTCTCACCCACATTGCCGGCCAAAATCCTGACGATGTGTTCTGGGGTGTGGAGATGTCCCGTTCATGTATCCTCCGGGCACTTAAAAGGATCCGGAAAAACGTTCCGGGAAATGCCTTTCTTGTCTGCTGCGATGCACGTTTCTTCCTCAAGGAATGCGTCCCTCAAGGATCGCTGAACGGTGTATTCATGAATTTTCCCTGCCCATGGCCTAAAAAGAAACACTCGAAACGGCGTGTTTCAAGCGGTGATTTTTCTTCCGTGATCGCCAGTGTCCTCAAGCCGGGGGGAATCTTTGAACTTGCGACCGATGAAGAATGGTACGGCATGGAAGTAAGGAACGCGCTTTCAGCGGTTCCCGGCCTTGAGCTCGAAAGCTGGGCGGTAAATCCCGAACGGGATGTGACGACCAAGTACGAACGAAAATGGATCGGGATGGGCAAAAAAATTTACCTTTCCCGTTTTGTGAAAACAGAATCGGATGCCGCAAGAATTCCGGCTTCTCCGGGGAGGGCAGGGCAAATGCATGTACGGGTCACAGGCAAGGGTTCTCTTGACCTGTTTCTGAAGGAAATCTACGGTCAGGGAGAAGGGGAAGGGGAAACCCTGTGGGTCTGCAAAAAAACGTATGCTTCTCCTGACGGTGTCCACCTGCTGGAAATAGTGGCGACGGACGGGGCATTCGAGCAGAAGTTTTTTCTGCAGTTCGTGGAACGGGAAGAGGATGTGCTGGTAAAAATCGCCCCCTATTCGTCTCCTTTTCTTACCCCGTCGGTAAAAGGGGCAATTGAGGGAACAGCAGAAAAACTGAAGTCTTTTCTCGGGCGCCCTGACGCTCCTGAAAGACATATTTAAAGAAGGGACTTCAGTTGAAAGACGCGCGCCCCACATCGGGAAAGGTGCTGCAGGCACTTTTCAACATACTTGGAGATATCAGGGGGTGCTCTTTTCTTGACCTCTTTTCGGGAACGGGCAGAGTAGCCCGTTTTGCAGTCGACAGGGGAGCGTCCCCCGTTGCAGCGGTAGAAATTCTCGGAGCCCGTGCCGCAGACATAAAAAAACTTTTCAGGAACGACCGTGACGCAATCGTCCTTACAATGGACGTGCGGCGGGGGATTTCCTGGCTGCGCAGAAAGGGATATCTTTTCGATATCATCTTTGCAGACCCTCCGTACGGTGCAGGGTGGCCGCTGATATTAGGAGACATCCTGACACCTCCCGAGGGCGGCGTTCTTTCTGAGGAAGGACTGATCGTGATCGAGCATTCCGTGCGGGAAGAAGTAAAAACAGGTAACGAGTTTGTAATAACAGACCGGAGGGAATACGGTGATACTGTTCTGACATTCCTGAGGAAAGCCAGGAGAGGGGGAGAAGGGTGAAACGATCATTAACTGCAGTCTATCCGGGCTCTTTTGACCCGATAACCAACGGTCATATTTATATCGCCGAAAGGGCGGCCGCTCTTTTCGACGAAGTGATCGTCAGTGTCCTCTTAAACCCGCAGAAAAAAGCGGCTTTCACTGTTGAGGAACGGAAAGCCATGGCCAGAGAAGCGTTAAGCCATCTGCCCAACGTGAAGGTCAATTCATTTTCCGGGCTTCTCGTCGACTTTCTCCGCCAGGAACAGAGCAGGATCATTATCCGCGGACTCAGGGCTCTTTCCGATTTTGAATATGAATTCCAGCTCGCACTGATGAACCGCCAGCTGGCACCCGAGATAGAAACCCTGTTCATCGTCACTGAGGCCCGCTACTCCTATCTTTCCAGCCATGCAGTCAAGGAGATCTACCAGTTCGGGGGGCCTGTCCATGAAATGGTTCCTCCCGGGGTGTTCCGCCGTCTTCGGGAACGCTTCCCTCTTCCCCGGAATATTCTTCCGTCCTGATGAGAGGCCGGCGTTTTTTCTCGTATCCCGGGGAGAAAACGCCGGTCAGTGTTTCCCAGAGCCTGCAGGCTCTGGTTTCAATTTCGGAAAGCATGAGAAGTTTTCTGTCTCCACTTACAGGATGCTTCCCTGCCACGGGAATGGCGGAGGTTTTCCTCATTTTTCTGAGCATCCACAATCCTCCCCGGTCCGCACCGAGGACACGTATATAGGCCGGTCCCGACTCCTGAAGCTGCCGGTTCTCGTCGTGCCGTATACCCAGAAGAAAGTGAATGAGCTGCCGCTGCACCCTTCCCCTTGGATATCTGCCGGTGACGCATCGTGAAACAAATTCATCCCAGGAAGTGCTCTCCGGTGCAAATTTCAGGAAACGGTTCTCCATCCCTTCCGTCATTTCGGAAGAAAGGGCGATTTCACTCGCCGGAGTCCCGAGAAGCATGTACCGCGCCATCCTCCACAACAGTTCCCGGGAAGCAACGATCCGCCCTTCATCAAGGCATCTCGACAGTACAGCCGCGGAACTCTCAGGAATACCGTTTTCAAGTCCATTCAGTTTTCCTTCCCTTATATTCTTCCGTATTGCCGTCGCGCTCGGAAAACCTGACGGCTCAGTACAGATATCATGAAAACCTGCACCTATCCTGCCCACAGGATTCCAGGTGACAGGGTAGCCTTTTTTCCGGATCCGTTCCATGTACGCAAGAGCAAGGGAATTGTTCGGAGAGGAAACGAATGTGCCGAACTCAGGCCTTACGGCTGCCAATGCATGCGCCCTTGCCTTTACGTAGGAAAATCCCGAATTCAGGAATTTTTTCAGATTATCCTTGAAATATTGAGGCTCCTGCACTAAAATATTAAGGATTGCTTCAACATCGCATTCAGGCTGTTCCATACCAAAAGAAAGCGATCGGACAAGTCCCGTGGCAGTAAGAATGTCGACCGCCCCGGATGCGAATATGCCCGCGTTATGACAGGAAAAAAAAGCGGGAAGCTCGAGGACTAGGTTCGCACCCGCTGAAAGGGCGGATTCGGCTCTGTCCCATTTGCTGAGCAGCGCCGGTTCTCCCCGCTGGGTAAAGTAGGACGAAAGGGCCACTATTATTCCGTCGCTCCCGTTTTCCCGCGTTTTTCGGATATGGTACAGGTGACCATTGTGAAGAGGGTTGTACTCGGCAATTATGCCGGTTATGTTTTTAAAAATGGGATCATCTGCTTTCCGCGATTTATAATCAGTGCCATTACAATACAGCCGGCGGAAGCCGGCGGTCAAGAAGAGAGGAAGGGGTAACCCGATGAAAATTCTGGTGATCAACTGCGGCAGTTCATCTCTAAAGTACCAGCTGTTCGACATGAAAGACGAGTCAGTGCTCGCCAAGGGCCTGGTGGAGCGTATAGGAATCGAAGGCGCCCGTATCAAGCATACCAGGACGGGCATGGATCCGGTGATCAAAAATACTGATATTCCCAACCACAAAGTGGCATTCAAGGTTGTTGAAGGAGCCCTTCTTGACGAAAATCACGGAGTCCTGAAGAGCCTTGACGAACTTGCAGCGGTCGGGCACAGGGTCGTTCACGCAGGGGAAAAATACGCAGGCTCGGTCATGATAACCCAGGACGTGATCAACGCTCTCGAGGAATGCGTTCCCCTTGCTCCTCTCCATAACCCGGCGAACCTGATGGGCATCTATGCCGTAACGGACGCACTTCCCAAGATACCGCAGGTGGGTGTTTTCGACACCGCGTTCCATCAGACCATGCCGGGGTGCGCATACATGTACGGAGTTCCCTATCACTACTATGAGAAATACAAGGTCCGCCGGTACGGATTCCACGGAACCAGCCATTTCTATGTTTCACGGAGAGCAGCCGAAATTCTCGGAAAACCGGTGGAATCCCTGAACATCGTCACCTGTCATATGGGCAACGGCAGTTCGATCGCTGCTGTCAAGGGAGGGAAGTCGGTGGACACAAGCATGGGCTTCAGCCCCCTTCCCGGCGTGATCATGGGTACGCGGTCAGGTGACGTCGATCCTCTGCTTATCTCTTTTCTAGCAGAGCAGGAAGGAATTGACAACAAGGCCATGAGCCACATCCTCAATAAGGAAAGCGGCCTTCTCGGAATTTCCGGCGTGAGCAGCGATCTCCGGGACGTGGAGGAAGCAGCTGACAACGGCAACAGCAGAGCAAAGCTTGCGGAAGATATGCTGTATTACGGAGTGAAAAAATACATCGGTTCGTATGCGGCCGCAATGGGGGGTCTTGATGTCCTTGTTTTCACGGCAGGAATCGGTGAAAATAGCGCCCGTGCCAGGGAAGGCATCTGCTCAGGCCTCGAATTCATGGGGGTAAAGATCGACAGTGAAAAGAACAAGGTAAGGGGAAAAGAGACGGTCATCAGCACAGAGGACAGCAAGGTCAAGGTTCTTATCGTGCCCACGGATGAAGAACTCGTCATTGCCCGCGATACGAAGAAGATAGCACTCGACCGCCGCTGAAGGCGAAACCGGCTGCAGAAACGGGAGGGAGAACCTGTGGCGCTTACGGAAAGGCCTGCTTCATGGAAATTTGAAATAGAAATGCCGGAAATGGGAAACTCCGACTCCATTACCGTTCTTTCCGCAGAACCCGCTAAAGAAAGCCTGGAGGCTATTCTCTACGACGGGCAGATTTTCGAATTTACGAAATCCCTTTCCGTTTCTGCAGAAGCAAGATGGGCAGGAGAGGATGTTTCCGTTTCAGTTTCCGTGGAAACTACATTTTCTTCTCCGTGTTCGAGGTGTCTTGCACCATCAGATATTGAAATTATGAACGATTTCATGTATCTTTATTCCTTGCGTAAGAACGAGGCTTCCGGAGAGAAGCATGAAGAGGATGACTCCCAGGTCGTGACGGTTTCCAGGTGGACACGATTCCTTGATATATCAGACCAGGTCTGGGAATCGGTTATTCTCTCTCTGCCCCGGCAGGTTCTGTGTTCCAAGGACTGCAGAGGATTGTGTCCCTTTTGCGGAAAACCCCTGAAGGAAGAGAAATGCGGATGCTCTCCGGATACTCTGGATCCAAGGTTTCAGAAGCTCCTCGGAGTCAGAATAGAGGAGACGCAAGAATAAGACAAAGGAGGGAAGTCAAATATGGCAGTGCCGAAAAGCAGGGTATCCCACGCCCGTACACATAAAAGAAAGTCCGAGTGGATCGGGGCTCTTTCCACCCCTGAAGTGACCACCTGCCCCCATTGCGGGGAAGTGATCATGAACTACCGGGCTTGTGGGGAATGCGGTTATTACCGGGGCCGTAAAGTCGTAAAGACAGCAGCCGAAGAAAAGAAGGAAGCGTAATCGGGCGGAAATAGGGGAGGAAGGGAAACCTTCCTCTTTTTTTTATTTTTTATTATTGACCAATAGCATTGATGGTACTATACTTACCCCTAATTAAGAGCTGATGCTATTATCAGGTAACAAATTGGAGGGGACTTCCATCAAGTCTCAAAGGAAAAAAAACCGGCAGGACAGGCTTTTGAAACTTATCGAACAGAACCCGCTTGCAACGGATGAAGAACTGGCCTCTCTCTTAACGGCGAGCGTCAGCACGATCCGTCTTGACAGGGCTGTGCTCGGGGTTCCTGAACTCAGGGAACGGATGCGTTCAATGGCCCAGAAAGCCACGAGCAGGCTTCGTTCACTGAAACAGAGCGAGGTCGTGGGAGACCTTCTTGAACTGGAACCGAACAAATGGGCCCTTTCCGTTCTTGCAACGGGAAGGGAAATGGCCTTCCGGGAAACCGACCTGGTCTGGGATCATTACATTTATGCCCAGGCAAGTTCTATTGCCATAGCTGTCGTGGAAGCCGACCTTGTCATTGTGGATTCCATGAGGGGTGAATACAAGGGGCATGCCATGGTTGGAGATTCACTGGTAGCCCGTGCAAAAGTCGGGGTCAACAAGGATGATAAGTATATCGTCAGCGTGAGGACGAAAGTGGCGGAAAAAGAAATTTTCGTCGGGAGATTCATAGCGGCAGTTGTTTCCAAAAACACCCTTGTTTAGTGTGAGAGAGGTGGATTTTTTTGATACTGGCTCTTGATGCCATGGGCGGAGACCATGGTCCTTTTGAGATTTGTAAAGGGGCTGCAGCCGCCTGCAGTGAAAACGCCGACCTGGAACTCGTCCTCGTGGGAAAAGAATCCATGATTGCTCCTATGATCGACGATGTCTCTTCTGATATCAGAAAACGCATTTCAATTGTTCACGCCGAAGAGCAGATCGGCATGGACGAGCACCCCACCATTGCCATGAGGAAAAAAAGGCACTCAAGTCTCAGGCTGGCGATGGAAATGGTGAGAAGCAAAGAGGCAAGCGGCTGTATTTCTGCTGGTAATACCGGCGCCATAGTGGCAGGAGGCGTCCTGGTAGTAGGACGTATTTCAGGAATTGACAGGCCGGCTTTTGGGGTCGCACTGCCGACACTGAACAAGTACACCTTTCTTCTTGACGTCGGGGCAACAGTACGCAGCAAGCCCATAAATCTTTTCCAGTTTGCCCATATGGGAAACATATATTCCAAAAAAATCCTGGGAGTAGCCTCACCACAGGTTGCGCTTCTGGCTAACGGATCGGAAGAAATAAAGGGCGACGAGGTCATCGCGAGTGCCAAGGAACTGCTGAAAGCCAGCAGACTTAATTTTACCGGCTACGTGGAAGGCGACGATATCCCCTACAGCAAAGCGGACGTTGTTGTCTGCGACGGGTTTTCAGGCAACGTGGTACTGAAGTTTGCAGAGGGACTCATGCATGCGGTATATTCGATCCTGAAGGAAGAAATGGGGCACAGGATTCTTCCGAAGGTCGGGATGGTCTTTATGATCCCCATGATGAAGGATCTCTGGTCCAGGTTTAATTACGAGAAACACGGAGGCACTCCTCTTCTTGGAGTAAACGGCATTATCGTGAAAGCACACGGCCGTTCAAAAGCGCCGGCTATCACCAATGCCCTGAGAGTTGCACGGAATTTTGTCATTCAGAACGGTGTAGAGCTGATCAGGGAAGAGTTAGGGTAAAGGAGGTTCCCCTATGGGATTCTTTAACGGTGTACCGGTCTCTATCAAGGGAACCGGCATGTATGTACCGGAAAAGGTGCTCACGAACCAGGACCTTATGGCAATGGTGGATACGAGTGACGAATGGATCCGCGATCGAACCGGCATACGCCGCCGTCATATTGCCGCGGAAGGTGAACTGACGAGTTCCATAGCAGAAAAAGCCTCCCGGGAAGCCCTTCGTGACAGCGGTATTTCCCCTGAGGACCTTGATATGGTTATTGTGGCCACAAACAGCCCTGACACACTTTTCCCGGGGGTAGCCCCCAAGCTTCAGGGAATGCTTGAAGCAAAAAAGGCAGGTGCTTTCGACGTTCAGTCAGGATGCACAAGCGGAGTGTATGCTATGGCGATCGCAGCCGGAGGCATAGCCTCAGGAATGTGGAAAAATGTGCTCGTGGTAGGGGCAGAGGTACTTTCCAGGATAATTGACTGGACAGACAGGAACACCTGCGTTCTTTTCGGTGACGGGGCAGGGGCGATGGTCCTCGGACCTGCCTCTGAGGGTGAAGGACATTTCATCTCGGCTGACATGAGGTCTGACGGAACAAAGCACGACCAGATCACACTGCTCGGGGGCCTGGTAGAGTACCCTGCCTCCGGGGAAACCATTGAAAAGAAGCTTCATTATGTTGCAATGAAAGGCAATGATGTTTTCAAATTTGTCAACAGGGTCATTCCTCCGTTCCTGAAAGAATATTGCCTGGAATCGGGATTCCAGGCAGAGGACATTTCGTGGTGGTTTTTCCACCAGGCGAACCAGAGAATTATTGATAAGACAGCCGAAAGGCTCGGTATTGATCCTAAAAAAGTAATCATCAACATTGACGAATACGGAAACACGTCCGCAGCATCAGTTTTCCTTGCACTCACTGAATTCATGCGTGAAGGCAAACTGCAGAAAGGCGAAAAACTGCTCTTCACCGCATTCGGAGCAGGCATGACATATGGAGGTATTATCTATGAAGCATGACACCGGCAGCTGTTTCCAGGCCAACAGGGTCACCCGCCTGCTGGGCTGTTCCTACCCGCTCGTGCAGGGAGGCATGGCCTGGGTTGCGGATGCGAATCTCGCCGCTGCGGTGAGCAACGGGGGCGGTCTCGGCATTATTGCTGCAGCAACCATGCCAGCTGAACTCCTTGATGCCCAGCTGGTCAAGGTCAGAGAACTTACCGACAGGCCTTTCGGTCTCAACATCATGCTGATGTCGCCCACTGTGGACCAGGTTATCGAGCTGGCGGCAAAGCATAAGGTCCCCATCGTAACCACCGGTGCAGGCAGCCCCGGAAAGGTTATCGATATCCTCAAGCCTTTGGGAACAATCGTAATTCCGGTCATAGCATCCGTAGCACAGGCTAAAAGAGTTGAAAAACAGGGTGCAGACGCCGTGGTTGCGGAAGGAATGGAAGCGGGCGGCCATATCGGGGAGCTCACCACTATGGTCCTTATCCCGCAGATTGCCGATTCCGTTGATATTCCGGTCATCGCTGCAGGAGGTATCGCTGACGGACGGGGCATCACGGCGGCGTTCGCCCTCGGGGCAGAAGGCGTACAGGTGGGCACACGCTTTATTTGCTGTACGGAATCTACAGTGCATCCCGCCTACAAGGAAGCCGTTCTCAACGCCAGAGACAGAAGCAACGTAGTGACAGGGCGTTTTACAGGACACCCGGTAAGATGTTTAAAAAACAAGCTCACCGCCAAGTTTGAAGAACTGGAAAAATGCGGCGCAACAGTTGAAGAATACGAACGCCTCGGGGCCGGACGTCTTCGTGCAGCGGTCGTAGACGGGGATGTGGATTGGGGATCGGTCATGGCAGGACAAAGCGCAGCCATGGTGAATGATATAAAGCCCGCTGAAGAGATAATCCGCACAATGTTTCAGGAGGCTTTCCAGGTAACTGCAGCTCTTTCCGGAAAAATAACGTGTTGAGGTGATCCTTGAATGAGATACGCCCTTATTTTCCCAGGTCAGGGTTCCCAGGAAGTCGGTATGGGCAAAGACCTGTACGAGGCCTTCGGGACGGCAAAGGATGTATTCTCCAGGGCCGACGAGGCGTTAGGTTTTTCTTTGTCCAGGATTATTTTTGAGGGGCCGGACGAGGAACTTAAACGGACGGCGTTCACTCAGCCGGCAATTCTGACGATGAGCATTGCGGCGCTCTATTCCCTTGAAGAAGAGATAGGCCTTCCACTTGACCCCATGTACCTTGCGGGACACAGCCTCGGGGAATACACAGCCCTCGTTGCGGCCGGATCGATCTCTCTCGAGGACGGTGTGCGGCTTGTACACCTGAGGGGAAGGCTCATGCAGGAAGCCGTGCCCGAAGGAGAAGGCGCCATGGCTGCCATACTCGGTCTTGAGGCTGAGGCTGTTTCAGAGGTTTGCGAGAAAGCAGCCCCTTCCGGGGAATGCCAGCCCGCGAACTTCAATTCGCCGGGACAGGTGGTTATTTCCGGAAAAACGGCATTTGTACACTCGGCAATGGAGAAAGCAAAGGAATACGGAGCGAAAAAAACCGTTCTGCTGAACGTGAGTGCCCCCTTTCACAGCAGGCAGATGCGACCCGTTGCAGACAAGCTTCAGGAAGCCTTCGGAAAAATCGAATGGAAGAATCCTTCCGTTCCGATCATATCAAATTCCGCAGCAACTCCTGTACAGTCGGTGGAAGAAATACAGGCAGCACTTTTCGACCAGACTTTTCTTCCCGTGCTCTGGCAGGCCTCGGTCAACAAAATGGCTGACGAGGGGGTTGAAGCTTTCTATGAAATAGGGCCCGGGACTGTTCTTACAGGACTCGTTAAAAAATGCCGCAAGGGGATGCACGTGGGATCATACGGCAGGCTTTCGGATTTTGAGGCCTTTTCAAGTAAACTGAGGGAGATGGTTTAGAATGGCGAACGGCAGAACTGCCCTGGTAACAGGGGCAGGCAAGGGTATAGGAAAAGCTGTGGCACTCCGCCTGGCCCGTATGGGTTTTCAGCTTGCCGTAAACTACAACCGGAGCGAAAAGGCAGCCGCGGAAGTGTGCGAAATGATAAAACGCGAGGGTGGTACCGCATTTCCATTCAGAGCGGATGTCTCAAACGGAGCGGATGTAAAGTCTCTTTTTTCAGCCATTGAAGAGGTGATGGAGCCCGTTTCGGTACTTGTAAACAACGCAGGCATCACAAAAGACGGTCTTCTGATGAGAATGGGAGAAGAAGATTGGAATTCCGTGCTGACAGCGAATCTATCCTCGGTGTATTATTGCACCAGGGAAGCGATCCGGGGAATGGTCCGCGGAAAATGGGGGAGAATCATCAATATTTCCTCCGTGGTCGCTCTCATAGGGAACCCGGGACAAGCCAATTACTGCGCTTCAAAAGCCGGGATCATAGGTTTCACGAAGTCGGTCGCCCGGGAATACGGAGCCAAGGGCATCACGGCAAACGCTCTTGCACCCGGTTACATCGCAACGGAAATGACAGAGGCACTCCCTGAAGCTGCACGGGATGCCCTAATGAAACAGGTTCCCGCCGGGAGGCAGGGTAATCCGGAAGATGTCGCAGCCGCGGCAGGATTTCTGGCTTCCGAGGAAGCTTCGTACATAACAGGACAAGTCATTGCCGTCGACGGCGGAATGACGATGTGCTGAAAGAAAACGGAAGGGGGTGAACGAGAATGAAAAAAGAGGAAATGCTCGCCCG
>Ga0228536_1001842_pt1 | contig 16122 bp, 16 predicted proteins | sample SJ1Smetagenome_FD_168611 | JGI IMG/M metagenome (GOLD analysis project Ga0228536, IMG submission 168611) | Enriched culture of PCE-dechlorinating microbial communities from Ithaca, New York, USA - SJ1.S | ecosystem: Engineered > Modeled > Simulated communities (microbial... > Unclassified...
GAAAGGAAGCGGTAGAACGTGTCCTTGCCCCACGGCAGGCTGTTCTCGCGCATCATCTCGAAGAAGGTCTTCCTGAGGAAGACGAGGGCAAAGAGAAACTGCAGGATCCTGACCGGTGGAATGCCCTTTCCCTTCCCGGCTGAGCGGTTGAAGAGCTCTGCGATGCCGAAGGTGCTGAAAAACTCTGCAGCTGAAGAAAGGGTCTCGTCGTTGGACGGTGCTTGTTGTAGAATTGGATTCACGGGAAGGCCTCCTGTCAGTGGTTTTGTTTCTCGCAATAACAATTCTACAAAACAAGGGCCTTCCTGTCATTTTTTCTCAGTCATTTCAACGGCTTTTCGGCTGTCAAAGTTCTGAGAAAGTTGAGTAATATCTCAAGGGCCTCTCAGGGGGCATTTAATTTTCTCAAAAACCTATTTTGGACAAGAGTGATTTTCAATCAAAATTGTAATCAAGAAAGAAAACATTGAATAAACAGGCCCAGTCTTGTACAGGACCTGTCAAGGACCTTGACAAATTTTAGCAAGTAGAGTATTGTTTTTTTGTCGACACAAAACATTACAATTTAGAATTATTTAAAGGGCATTTGAGGTCATTCATACATTCACTCTCGAAATGTTCCCAGAAATGAAAGGGATTCTTATGCATAGAGTTTTAATGCATTTTTGTTTCCCTTTTTTGTTATTGAAAAAATGGAGTGATTTTTTTGGAAAATTTGACTTTCGAAAAAGACACGCTAAGTGAGAGAGTGGCAGATTATATTCGTCGGCATATCCTTTATATGGATACATTCAAGGATGGAGATCACATTCTTGAAACAGAAATTGCTGAAAAACTGGATGTTAGCAGGGCTACCGTGAGAGATGCACTAAAAGACCTTGAAAAACAGGGTATAGTTGAGATAATCCCGCGCAGGGGTACTTATGTAGCAGCCTTTGACCACAACGACATGATTGAAATTCTTGAACTCCGTTGCATGTGTGAATCCTATATCTTTGAAACACTGATATCCGGCAATCTTTTAAAAGAACCGGATTTTATATTGCTTAAAAAAATAATTGATGAAATGGTTGAATTCCCAAGGTCTTCAAGCGAAAGTGAAATTTCAAAGTCGATAGCTTTTTCAACAAAAGATCTTGAATTTCATTGTTTCCTCTGGAAAAAATCAGGTTCCAAGCTGTTCTATCAAGTCCTTTCAGACAATTATTACCGCCTGCGCCTTGCCATGATGCAGGATATGATGCTTGAACGAAATATGGAGCAGACGGCAGTTATGCATTATGACATATTAAACGCGCTCAAAAACCAAAATCTTTCCGACGCTAAATCCTATCTCAGGAAGCACATACTTATCCTTACCACTCTAGGTAGTGAAAAACCATTCTGATTGAAGTCTCATTTTAAAATTTTAAATTGAGTAATGAAATGAAAAAATAAAAAGGAGGCCTTTAACATGTTCAAAGCAAAGCACCTAAAAGAGATACAGGCTTTTATGGAGAAAACCGGAATCCCCGGCAGAGACGGATGGGAGCTCCCTTCATCGCAGAAAAGCTTTCCCGATGGCGCAAACTACCGTATAGAGATTGCAGGAGTTGAACGATTTTCTAACATGGTTGCCATGATTGACGAGGCCAAAAAAAGAAAACTTCCTATTCATAGAGCCATATGTACAGTGAGTGGCTCGACTTATTGTGATTTTGAAGAGCTCAAAGACATGGCAAAGCTTGCAAATGAAGAAAAAATCGAGCTTATAATGGTCGTTGGACATAGGAAAGCATGGGACGTCGGCTCCAAGGAAATGGGCTATCCTGAAGGCGCACCCCAGGGCCCAAGACACAGAGGTTCAGACAGCATGGCTTACTGGGTCGAAGACATGATGCGAAACGTGGAGGCAGGAATACGTGGTTTCCTCGTTTATGATGAGGGTGCTTTAAAACTTGTGAGCCAAATGCGTTCCGAAGGCTTCCTCCCTAAGGACACCATTTTCAAGTGGTCTGTATTTGGCGGACAGTGCAGCCCTGCAGGTGCAAAACTACTGCAGGAGCTGGGGGCCAATACCATGAATCCTATATCAGACGTTTCTCTACCCATTCTTTCAAGCATCCGTAAAGCTGTTGACATGCCTCTTGACGTGTATATGATCATCGTAGACTCTTTCGGTGGAATGTTCAGGGCTTACGAAGCACCTGAAATCGTCAGGGTGGCTTCTCCGGTTTATTTCAAAATTGAGCCTGGAACTTCTGAAGGTGACATTTATAAACCATGGGTAACTGACGGATGGCATGATGAATTCATCAGGGCAAAGGTGAAGATAGCCTCAACTTTGAGGGAAATTATGGAAAGACGCGCTCCTGAATTGAAGCTTTCGGCTCAGAGACCAGATGATCTCCGCCTTCCTGTTGTTGATTGAAAAAGTATTTTTTCCTGCAATTTTTCTTTTTCGCTCTTTTTAATGCCCACGATAGGGAGTGATATGTTTAGCTTTTTTGTACAATTGTTATACTTGCAGGAAATTATTGAATGGTGTGCTCCTTCTGATTCGGAAACTCTGGAATACAACAAGATTTTGTTTCAAGTTTGTATCCAAGCAAGAAATAGAAATTCCGGTAATGAATTCACACCCCCTAAAAGGGAAAGGAGAATGAGTAATGGCTAAGAAAAAAGGGCGCCTGGATTTCGTCAACATGAAGAAGAACGGTGAGCAGGTCACATGGGTGACCGCCTACGATTTTCCCATGGCCAGCTTCGCCGAGGCTGCCGGGATGGACATGATCCTCGTGGGAGACTCACTGGGCATGATCACCCTCGGCTACCAGGGGACCATACCCGTCACAATGGAAGACTGCATCAGCCACTGCAAGGCTGTCCGCCGCGGGGCCCCCAACACATTCGTCATGGGCGACATGCCCTTCGGATCCTACCAGATCTCCGACGAGGACGCCGTCTATAACGCGGTGCGCTTCCTGAAGGAGGCGGATATGGACGCCGTGAAGCTTGAAGGCGGAGTCCGGGTGAAATCGAGAATCCGGGCCATCGCGGACGCCGGGGTTCTCGTGTGCGGGCATATAGGCCTCACCCCCCAGAGTTCCGGTCCTCTCGGCGGCTTCAAGGCCCAGGGGCTCGACCCGCAGTCGGCCCGGTACGTCATAGAGGACGCACTTGCCGTTGAGGAAGCAGGAGCCTACGCCCTTCTGGTGGAAGCAGTACCGCCGGAGCTGACCCGGTTCATTGCGAAGAAGCTGACCATTCCCGTGTACTCCATCGGAGCGGGCGGTCCATGCGACGGACAGCTGCTCATCTGCGGCGACATGATCGGCCTGTTCCAGGCGTTTACGCCGAAATTCGTAAAGGTCTACGCCAACGTGGCGGAGACCATCACCAACGCTTTTAAAGAATACGTAGACGACGTGCGTACCGGCAAATTCCCCGGCGACGAGCACTGTTACCATGTGAGAAAGGGTATGGAGGAAGAATACGCCGCCATGCTTAAAGAATACGAATAGCGTTTTTTTAAGGCCCGCATCCTGTGGGTGCGGGCCTTAATTTTTTATGCGGTCAGGAAACAGACGACATGAACAAGGAGTGGGTGTAATGAATTTCGCCGAGAGATACGCCGGATTGAAACCATCCGGCATGCTGAAAATTTTTCAGGCGGCAGACGCCGATCCGGACATTATCAGCCTGGGAGTCGGAGAGCCGGATTTCGATACGGAACCGGACATAATCGACGAGGCGGCAAGGGCCGCGAAAGCGGGGTATACCCATTACGGCCCGATCCAGGGATTCGAGGATGTCCGCCGGGCTGTGTGCGGCTACTGGGACCGGAGGTACGGCCTGAAATCCGTGCCCGAAGAGGTACAGATAATGGCCGGAGGGGTCCAGTCGGTGTACCTGGGCCTTCAGGCGCTTCTCAATCCCGGTGACGAGGTGATCACGGCGGAACCGTGCTTTGCACCCTATTTCGACCAGATTTACCAGAACCAGGGGATTACTGTCCATCTTCCCTCTTCCGAGGAAGAGGGTTTCGTCCCTTCCGCGGAAGCGATCGAAAGGGCAGTCACCAGCCATACAAAAGTGCTCATGATATGCTCCCCCGGCAACCCAACCGGCAGGGTGATTCCACGAAGCCGAATGGAAGCTATTGCCGCCGTGGCAGAAAAACATGACCTTACCGTTTTTTCTGATGAAATCTACGACTCCATGGTGTACAACGGAAAGCACGTTCCCTTCGCTTCCATTCCGGGGATGAAGGAGCGAACCCTGACCATGGGGGGGCTTTCAAAAAGCCACTGCATGACAGGGTGGCGCATCGGGTACGCAATCGGTCCCGCTCCCCTCATAAAGATCATGACCCTGCTCGGTGCAAACCAGACATATGGAGTCAACGTGCCGACGCAGCGGGCCGCCATGTACGCCCTGAACAATCACGATCACAAAATCGAAGAACGGGCGAAAATTTTCCGGGAGCGGCTGGCCTACACAGCGAAAAGGCTGAACGGCATGCCTGGAATCCGCTGTCCTGAACCGGAAGGAGCATTCTACCTCTTTCCTGAGATCCGCGGAACGGGCCTTTCAAGTGAGGCATTCGCCTGGACGCTTCTCGAAAAGGGCCGGGTTGCCGTCCTCCCCGGTTCGGCATTCGGCGAATGCGGCGAGGGATATGTACGCATCGCCTGCACCTGCTCAATGGAAAACCTTGAAAAGGCGATGGACAGGATAGATAGTTTCCTTCATTCACTGAACCGCTGACAGCCGGTTCTTCCCTGCCTGAAACTGCAGCGCTGCCCCGGAATCCGGGACAGCGCCTTTTTCTTTATTCGAATGTTCCCTTGACGGTGACTTCGCCCTCCTCCATGAGGAGCCGTCCCTTCGCCGCCACGTACCGGAGGTTAAAATCCCCGTCAAGTACGAGCAGGTCTCCGTCGCATCCCGGGCGCACTCTTCCCTTGCGCTGAAGCTTGAGATGATCCGCCGGGTTCGACGTCACCATGGAGATCACCGTTGGCCGGGGCAACTCATCAGCCCTGAGCATTTCCGCCATCGTGTCGAATACTGAATTCAGCGGACCGACTTTCAGGCCGGTCATTTCGCCCTTCTCGTTGAATGAGGGCATAGAGCCGTTTCCGTCAGAGCTGAGGGTAATGTTCGATGCAGGGACCCCGCCATCCAGGAGTTCGGAGACCACTTTGGAGGTGGAAAGGCCGAAGATGGGGTTCTTCCCGGGGGCGGCAGTGATGTCGAGATATCCTCCCCGCTTTCCGAATTCCACCGATTGCTTCACGAGGGACTCGCACCGTGAGATATGCGTGGGAGCAAACTGCGCAACGGGAATATCCGTTCCTTCGATAGCCTCCAGGAGCGGGGTCAGCCCCGAGGCTTCACTTCCCATGTGGACGCAGAGACACCCGGCCTTCCCCGAGAGAATCCCCCCCACCCTGACGTCGGACACGGCACGGCGTATCTCTTCGATCGAAGGATGGGAGCTCCTGTGGTCAGAGACGGCCAGCTTGAGGCCTATGACCTTGTCGATGAGGCAGAGGTCCCTCCTGACATTGCCGGTGAGAGTCGGGGAAGGGAGCCCGTAGCTTCCCGTGAGGATCCAGGTGGAAATCCCCTCTTCCTCGAGCCCCCTGGCCTTCATGAGCAGCTCCTCAAGGGCGCGGCAGGTTCCGTCGGTTCCAAGCATTCCTACCACTGAAGTTACCCCTGCCTTCACGAAGGATGAAAGCTGCAGGGGAGGGGTCCGGTTAACGGGTCCCCCTTCTCCGCCGGCACCGTTGAAATGGACGTGGCGGTCAAAGATACCGGGCATAACCATGTTCCCCCCGACATCAACAACACGGAGATCCACGCCGGTAAATGAAAAAGCCCCGGACGGGATCTTCCCGGCAGGAGCTGTTGCCAGGATCCGGCCTGAAGCGATGAAAACATCACTCAGGCCCCTGGGTTCGGGGTCATACAGATCAGCGTTCCGAATAAAAAGCATCATTTTAAAAAACTCCTTTCAGAAAGAGACACCGTTCTTTTCTTTCCCTCTTTTTTCCGACGGCCACAGGGCAATTCCTGTGAATCCGTACAGCCACGCCGCGGCAAACCCCGTGTAGCAGACCACGGCCCAAGGGAAGTAGCCTGACGGGGGCACACCCAGCACCGATGTCAGGTACATGGCCGCGGCCGACCAGGGAACAAGAGGAACAATAACCGTCCCTGAATCCTCAAGAGTTCGGGACAAAACTCTCCGGGAAATATCCATCTCGTCTGCAAGTCTTTTGTACATTGTTCCCGGCAGGATCTCGCTCAGGTACGAATTTCCAGTACCCACGGCAACGACCATTCCGGTGACCGAAACCGAAAACACGAAACGTCCCCTGCTCTCCCCGATAAACCTTTCTTTCAGAAATGCCCCCACCCGCCTGAACGTTCCGGTTGCCTCAAGCTGGCCCGCGAATACATACGCAACACAGACAACCACAGCCACACCTGCAAGAAACAGAAGGCCGCCCCTGCTCAAAAGCTCGTCCACCTGGGCAAACCCCGTCGAGACATCAGGCCCTGCCCCCATGGCCGTGAGGATGTCCACGGGACCGTATCCCTGGAACAGGGCAAAGGGAATGGCAAGAGCAACCGATCCCCACAGCGCCGCAAGGGTAGGGATCCTGGTCCAGGCCATTACCAGAAGCGCAAGAGGAGGAAGAAGCAGCGCCGGTGTCAGGCGGAAATGCCCGCTGATGGCTGATGTGAAGGACTCGATCCGTGCGGCGTCGATGGAATTGCTGATTCCCGACCCGGCGACAGCATAAACAGCGATGCTCAGGAAAAATCCCGGCAGGGTAGTCCAGAGGGTGGACCGGATATGATCCGTCACGTCCACCTCGGCCACGGCAGCCGCAAGCACCGTGGTGTCCGACACGGGGCTGAGTTTGTCGCCGAAATAGGCGCCGCCCACGATGGCGCCTGCCGCAGCTTCCGGGGGGATGCCAAGACCCCCTGCTATCCCGGTCAGGGCAACACCGAATGTGGCTGCAGTACCCCATGATGTCCCGGTGAGAAGGGAGGCGAAGCAGCAGAGCAGAAAGGCTGAAGGAAGAAACAGTGAAGGTGTGAGCAGATCAAGCCCTGCGGCAACGAGATACGGGATCGTTCCGGAAAGGGTCCACGCAGCAATGAGAGGACCAACGCTCACAAGAATGGCCAGGGCTCCCGAAGCCCTGGAAAACATGGGGAGAATCCCTTCCTTCAGGAGAAAGTTCCAGCCGAATCCATATCTCATTCTGAAGACAAGAGTTGTGAAAATCCCGCAGAAAAGGAGAAGGACCACGATATTGGTTTTCAGGATAAATGTTCCTCCTGCAAGAATTGCCGTTATCCCGGCAAGCACCTCCATCGCACCCCTGAAAGAAATATCTTCCCGGACTTTCTGTTCCATCCTCCCGGCCGCCTCCCCTTTCCACCTTTTCTGAGAGAATAACTATACCAGAGAAACCGGAGGCAGGTTTCACAGGAAGATGGTAGGATTGAGAAAACTCTGCAAGGGAGATCTGCCTCCTGTGTCTGAACAAAAAACAAATCACAAAACGCCGGGAAACATCACGTACACACTGGAGTACGGGGCAAGGAAAACATTTCAGATCACCGTCCGGGCCGACGGGATCGTGTCCGTGAAGGCTCCCCTTTTCATGAATGAAAACGACGTCAAAAAGCTTGTTGAATGCAGGGAAACATGGATACAGGAAAAGCTTGCCGGATTCCCCGCAGTCCCTCTCCTGCCTCCTCTTGAGGACGGGTCCCGGGTTCCCTTCCTTGGGGAAATGATTCGCCTTGACGTTACTGATGGAAGGATAAATTCTGCCCGACTGGACGGTAAAATTCTCAGGGTGACCATCGGGAAGCAGAATTCTGTGCGGGAAGGAATTGAGAAAGCTCTCAGAAAATGGTATTCGGCAGAGGCAAAAAAAGAATTCGCAAACAGCATGGAACGGTGCCTTCCCCTCTGCTCCTTTATTGGTGCCCCTCCCCCTCTCGGGATCCGCTATATGCGAGCACGGTGGGGAAGCTACTCGAGGAAAAGCGGGATCACGCTGAACACCCGTCTCGTCAAGGCATCCCGTACGTGCATAGACTACGTAATGATCCATGAACTGTGCCATGCGGTCCACCCCGGCCACGGAAAAGATTTCCGCTCCCTGTTCGGGAAAATCCTTCCCGACTGGAAAGCAGTTAAAAAACAGCTCGAGGAATCTTCGAAAATATACCGCTATATAGAATATAATCTCTATTGAACGACATCCATATGTAGTTAATTGCGAAAGAGACTTTTTCTGATACAATGCACCTGTATCCAAACGCCCGCTCTTCGAATCGGCGATTTCCGGAAGGAGTATTTTCCAGTGGACGTACAGAGCAGTGCATTCAGCAGCCAAGGACATAGCCCGGCCTGTGGAGAACAGCTCCTGAAAGACCTGTTCTTCCATAATCCTTCCATGATGTTCATTCTCCAGCCCGAGTCAGGGTCAATTCTTGAAGCTAATGATGCTGCTCTTTCATTTTACGGATTCCCGAGGGAATATCTGCAGTCACTTAAAATTTCCGACCTGGAGGATCCACTGGCGGTTCAGCCCCCTTCCATTGAGGAACGGCAGGAGGAAACGATGGCTGTTTGTCAGCGCACAAGGCACAGGCTGGCGTCCGGGAAAAGCAGGGAGGTCGAAATTCAGAAATCTCCCCTTGACTGGAAAGGACAGAAGGCGCTGTACGCTGTTGTGCGGGATATCTCCGAGATAGTCTGTGTTCAGGAGAAGTTTGACGCGAAATCTGCATTTCTGGAACAGCTCTTTCAGAATTCCCCGATCCCCATACAGCAGTGCAGCATGGACGGACGGATCATCTCCGCAAACATGTCGACGGAACACGTGTTCGGATACTCGAAGGAAGAGATGGAAGGGCGGCTGGTGGACGATCTGTTCGCACCCCCCGAAACGCGTACGGAGGCCGAAGCGAATACACGGGCCGTCCTTGAAGGGAATACCATTTTCTTCGAGGGGGAGCGGCACCGGAAGAATGGAGAACGGATCTTCGTGAGCGGCACCGCGTTTCCTATAGTGATGAACGGCAAACAAATGGGGACGTACAGTCTCTACATGGATCTGACTGCTCTGAAAAAGGCCGAGGAAAACCTGAGAAAAAACAGGGAGCAGTACCGCTCCCTCGTGGAGGATATCCCGGCCATGTTCTGCTCCTTCGACAGCAGGGGGTTCCTTTCCTTCGCAAACCGGGAATTCTGTTCGTTCTTCAGGCAGTCTCCCGGAAAACTGCCGGGTTCCAATTTCCTGGACTTCATTCCGAAAGATCATCATCCGCAGATCATCAGGCTCTTTCGAACACTTCTCACCGGCCTGCCTTCGCTATCTGCTGAAATACCTGTCAACGCCCCTGACGGCTCTCTGCGATGGCACAGGTGGACTGTAAGGCGCCTCGCAACAGGTGCGGACGAAAGGAAGGAATTCCGGGCCGCGGGTCAGGACATTACGAACTCAAAACTGGTGCAGACCGCACTTGAAGAGAATATCGAGAGCATGGAGCGCGTCTTCAATGAAACGATCGAGGTGCTTGCATCCGTCACAGAGGCCAAGGACCCCTATATCCACGGGCACCAGCGCAGGGTTGCGGCATTGGCGGGAGCAATAGCGGCTGAAATGGGCTACGAAAAGCCTTTCGTCAGGCGAGTCTGGCAGGCTGCCCTTGTACATGAAATCGGAAATCTTGTGGTGCCGGGGGAGATTCTGAACAAGCCCGGCAAACTTTCCCGTCTCGAGTTTGAACTGGTAAAAGGACACTGTGAGGCCGGAGAGCAGATCCTGATGAAGATAAACCTCTCCTGGCCGCTGCACACCATAGTCAGGCAGCATCATGAACGTCTGGACGGCAGCGGCTACCCTGACGGCATCCGGGACGGAGAGATCCTCCCTGAAGCCAGGATCATCGCCGTGGCCGACATGGTCGAGGCAATGACCTCGCACCGCCCCTACCGGCCGGCATTTGCCATCAATACAGTCCTCGGAGAAATAAACCGGCTCGGCGGGTCTTCCCTGGACAAAAACGCAGTGAACGCATGCAGGTCCCTCTTCCTTGAAAAAAACTTCACATACATCCAGTAGAAATTATTCTATGAATAGAATTGCCGTTAAAAAAATTCATTATCCTTCCCTGCAATGAACTTGTCTTTCGTTTTTATGGTAGCATTGAAGTATTCTATGCGTCTTCCAGAAGAATAGGGGAAACGGGGAAACGGAGAACCGGTTGAGTGGAGGGCGACACCGTGAAAAAGCGAATTGTCTTTTCCGTCATAACAGGCATCACTCTTTTTTCAATTATCACATGGTCCCTTACAGCCGCCACGGTATATGTCGGCTTTCTTTTCAACGACCGGGGCTCCATGGGAACGGTCGTCTCCAGGCAGGCGCTTCAGTCGGTGGTATTGGCCATGGAATACTTCAATTCCATTTCTTCTTCCAGAAAATATGTGCCTCTCCTTCTGGACGGAACGGACATCACCCGGGCCATGCATCTGGCCGCGCAAAAAAATGCCGCAGCGGTCATTGGGGGGACCGATCTCCAGTATCCCCTGCTTCTCCCGGAAATAACCAATTCCCACGGGATCGCCGTTATTTCCCTCGAACCGGGCTCATTTCTGGCAAGGGGAAATGATTTCGTCTTCCGCCCCCGCCCCGAAAGCGGCGGCCGTGAACTCGGACTGTGTGCGAAAGAACGGGGGATCAGCGCCTACGCGGCCATTGTCAGCGGATTCGAAAGCTCCTATGTCCAGGAGTTCATTCGCGATTTCGAATCAAGCGCGGGGATTCCTCCCAAAAGAACCCTGGTCTTCAGTGGCGACCTGAACAAAATTATAGAGAATTTCGAACGGACAGGCAGGGGTATGGATGCCGTCCTGCTTGTACTTCCGGACTGGCTTGCCGCTATTGCGATCAGGGAACTCCGTCTCAGGACTCCCCATCTTGAAGTTTTTGCATCGAACAGGGCGGTGTCGCACCGGACACAGCGTCTCGCAGGTATTTTCGGGGAAGGACTTCTGACAGCCGCTTCCCTGCCCTCCGGATGGCATACGCATCCCTTTACGGTGTTTGTCAGGGAGACCTACGGGGACCATATTCCACCCGTAACACTCTCCATGGGGTATGATGCAGTGGCCATGCTTGATGCGGCGCTCTCTATTACAGGCACAAACAACAGGAAAAAAGTTGCATCGGTCCTGAAGGAGCTTCAGGAGCTGCCCTTGTCCCACGGTGGAATACCGATGGACCGAAACGGCGATCTCCTCCTTCAGCTTTCGCTTCTCTCGCTGGGCGGAAAGGGATGGACTCCTGTCACCCCTTCTTCTGCGGCCGCCTTCTCCTATATCGCCGGACACAGAGCAGAAAAATGAAAAAAAGGTATATCTCCCTCGGTACATTCATTCCGGCCGTCCTCCTCTTCTTTCTTGCCGTCATTATTGCAGAAGGGGCGATATCGACATTTTTCCGGATCAAATCCCAGCTGAGAGAATTCTCTTCCTATGGAGAAACATTTATCAGGGCAGGTTCTCTTATTCTCGGGAAGCAGGTCGAGAGAGGGGAAGATTTCATCACGGACACGGTGGAAGGGATTCCGTCACCGGATCTCCGGAGTCCTGTGACGGTGGTCGCTGTCCTTGACGGAGACCGGGTGGAAAAAACACTCAAAGGCTGGCTCCCCGAGGGTATGATCCTCCCTGAAGAGATCCTCACTCCGGGCTGGGAGATGAACGATCTTCTCGACCCCTACGGAGGAAACCTTCTCACACGAACAATGACCGTGGACGGACTGAAAATTTTCGCCGCCATGAGACTTCAACTCGACGAACTCGATGCGGCAGGCACAAGCCGGATTCTCCCCGTCCTTTCCACTTCGAGCGGTTCCACCGTCTGGACGGGTTCGGCACAGGAGAATTCCGGGCTTGCCTCTCACGTGCAGATGAGGGGGCTTGTACTCAGAGTCCCCCCCGGCGGAGGCGAGTGGTCCCTGGTCTCCTCTCACTCCGGGGAGCGGATAATTCTCAGGCAGGAACCGTTTCTCTACGGTCTCAGCCTTACACTTGCGTACCCTGTGAGCAAGCTGCTCTACAGCGCTCTCTACGGAGCTGTCTTTTCGGCTGCTGCTGCCCTCGGTACTCTTTTTTCTATTTTCCTAATCTGGATGATATGGAAACGGGGAATCTACAGGAGCATACAGGAGATCGCCTCCCTTGCGGACGAAATGAGCGCACGCCTTGAAGACCTGGAAGGTGGAAAACATGACAGGGCGGTGGAGACAATGAATGCCCTCGCTGTCAGGTTTTACAGCCTCAAAAAATCTTTCGTGCGTGAAATGAACGCCTTCACCGGGAATCTCCGGAACCTTTTCCGGGTGATCTCCAGGCAGCAGGAAGAACTGGCAGCCTTCAACAGAGAAACCGCCGTAATGAATAAAGAACTTGAACGGGTCAACAGCCGCCTCCGCATGCGGGAGGCTCTCTGGGAAAGAACCCTTGACTTCTCACACACCTTCGCCAGAAGCGAAGATCCCCGGCAGGCCATTGAATCCACCCTTCACAGAATTAGAGAAGACCTTGGCGCCTACGGAGTTCTTCTTGCATCCGTGGAAGGAGATAGATATCACATGACGGCCTTCAGCGGATACGACGGCGACCTTTCCGGCTTTGTCATTCAAAGGGAGGAAATCGCTGCAACCAAGAGCATCAGATCCCGCCACCCCCTCTGGGTGGAAGATATCGCCGGCAATCCGACGGCACGGGCAATAAATCCGGCGGTGAAAAGCGAACTGCTCATTCCCCTGTTTCAGGCAGGGGAAGAGGAAGGGGTCCTGGAAATAGCCTTCGACAAGCCAACCAAAGAAGACCCGTTTCTCCTGGAAACCCTCCTTCCAGTGGCGTCTTACCTCGGGGGGCTTGTGCACGGAGAGAAAATGCGGCGGGAAGTTGAAGCGTCCTATTCCTACATGGCGGAAAAATTCCAGTTCATCACCGGCATTTACCATGATGAAACCGAGGATCATATTGCACGAATCGGTGAATACTGCAGGATTTTATCAGGGGCAATCGGCCGGAGCAAGGCGGAACAGGACAAAATTTCTCTCTTTGCAAGGCTTCATGATATCGGGAAGCTCAAGGTTCCCCATGAGATCCTCTGCAAACCGGGACCTCTTTCAGACGAAGAATTCGGGATCATCAAACGCCACCCGGCCTGGGGGGCAGATATTCTTGGAGACGCGTCGTGGCTGTCGATGGCAAGAAATGTTTGCCTGACCCATCATGAAAAATGGGACGGCAGCGGATATCCCCTCGGTCTGAAAGGCACGGAAATCCCCTGGGAGGGACGGATAACAGCCATCGCAGATATTTACGACGCACTCCGCTCGCCCCGGGCATACAAAGCTCCCCTGACACATGCACATACCATGAAAATAATCACCGAAGGGGACGGGCGTGTGAAGCCTGAACATTTCGATCCCGAGGTTTTCAACGCATTCGTATCCCTTTCGGATACATTCGAGGCAATTTACGAAAGAACAGCCTGTGGATAAACAGGAGAAAAAACGTCGGATATTCCGGACAATGTGGACAACTCATGCACATTGCCACGTAGATTTCTGGTCCCCGGACAGCCGTTTCATCTACTGCCGCGACCTGAAAAACCTGTACCGGATTCCCGCTGAGACGGGAAAACACGGAGGATCTCTTCCGGCAGTATTATCAACGCAATGGCTCCTGCATGGCAAAGGAGGCGGCCGGAAAGGATTACGGGATCGCCGTTTTCCGTGGCTCACTGAAAGACATGAGTGTCTCCGTGATCGTCCCGGAGGGAGGAAGCCCCTCGGCAGCCAGGCAGTGACCGATCCTGCCGCTGCATGGGGAAATGCTGTTCTTCTCCCGCTGTGCCTCGGAGAATTACCCAAGAAGCCCCGGATTAAGCCTCCAGACAGTGAAAGTTAAAAACGTCGCAAAAGCGGTCCATGCAATATAGGGAATCATCAGCAGGGCGGCGAGCCTGTTTTTTCTCCTGAACGCTTCCGTGACTGTTATTATCAGCACCAGGAGAACCAGTATCTCGGCAAAGGCGAAAAAATCCAGGTCCATAAAGCGTTTGCTCCAAGCTGCACCACGAAAAGGGAAAGAGCCGCCGGGGCACCACTGAAGCCGCTTTCTCTCCAAACAAGCCACGCTGAAACGGCCATCATGGCGTACAGGACCGTCCAGACCGGCCCGAAAACCCATCCGGGCGGAGCCCATGACGGTTGCAGCAGTTCACCGTAAAATCCGGCAGCATTCACAGATGCGACTCCCCCCGCTGCAGCAGCGGAGAAACAAAGCATTACCCATCCTGCGAGTCCCGCAATATCCGTTTGCAAAGCACTCTTTTTCTTCATTTTTTCCTCTCCCCGGTTGTTTTCAATGAGCCTGTCCGTTCTTTTCCGGCATAACTGAACAGGGTATGCATGCCATGCGTCCGTCAGCAAGAGGCATGAGTTTGGACTCCATGACCCGTTCCCCGCAAACGGAACAGAAACCTGATTTCCGGATAACCGCCATATCGGGAATAGGCTCCCGGGGCTCCTGAACAAGGAAGAGCAATTCATCTGATTCCTCAAGCATTCGCTTCGCAGACTCTTCCCGCGTCAGTTCCCTGTCCGGGCTTTTCAGAACCAGCCGCACACCCTTGCCGTCCGAACGCCGGAATATAGTAAAGGCCTGTTTGCCGTGATCGCGAAAATGCAGGTTGCCCTTGCCGAACGTGCATCCGAGAATAAACTGGATCGCATCCACACCGCATGCGTCGTTTTCTGTTATTGCAACCATCTCTTCATCCCTGTCCCTTGATGTTTCGAGCAGTTTCATGGCGAGCTTCGCCGCACGCCATCCGATGAGCATACCCGGACAAAAGTGTCCGTGGAAGGCTATGAGCGGCTGAAGTTCTTTCGGTATCCTGTACGGGGTTTCCATAATGACCTCTCTCCCTGTTCTAAAGCAAAGAATCATGGCACGCTTTGTTATTTTTGTGCTATTGTATCACCAAGCTGCGCACATGCTATTTCTTTTTCATCTGGTATAATAAAAAAACGCCAAATGATAACTAAATGTTCTGAAAACATATTGGCGGAATTTAATTTTTCTTCTTCACTCCTGGAAGGGATGATGTATATTGTTTTCTTCAGCATTTTTTCGTCTCACACGTATTTCTATTGTATTTTTTGTTTTTTTCTGCAGCTTCTTTTTCCCGGGGTTTTCATCTGCGAATATGACTCCATGGGTTGAGCATTCCGTCAAAAAAGGCGAATCCGTGGCTTTTATCGCCGGCAGGTACGGTGTTTCCCCCAGGACCGTCGAAAGAGCCAACGAACTGACGACCGTGGAAACCGCACCATCCGCAGGAAAAAGACTGCTCGTTCCCCGGAAGGACTCCGACCTTATCGCTACACTTGCAGAACACCGCGCACGCCAGAGAGGAGAAACCATTCTCCCGCTGCTTCGGCAGGAAGCAATTCCAAAAACTCCGCCCAGGCCGAAAAATATAGAAGAGATCCTTGCCAAAGGGGTTGAACCATTTATCCGCCCTCTGGAAGGACGGATCTCTTCGCCTTTCGGACCCAGAGGGGGAAGGCTTCATGACGGTATCGATATCGCAGCCCCATCAGGGACAGCGATCCTTGCAGCCCGGTCAGGAAGGGTTATTTTCTCCGGTATTTTCGGGGGATTCGGCAATACGGTGACGCTGGATCATGGAAGAGGACTGGTGACCAGGTACAGCCACAACAGGAAAAACCTTGTAAAAAAAGGGGCATGGGTAAGGCGGGGGCAGCCCATAGCCGAAGTCGGAAGGACGGGCCGTTCTACAGGGGATCACCTGCACTTCAGTGTTCTTCTCAACGGCAGGGCAGTCAACCCCTCCAAGTATCTCCCCAAATAATAAATAAAAAAGGTAATCCCCCGCCTATGGCGGGGGACCCCCGGAGTTTGACAATTCCGGGAATATGAGTGACTCTCCCTCTGTGAACCGCTCGAAGTTCCCGGAGGAGGAGACGCTCGATGGACGA
>Ga0228536_1001846_pt1 | contig 16100 bp, 21 predicted proteins | sample SJ1Smetagenome_FD_168611 | JGI IMG/M metagenome (GOLD analysis project Ga0228536, IMG submission 168611) | Enriched culture of PCE-dechlorinating microbial communities from Ithaca, New York, USA - SJ1.S | ecosystem: Engineered > Modeled > Simulated communities (microbial... > Unclassified...
TTCTTTTTCAAAGCCATTGGGATTCTCCTTTTTGTAAGTGTCTCGAACACATTTAGTTTAAAGGAGCCCTAATGGCTTTGCTATATCTTTTCTTCAGCAAAATTGCGAACTTGATTCTACTCTATCGCCCTGCCATTCCCAGAACATTCAGAGCTACATATTTTATGAAAGTTCCCTTAATATCTCTGTCCATTCGATTATCTCCGATCAAAAAAGGCGCCCGAAGAACACTCCTTCAAAGACCTAACGGAATGTTTCCGGACACCTTTGTATCCTTACCCGGTGGCAAAGATCAGGTTTATTTTGTTTTTAGCACGAGTGCAATTTTCAGTCAATTGCCGGTAAAAAGCGAAAAATTCAGCCCCAGCTCTGAAGTTCGATTATGTTTCCCTCGATGTCGGCGGCGTAGACAAAAGTTGCTTTGCGTCCGTTTGGATAATCTGCACTTACAACTTCACCAACTGTGGCGCCTCCGTTCTGAAGCAGTTTATCAAGAGTAACACGAACGTTGTCCACTTCAAAAGCAATGTGTGCAATGCCGTATTGGTTTATCTTATGGGTAAGATCGCCCTCCATTTGATCATAGGAGAAAATTTCCAGTGTCGGATGATCCTCGTCATAACCAGACAGGACTAGGTGTTCCCCGGTTATGTGGGCATTTTTCAGCCCGGTGACTTTATCCAGCCACTCACCCTTCAGGTCCCTTTTCTCGCCTATACTCCTGCAACCGAATACTTTTTTATAAAAATCTATGAGTTTCTCGGCATCTTTGGCGATGATGTTAGTGTGTACGTAACGAGTCATGTCAGCGGGCTTTCTCTCTTCTTGCCGTCAATTCAATTTCTATTGATGCGCCTAGAGGCAGTTCGACAACTGCCACCGTAGTCCTTGCCGGATAAGGGGCAGAAAAATGCTCTGCGTATACGGAATTCATCTCCTGGAAATAACTCATGCTCGTTAAAAATACATTCACCTTTACAACATCATCAAACGTTAGGTCTGCACACTCCAGAACGCTGAAAAGGTTTTTAAAGCACTGCTTTGTCTGGGCGGTAATATCTCCCTCTGTCATCTTTCCTGTTGTCGGATCGACCGGTGTCTGTCCGGAGAGGAAGACAAACTCCCCCGATTCGACCGCATGTGAATAGGGTCCGACAGTTACTCCGTTTTTTGCCGTGTACGCTTTTCTTGCCATAAAAAATTCCTCCCGGTCAGGTAATTAATTTGGCTTCGGTGATAGCTCTTTGCTATCTGTCCTTGACCCGTGACTTGATGACATCATATCCCAGCGCTGTTATGGCATTATTGATCTTTTCGATCGTCAGTTTTTCCGGATCGAAGTTTAATTTTACCTTGCTTGCGTTAAAAGATACGCTGACGCTTTCTTTCTCGATCCCCTCCAAGACTTTGAGCGCGCCTTCAATTTTCTGGGAGCATGACGGGCATACCAATGTTTCAAGTTGTATTGTCGCTTTTTGCATATTTATTCCTCCTTAAAATGTGTATAGATTTTTTGCTCAGGGAGAATCGTGGTAGTTGAGTATGCTGATATTTATTGTTCCAGCCGATATCGAAGAAGTCTCATTCCGTTAAGGATAACGACCAAGATACTTCCTTCGTGTACGAACATCCCTATCGACATGTTCATCCAATCGCTGAAGAATACGCTTCCCAACAGGAACAATACTACTCCTACGGCGATAATGATATTTTGGCGCATATTGGTTGCGGTCGCTTTTGTCAGGCCCAGAGCATGGGGAAGGCGGCTTAAATCAGAATTCATCAGGACTACATCTGAAGTTTCGATAGCAACGTCAGTGCCGCTGCCCATGGCGATCCCGATCTGGGCCAAAGCCAGTGAAGGGCTGTCATTCACTCCGTCTCCGACGAATGCGACAATTTGGCCTTTTACCTGAAGCTCTCTGATATATGCCGATTTGTCTTCAGGCAGCATACGTCCGTGAGCCTCTGTCAATCCAAGTTCATGCGCCACCATATCAACTGTCGGCTGGTTGTCCCCGGAAAGGAGTACTAAATTTTTAACGCCCAGTTTTTTTAGTTTTTGAAGGACCTCTTTCACACCCGGGCGGATCTGGTCGCGTATTCCCATAAGCACCTTTAATTCGCCGTCGACCGAAGTCAGGACAAGCGAATTTCCATTTTTTTCAAAACTGGCAATATCGGTACTGACTTTTTCGTTTATAGGAATATTTTCCTGGTCCATCAACGCAGCATTGCCAATGGCGACTCTGTGCCCATCTACATGAGCAACTATTCCTCCGCCTTTTACGACGTCAGTCTTATCAACAGCGTATAATTTTGTCTCTCCAATGTGCTCGGTGACTGCTCTGGCCAGCGGATGGCCGGATTCTTTCTCTACGCTGGCAAGGTATCCCAATACTTCATCAACGTTGTCTGCATAGATTTCTTTGTCCGCTACTTTGGGATTTCCTATTGTCAATGTGCCGGTTTTGTCAAAAACGATAGTATCGACTTTGCTGAAATCATGGATGACTTCACTGCCTTTAAGAAGAACTCCGTGCCGAGCCCCGTTTCCGATCCCTGCGACATTTGATACAGGGACGCCGATCACCAACGCTCCCGGGCATCCAAGGACCAATATCGTTATCGCGAGTTCAATGTTCCGTGAAAACAGCCACACTATCACGGAGAAAATTAAAACTGCCGGGGTGTAGTGCTTAGAAAATCTGTCGATAAAGCGTTCAGCCTCTGATTTTGAATCCTGGGCCTCTTCGACCAGCTCGATGATCTTACCAAAAGTAGTATCCTCTCCTACTCGGTCAGCAATGACCTGGATGGTCCCATTTTCTAATATCGTTCCCGCATATACCTGGTCGTCTTTCTTTTTGCTTACAGGAACAGATTCACCGGTGATGCTCGCTTCATTTATGTGTCCGTGTCCTGCTAAAACAGTACCGTCAACAGGAACTTTAGCCCCTGTTTTAACAAGCAGGATATCGCCTGCATCAACTTCCTCAACTTCTACTTCTTCGAATTCTCCGTTTTTCATTTGTTTCAAAGCGCTTTCGGGTGCCATTTCAGTCAGTTCTTTGATTGCGGAACGTGTCTTATTTAATGTTCGCTGTTCCAGATAAGCCCCGAATAAAAATAAGAATGTAACAATGGCTGATTCTTCAAGGTTCTTTATTAAAAATGCCCCGGCCACCGCGATAGTAACTAAAACATCAATGCTGACGACTTTAACTTTCAATGCCTGATAAGCCTGTATAGCGATAGGAGCTGCTCCGAGGACAGACGCTGCAGCCAGGCACCAGACCGCTATTTCTTCAGCATGAAAGCCAAGTTTGCTGATAAATCCACTGACGATCAAAATAGCGCTGATCGCAGCTATTTGATTTTTCTTGCCTAATATAAATCTCTGCACGAATATCCTCCTTACAGTGAAGGCAGCTCAGCTCTCTTTTCCCGTATACGCTTCGTCCAATTCCGCCAGCATTTTGTAAACTGCTTCGTAACTTTCGCAGACATCGCCCGGGAGAGTGTAGTTATCTGTGATTTCACGCAAATGGGCAAATTCTTCATTTAATTCGGGTATTTTTGTTCCTGCTTCTTCGGTTTTCTTAATTATCGCGTCAAATGTTTTGTGCACCTCGTGGAACTCAGGGTGATGCCCGCCATGAACTTTTGCTACAACCGGCACATATTGTTTTAATGTCTTGAAATGATTTTTTCTCATTTGATCGAAATTTGATTGCGAAGACATAATATCCCCTCTTCCTAAAATTCATAATATTTTTTACATGTAATAATAATCTTAATTAACGATCATTAGAATGGCCTATTTTTTGGGGGGAAAAGGAATACATCTGTTTACTTTCAGCTTGTAAGACCTATATTCTTCTCCGAATATTTTTTCAAGGGACCTCTCTTCTCTCTTTACTGACAAGGTCATGATACCCCAGAAAAAAATAATTAAAGTGAGGAGAAACAGATTGTTTTCAAAAAAAATAAATCCTGTAACAATAAAAGTGATCCCTGTATATAAAGGATTTCTGACCCATGCGTAGACGCCGTCAGTGATCAGTTTCCTTTCCTTTATATGTTTGATCAATCTGCCTGTCTTTAGAGCCCCTAAGCACAGCCAAACGCCTGAAGCAAGCAAAGCAGTTCCCATAAAATACATTGGTATTTTTAGAGGATCAATATGGCCGCCATCTAAATATCCTGTCTTTGAAATACGAATTCCGGCGGCTGCCAATAAAGTAATGAAAAAAACATAAAAAGGGCCTATGCCAAAAATGGGAGGTTTAACGTTACCGTGATTATCTTTAGGATCAGCGATCTCAACAACCCCTCTTCAAACTTTAAAAGAGGCCTCCCCCATCGTCGGGGAAGGCATCTTTTAAATATTCTGTCTGTTTCATAATTGCCTGTCAGTGACCATGATGGTGTTCATGGCCATGGGCAGGATGATGTTCATGCTCTTCGCCCTCCGCCATTTTAAAGAAGGTGACATATGCTTCGACATATGCTCTTGCGGCTTTTACATCATTAATGTCATAGTCTTTCAGCGCAATTGCCCTGTTAAACTTTTCTTCTAATAAGTGATACTCTTCCATTGTTACAAGCCCTTTGATCGGAGACATATTGCCCAGTGCAATACACTCATCCGCGGCTGTGACCTTAGGGTCCAGAGCAGTTCCGGAAGGCTTCAATCCATCGTAGGATGCGCCTTCGCCTGCACGGTGTATCCTGACTAAATTTTCCAGGAACCAGCGGTCAGCTGCTTCCCGGGCATCCTCTCCAAGTTTGCGAACTTTAAGGCTTAAATCAAAGATTTCTTTAAGTTCTCCTTCAAAATCCTCAAAGATCCACTTGTAGGCGTAGTTGATGTTTCCTGTTTCTAATGCGATCCGGCCATCCTGTACTGCAGGACCATCCATTGTGTCACAATGCGCGCTTGCCATCTCAGGCATTAAGGTGAAGATAAGCCCAGATAAGATCGTAATCACCGTAATAAATATGATATTCATATGATACCTCCATTTTAGTTATAATTATAATAATTATACCATGAATTTAACTGAGTCAAGCCAATAATTTTATGTAAAATAAGGGAATAGCAATATATCCATAAGAAAGAGGATCACGGTACCCATCCTTGAAGGATAAAATCATGCGGGGAAAATAATATATTTATCTTCTCCTGCAAAAGTTGCAGGAGCGCAGGAGAGGCAGACTATTTTTTGCGGTACTATTGAGATGCCCTTTTAAAAAAGTCCCTTATACCATCTGCTCCCGTTCCGAATGAATTCATCCCACTCTATGTTCACTGTCGCCAATAATATTGGCCAGATCACCAAAGTGAAGACAAAACAATTCATGTTGTCCGTTCAAATATAATTTTTCACATTCATGTGGGGGCAAATGCTTGAATTCTTCCGGATCAACGAACGGCGGCTGTATTAATGTAACATTTTTTGTTTTCAAAAAAATTAAATTTAACAATAGATCTGAAGGAGGACGGGTATTTGAATTTCTGAAGCGGTACTCATGGTCTGGCCCCGATACAGCCCAGTCAGGGTCAAGAAATGCAGCATCTATGTCAGGAATTGCCTTATCAATTTCTTTGGATAGTATGTCGTTATTTATAAATGTTATTTTATTCTCCACTCCGGCAATTTCTGCATTTCTTTCAGCATCCTTTATGCGCAGACTGTCTATCTCGACCGTGTAAACATGGTTAGCATAGTTTGCCAGTGCTATTGTGGTAAATCCGCCTCCCGTACAAGTTTCTAAGACAATGCGGTCTTTCATCCTAAAAGCCAGATGATCGGCAAAACGAATATCGATCCCCATTAAGAAGGTCATATCATCAGCAAAATAATATTCCCCAAACTTATTAAAGATCATGTCTTTATCCATCATTTTTTCTCCTTATTCCCGATGATCAGTATAAACTATAGATGTTGTCTTCAATTGCATTCATCGGTGATCCATGCCCTACAAATACCACCGTCATCTTTGTCATAGTGTTTCAAGCTCCCCTTTCTGAGTGATATCAGACCAATTTATTTTGTCAATATTTAAATAAGAAACAAAACATCAGGTCGTTTATTCAAGTTTTATAACTGCCCAAATACACTTGAAATTTAATAGCTCATCGATTTACCCATTCGTCAGGCCGCATCGCTTAACTGACAGATCATTTTGTCATAGTTACTACCGCTTCAACGTGCCCCGTCTGAGGGAACATGTCAAAAGGCTGTATGTTTTTTATTGCGTAAGCGCATGAGGTCAGTCTCTTTATGTCTCGCGCAAGTGTTGCGGGGCCGCAGGATACGTATACTATTTTTTGCGGCGATATCTTGACGATCGAAGCTATGACTCTGGGATCGCATCCTGTCCTTGGAGGGTCAAGCACTACTGTATCAAATTTTTCACCCGAGAGAGTCTCTGCGACATCCTCAGCTGATCCTGAATGACCTGTTATGTTGTCAAGGCCGTTCAGTTCGGCGTTGATCTTCAGGTATTTTGAAGCCTGAGGCCACTCCTCCACTGCCGTCACATGCTTCGCGCCTTCAGAGAGGAAGGCGGTCAGTGTCCCCGCGCCTGAATACAGTTCAAGGATATTTCCGGGAAACTCACCTGCTGCCATCTTTGATGCGTACTTATAAAGCTCAAGAGCCTGTTCAGAATTGATCTGGAAGAAGGAAGATATCTCAAAGTTGAATCTGTACTTCCCAAGCCTTTCCTGCATGACAGGCTTGCCATGGATAGTTGAGAATTCATCTCCCCAGATGAAGTTGCCCTTTGAAATGTTTTTGTTGAAGACCATGCCCATTAGATCATCGGAATGTGTTGCAGCAATATTTGCAAGCTTTCGTATTTCATTTCCGTCAGCGGATCTTCCCGCGACAATTCCGCAAAGGCTCTGATCCGTAAATTTCGCTGTCCGGAAAACAAGGTGTCTTATAAGATCCATAAGATGGTGGCTTTTCTCATTCCACCCTATAAATCCTGAATCTTTCATGTCACTTATGAGTGAAACGACATTTGACTCAAGCTTTGGGAGAAGGACAGGACATACTGTAAACGGAACAATATCGTGGCTCCTGTTTTTGTAGAAGCCGGCAAGAAACTTATCCCTGCGGTCAGCCTGAACAGGTATAGATGCTTTGTTTCTGTAACCCCACTGAGAAGGTGAGGGTATACATCCATCAACGCAGGGATCAGGGACTCCCCCGATCCTTTTGATCGCGTCATATACAGTCTTTCTCTTTAATTCAAGCTGTGACGGGTAATCTATATGCTGCAGCTGACAGCCTCCGCATTTCCCGTAGACCGGACAAAGCGGTTTTATTCTTATTGGTGAGTCATTATGCCTCTCAATGACTTTTGCGGTCGCGTAATTTTTCTTTGACCGGACTATACGACAAGTAACCTCCTCTTCAGGAAGCGCATCGGGAACAAAGACAACGAAACGCTCGTCTCCGAGCCTGATTATGCCCTCTCCTTCGTTGTTTATCTCTGAGATCCTGAGTTTTTTTATTTCTCCCTGAATCATATTTTTCCTCCAAATAATACATATATAAAAGGGGACGGGGAAATCTCCCCGTCCCCTCTGAAATTATAACAGATACTTAATTTACTTCCTTGCGGCCATTGCCTCTGCCATCATGTCATAGCCGTATTGGAAGGCTTTGGAGTTTAGTTCTTCCGTACCCTTGGGGACCCTGGCCAGAATGGCTGTCCTGATCGCCTCAGGTTTTGTAAGGTTCTTTACTTCAAGGACCTTGGCAGCTGTACCGAGTGCCACCATATTGACAACAAGCTCACGCCCGAGTTTTTCCCTTGCTGTCCTTACTATCGGGAGAAGGTAAACGTCGGCATCAAGCTTCGGGGGCTCGGTTACAAAGAAATCATCAAGGATGACCGTTGCTCCCTTTGCTGTGTCATGGCTGTACTGGTCGCATGCTTTCTGAGTAAGGATGACCTGAAGGTTGGGATGCGCTGCCTTCGGGTAGTCTATCTCACTGCGGTCGTAGACGACTTCTGATTTGGAAGCTCCGCCGCGTGCTTCAGGACCGTATGCCTGGCTCTGTACTGAATTGAGGCCTTCTGTGTGAAGAGCAGCAGCCTCACCAAGGATCACTGCGGCGAGGATGACTCCCTGTCCGCCGGATCCAGCAACGCGTATTTCAAAACGTTCGCTCATGATCCGTTACCCCCTATGCTTTCTGAGCGCGTGCGATGATCTCATCATAGCGCTCAGTGTATTCGCGGGCATCTTCGATATTGACGAATTCGCCGATGATTATCTTGCCCTTGAGTTCTTCTGCAGTCATTGTGTCGGCCTTGGCCTTCATGACTGAATTGTCCTTAAGATAGTTGATGTTATCCATCGGACGGCTGCGCTTGTTCTTACGTCCGAACTGTGTGTGGCAGAAGGAGATGAGCTCGACTACAGCAAAGCCCTTCTTCTGGTGCTGGATCGCCTTTTTGAGTATCTGCTCGCACATTGCGGGCTGAGCGACTGTCGCGCGTGCAACATATGTTGCTCCGGCACCTTCTGCGAGTTTGCAGATGTCGAATGTGGGGTCGATCGCACCGTAGGGAGCTGTTGCTGCGAATGCGCCTTCCGGTGTTGTGGGGGAAGCCTGTCCGCCTGTCATGCCATAAATATTGTTGTTCATTACTACTGCCGTTATGCCTATGTTGCGGCGGCAGGCGTGGATGAAGTGGTTTCCGCCGATGGCAGTACCGTCGCCGTCACCCATGACGTTAACGATCGTCAGTTCAGGTTTGGCAAGCTTCACTCCTGTCGCAAAGGCAAGTGAACGCCCGTGTGCTGTATGGAGCGTACATGCATCAATATATCCGGGCATACGGCTTGAGCAACCGATACCTGAAGAGATGCATATCTTATCCTGGGGGATCTTAAGGTCTGCAAGGGCGCGGAGTATTGCGTGCATGATGATCCCATGTCCGCATCCGGGGCACCATATGTGTGGCATAAATTTGGTACGTAGGAGTTTTTTTACATCTTCGCGGGGCATAGTTACGCCACCTCCTTGATGAAGGACATGATCTGGTCTGGTTTGTAGAGTTCGCCGTTGATGAGGTTCTTGGCATGTACTTCGCATCTTCCTGCCACGGCTTTCTGTACTTCCCCTACCATCTGTCCTGCGTTGAGTTCGGGAACTATTATGTGCTTTACCCTTTTTGAGATCTCTGCGATCTCCTTGTCAGGGAAGGGCCAGAGTGTGATGGGGCGGAAATGTCCGACTTTGACTCCAAGGAGACGAAGTTCGCGGATCGCGCGAAGTGCGGAACGCGAAACACTTCCGTAGGAAACTACCATTACTTCTGCATCTTCCATGCTCTCTTCTTTGTATTCAACTATATCATCGCGGAAACGGTCGACCTTGCGGATGATACGGTTTGCTTTTTTATCTATCTCGTCTGCATCGTTTGTCGGGAATCCCCAGTCATTGCTTGTGAGGCCTGTTACATGCCAGCGATATCCGTCACCGAATGCTGCCATGGGGGGGACATCATCGTCGTCTGCCTTGTACGGTATGTATTCTTCAGGGCAGACTGCGGGTTTTTTGCGGTCAACGATCTCATAAGTCCCGGGTTCAGGGATGACGATCTTTTCACGCATGTGACCGATGATCTCGTCAGCCATTACAAGCACGGGCTGACGGAAACGCTCAGCCATATTAAAAGCTTTTACTGTGATCTCATAGCATTCCTGGATCGAAGAAGGTGCATAAGCTATCGTTCCATGGTCGCCGTGGGTTCCCCATTTGGCCTGCATAACGTCGGCCTGTGAAACTTTGGTTGGAAGTCCTGTTGAGGGACCGCCGCGCTGAACGTCTGCAAGGACCATTGGAATTTCCGCTATATATGCATAGCCCAGAAGCTCCTGCTTCAGTGAAATGCCAGGGCCTGAGCTTCCTGTCATAGATTTAAGGCCGGCTATTGAAGCGCCTATTGTTGCTGCGATACCGCCGATCTCATCTTCCATCTGAACGAACTTTCCGCCAAGTCTTGGAAGCTCTTCAGACATAACTTCCATGATCTCTGTTGAAGGGGTTATCGGATAACCGCCAAAAAACCTGCATCCGGCGGCAACTGCTCCCATAGCTATTGCTTTGTTGCCCTGCCAGAATTCAACCTGAGCCATATTTAGTCACGCTCCTTAACTGTTATTGCCATATCCGGGCAGATGTTGTCGCACTGGTGGCATCCAATGCAATCATCAGGGCGTGCAGGCACAGACTTAACCTGCTCGCTCAGTTCAAGAACTTTCTTAGGGCATATAGCGATACAGAGACCACATCCTTTGCACCATTTGGCCAATACATCGATGTCGAACTTCTTCGCCAAAAAACCCACCTTCCTTCCCCACATCTAATCATATTTGTCTGTCAACCATCAATAGTATCGATTGGCATAACCTCGGGTATTATGACAAAGATTTCACATTTATTCAAGGAAAAGAATAAATTCTTTATATTCTGACAATAGTATTCATATATATGAAGCCGGACCGATGTCCGGTTCACGGAGATAAGCTCCCTGTATCATTTCAGGGGATATTGAAAGCTCTTTGTAGTATTCACCGATCAAAGCTGTCTGTCCCGGTCTTCCAGCTGCCCTCGGCAATATATTATTTGGAAGTGCCGAAAACTCTTTGAAGAGAGCCACGTCATTGCCCACAAGTAATGTCTCCGGATAGAGCATCAGAAAATCAGCAAATTCTGCAGCCGGACAGAATTTTGGGTATACAAAGGGCTTAAGCTCTCTTCCGTCAGAAAAATACAGCGCGCAGTAAATGCAGTTCTGCCTTGCCTTTACGACCGGAGCAAGCGGTATGCCCATAGTTCTGAGGTCATGGACGAATGTTTCAAGCGACGAAACAGGCAGTATTTTTATTCCGAGGCCTTTTGCCAGGGCTGCCGAGTATGCGATGCCGGTCCTTATGCCGGTGTAGTATCCGGGGCCGTTTGCTGCTGCTATCAGTTCCAGTTCTGACATCTTCACAGAGCTGTCAGAGAGCATCTTTTCTACTATAAGCGGCAGGCGTGATGACTGCTGCCTTCCGAGTTCAAGGCTTGCCTCAGATAATACCGCCCCGTCAGAAGCAATGGCCACGTTTGTAAATTTAGTCGTGCAGTCTATTCCCAGGATCTTCATATTCTCCCTCTTTTTTGCGTAATGTATCTGAGACTTCTTCTGAAAGTTTGCTCAACATTTCTATGGCTCTGTTTCCCAATGCCCTGACCGTTATCGTTCTGGAATTTTCATTTTGGTTCTCACTGGTTATAGTTATGTCCAGGGTGTCCTTCTGCGGCGGGGTATGCCACCTTTCAGCCCATTCAACGACCAGAAGGCATCCGCTGTCTATGTAATTTTCAAAATCAAGGGCATCGGCTTCTACGTGTGAATCCAGCCTGTAAAGGTCTGCGTGTATCAGCGGCATATCTCCCTCGTGTTCTGCGATAAGAATGAATGTCGGGCTTTTTATTCCGCAGTATCCGAGCGCTTTGCCTATCCCCTGAGTCAGAAGGGTCTTGCCCATTCCAAGGCCTCCATGAAGAAGTATTGTCAGACCGGGGAATGCCAGCCTGCCGACAGATGCTCCCAGCGAGCGGGTCTCCTCTTCGCAAAACGTGATTATCTGCATTGTCTCAGTTGAGTGCGAAAGGCAGAGCATCTGCTATCTCCCTTGAAAGCGTTCCACGGACTCCGTATTTTTTTTCTAAAAGCGATCCTGCCGCTGCATGTGCTGAAGCCGCAACAAGCAAAGCGTCGCGGATCGGCATGCCGGATGCCATCATAGCTCCGGCCGCACCGCTGAGGACATCGCCTGAACCGGGGACGGAAAGAGAGGGAGAACCGTCCTTGATTATTGTAATTTTTTTTCCTTTGGAACATACCACCGTGTCCATCCCCTTCAGCAGGACAGTGCCGGCAATTTGTAACATGGAGGAAGCCGCTTCCATTCTGGCCATATTGACCTCTTCCGGCGTTATCCCCAGCAACAGGGCGGCTTCTCCGCTGTGAGGAGTCAGTGCGGCATCTTCCCTGTAAGCCGGTTTATTGTCACCTGATAGAAAATAGAGGCCGTCGCCGTCTACCAACAGAGGTTTGTTCCAGTTCTTCCAGAACCATTCGATCACCGATCCGGAGGAAGCGCTTCTTCCAAGGCCGGGGCCTATGACGCAGGCCCCACATCTCTTTTCCCATTCCAGGACAGCTTCAGCAGCGCTCCCCGGAAGTATTTCATCTCCTTTGGTTTTCAGTGGCGCTAATATGGCTTCCGGAAGAAAGAGCGATGCGCTGTCGATCATGAAATCGGGCAGAGCAAGAACAACAAGTCCCGCGCCGGAACGCAACGCACCAAGTCCGGCCAGCATCGGCGCTCCCCTGTAATTTACAGATCCTCCGACAATGAGCAGTCCTCCCCTTTTGCCTTTATGGATGTCCCGTTGTACAACAGGAAGAAACTGTCGAATGTCCTCTTTGACGAATGACAGGATGCTCTCCTTATCAGCAAGGACCTTATCAGGAGATATCCCGATGTCCGCTGTTACGACAGTTCCGCAGTTCTCATAAGCCGGGGAGAAGCACATTCCCCATTTTGCTGCAAGAAATGTGACCGTCAGGTCCGCTTTTACACATGGATCATAAATTTTTCCGGTCATAGGGTCAATTCCGCTGGGTATGTCAAAGGCCACAACAGCCCTGTTGCTTTTGCATAGCCTTATCAGGCGTTCGACCTCTCCCCTTGGAGCCCCCTTCGAACCTGTGCCCAGAAGGGAATCGATCATGCAGTCAGCGGTGGCTGAAGCTTCTCTCAGTTCCCTGTCGGACAGATCACAAGAGCATTTTATCGTACAGTTTTGGTCTTTCAGCCTTATCAGTGAGTCAAGGGATATCTTTGCATCTCCTCTGTATGCGTCGATGTCTGACGATAAAATGACAGTGACTCCGAGTCCTTTGCTCAAAAAGGCCCTTGCGGCGACAAAGCCGTCCCCACCGTTGTTTCCCGGCCCGGCAAGGATAAGGAAGCTCAGTGCATCGGGGTATCTTTTTAATACTTCCCGCGCGGCGTTTGTCCCCGCGTTTTCCATGAGTGAGAGGGACGGTACCCCATACTTCTCCACCGCAAGGACGTCAGCCTCCCTGATATGTTCCGGGTCATAATAGTTCATCATCGGTTTTTCTCCAGTATAACTACAGCAACGGCTATCCCTGACTCATGGGAAATGGATAGGAAAACATTGTCTATTCCCTCGTTTGAAAGTTTTGTCAGCGTTTTTTGATCAAACACAAACCTGGGGCCGGATGGTGTCCTTTGAACCGGGCATGTATCGATGCCGAGTCCGGCGATCCCCCATCCTGTAGCTTTGGATAAGGCTTCACGGGCGGCAAATGCAGCGGCGTAATGAACAGCAGGGTCTGCTTTAGCTTCAGCATAGGCTATCTCTTCACAGGAGAAGACACGCTTGCAGAAGCCCTCCCTGGAAACGGCCTTGCGCATCCTGGAGATATCACAAACGTCTATTCCGATCCCGCGTATCATGGCAACACCTGCTTTTGCTGGCAATAATTTCGGGGACAGATGAAAAGTCGTTCTTTAAAGCACATCGGCCTTTTTCAGTTCACTTCGGATGATGTCGATCTGCCAGCTTTCAAGGGACTTTCTTCTGGCTGCCACTTTAAAATCCTTGATCAGTTTGTTTTTCCACTTTGTGCCGTATATTTCGGGTGCAAGTTTGATAGCCTTTACGGTCAGTTTTTCATAGTATTTGTGGTCTGTCGCCCATTTGCCCTTTCGGCCGGCATAAAGCCCTGCAAAATAACCCCATATATTATCTCGGTTCCTCGCAGATCTGGGATAGTCTTCCCGGATCTTTTTTTCATAGTCCCTTAAAAATTCTCCCGGGGACTTGTACTTCCTGAACTTGGAAGTCTCCTGTCCGTACACCCCGCTATTGCTCTCAATGCTGTTTTTTGATATGTAAGGCTTGTCCGCGCTGAGCCATTCCTTCGAGACTTTCAGTCCTGCTCCGTTATATCCGTTTGTCCAAAGTTCGCTGGTCCAATGTCCTGTTTCACAGGCGCTCTGGACAGTAACTGCGAAAGGCTGTATATGCTTATGTTTTCTTGCGAGCCTGTAAAACTCTGTCGTGGTCATTGCATCTGCCCCATGGCATGAAACAAGGGCGGCAATAACGGCCAGGATCAGCACGCTGATAAACTTTTTCATGTGATCTGTCCTCCGCAATGAAATTGAACTTTTTAATAATAGCATAATAAACACCGCCCACCAAACGCCGGATATATTCAAGGTGTGCGGGATATTGCGATCCCGCAGAGCCGCTGTAAGCAAAAACTGTTCTTCATCTGTTACAGCTGTTTTTATCCCGCTTGCAGAAACAGTTTGTTCCCACTACCCCACTGATTATCATAAGTGAACCGATCAAGTGATAGAAGTAGATATTTTCTTTCAGGAAGACCACTCCGGCAATTATCGATATGACTGTGCTCAGGTTAGTGAATACGCACATTTTGGAGGCGTCGATCTTTGAAAGCGCGTAATTGGTCAGCAGCGAAGTCACCAGCGATGAGAGGACACCGAGATATACGAAGGCAACAATGAATCCGGGTTCGCTGAGGGGGGCAAAAAAGCTGCCGGCAGTTCCCTTTATCACGTGTCTTGCGAGAGACATCGCATTAAAAAAGATAAAACTTATCACGATCATGATGTAGCTCATTTCAAGTATGGTAAAATTCCTTGCCAGCTTTTTGACCAGTATGCTGTATACCGAAAAAGAGAGGGCCGACAAAAGTATCATCGTTACTCCTTTGATATTTGTAAAATTAAGGCTTGCGCCTTTGTTGGCCGTGATGTAGACAACCCCGGCAACAGAAAGCATGACAGATAATTTCTGAAGCAGCGAAGTTTCTTCCCTTAAAAAATAAGAGGCAAGGATCAGCGTGAATACGGGCATCGAAGCGAGAAGAATACTTGCCTCGGAAGAGGTCAGATACTGAAGGCCGAACGTCTGGAAGGCAAAGAAGGACAAGGGATAGAACAGAGCAAGCGGAAGTATCTTTCTGACCCTCTCCCTTGTGAAGTCAAAGCTGATCCATCTGAAGGCAACGGGGATCATCACGGCGATAAAGGATGCGGTGAACCTGTATGCAAGCAGGTCCCACGGGGTGCTGTATCCCAGCCCGATCTTTGAGAACATGAAGGAGAGGCCTGTTATAAAAGTGTGGCCGATGGCTGCGGCGTACGCGAGACGCTCGCTCCTGTTTTTCATGGCTTTGCCCCGTCCGTCCGGCTGCATTATCCGGTTTGAGATCCGTCTGCCAATTTTTTTTGCAGATAATTCATTATGATCAGGGCATGATTTATTGAAGTATCCCTTGCGGTATACAAAAGGGTCAGCCGCTCACTTCGGCCAATTTCGAGAAGCTGAGATGCTGCCTTTTGTTTTGTCAGGTCCGTATCAATTTCCTCGGTGTATCTTTGCGCAAATTCATCAAACTTTTCCGGATCATGTCCGAACCAAACCCGAAGAGTCTGGCTGGGGGCAATATCTTTCATCCAGCAGTACAGGGCTGCCCTTTCCTTGGTCATTCCTCTGGGCCATAGGCGGTCGACCAGGATCCGTTTGCCGTCACCTGCTTCGACCGGGTCGTATATTCGTTTTATTTCAATGCTCATAGCGGCCGCTCCTTTCCCATGGTCTGACATCCTTCGGATCGAAGGATCATTATCTCTATTATAAGGGAGAGGCCACGGGGAGGGAAATGTGAGATGGTGCGAGAGAGGGGATTTGAACCCCTACGTCATGGACACGGGATCCTAAGTCCCGCGCGTCTGCCAATTCCGCCACTCTCGCATTTTACCTGCATTCAGAACAGGGTAGATTTTACCTTGCTTTTATACAAAGCGCAAGAAAGATTTACCGCGCTGAGAGCCCGCATTCCCTGGGTTAATTGAAAAACTAACTTCCACATATGGCAGTTCGAGATGGAAATTAGTCTTTCACCAAATTCCACCTGAATTCAGTTTTACAATGGATGGTTTA
>Ga0228536_1001847_pt1 | contig 16097 bp, 14 predicted proteins | sample SJ1Smetagenome_FD_168611 | JGI IMG/M metagenome (GOLD analysis project Ga0228536, IMG submission 168611) | Enriched culture of PCE-dechlorinating microbial communities from Ithaca, New York, USA - SJ1.S | ecosystem: Engineered > Modeled > Simulated communities (microbial... > Unclassified...
GTCGGTCTTCGTCATGGAAAATGTGGCTGAACTGCTTCGATCTCCGGAGATGGCGGAAATAAACAGCCGGGCTGAACAAAACGGCTTCCTTCTCCATGCGGCCGTGCTGAACGCCGCTGATTACGGGACCCCGCAAGTCAGGAAGAGAACGGTCACCATAGGCGCGAAAACCGACCTCTTTCCCTTCGGGATTCCTTTGCCGGAGCCGACTCATTCGGGCAGATGGCGGACGGTCCGCGAGGCAATAGGCGACCTCCCCGAGCCGGTCGGAACAGAAATACGGGATGAGCCGCCGCCTCTCGATCTGCATTTCGGAAGAAACCCCACCGCCATGAGCCTCGAACGGTACAGGGCCGTCCCTCCGGGCGGAAACAGGTTCGACCTTCAAAACAACGCACCCCACCTTCTTCCTGAATGCTGGCGGAAGAAAACGTCCGGAGGCACGGATCTTTTCGGCCGCCTGTGGTGGGACAGGCCTTCGGTCACTATCCGGACCGAATTTTTCAAGCCCGAAAAAGGGCGCTATCTCCATCCCGAAGACCATCGTCCCATAACCCACAGGGAAGCCGCCCGCCTCATGGGATTCCCCGATGATTTCGTTTTCCGGGGAAGCAAGACGGAAATCGCCCGGCAGATCGGCAACGCCGTCCCTCCCCGCCTGGCTTCCGCCGTAGCGATGCAGGTCAGGACCGCTCTTCGAAAATTGTTCGAAGAAACCGGAAAAAAACGGAGGGTTTCGTGATGGAAGGTTTTTTCACACAGGCGAGAAAACAACTCCATCTTCATATGTTGGCCGGACTCATCCGGGTAAACGAAAGAGGCGTTCCCAATTTTGCGGACGGCTCAAGCGTTCTCAGTTCGTCCATAGCCAGGGAAATGCTCCTTCTTCTGAAGGGAAAGGCCGGAACCGGCCCCCTGACGGCTCAAACGGCAGGGCTGGTTTTCGAGGATGTATGCCTTTCGTTTCTCAGGGACTGTTTTGTGAAAATAACCCATCTCCGCCCGGGAAAATGGGTTTTTTCCAGGAACCTTTCCATCGCGGGATTTGAGCAGTATAAACACCTTCTCGAGCTGGAATACCTGGCGGCGCTGCATCCGGAGCTTGCCACCGCCTTGGGGGGGAACTACATCATCAAGCCCGACATCGTTATATTCCGGGAACCGGAGGAGGATGACGAGATCAACCGGGAAGCCCCTATCGTGGACGGCGAATCCGCAGGCAGAACGGTTCTCAGGCAGGTCAACGGCGGAGGCTCCATTCTTCACGCCAGCGTTTCGTGCAAATGGACCCTCAGGAGCGACCGGAGCCAGAATTCGAGGACGGAGGCTTTAAACCTCATCCGCAACAGGAAGGGGCATCTACCCCATATTGTGGCGGTTACGGCGGAACCCATGCCGAGCCGCATCGCCTCCATCGCCCTTGGAACAGGGGACGTTGACTGCGTCTATCATTTCGCGCTCACGGAACTGAAAGAAGCGATAGAGCGCATCGGCTCGGAAGATTCTTCGGAGCTCATCCGCACCATGATCGAAGGAAACCGGCTGAAGGATATCAGCGACCTGCCCCTGGACCTGGCAGTCTGAACCACCGTGAACACCCTTTCGGAAGAGGACCGAAGACGGAATATGAGCCGTGTCCGCTCCAAGGACACGAAGCCGGAAGTTTTGCTCGGAAAGCTCCTCTTCAGGAAAGGATTCCCGGTTCCGCCTGCACGGAAGAAACCTTCCGGGAACCCCCGACATCGTTCTGCCGAAATTCCGGACTGTCATTTTCGTTCAAAAATGCTTCTGGCATCTTCATGACTGTAAAAGGGGAAGCCTTCCGGAAACACGGCGGGAATGGCGGAAAAGCAAACTGGAGAAAAACAGGGAACGGGACCGGTAGAACTTCCTCCTGCTGAACGAAATGGGATGGCGCGTGGCCATCGTATGGGAATGTGCCTTCAGAAAACACGGCCAGTATTCCAAAGAACACATCATTTCGGAGCTGTCGCTTTTTTTCCGCTCAAAGGATTTGTTTTTTCTGGAAATGCCGCCGTCAGCAAATGCGACGCCCAACCTCGCCCCCCCGCAGGAAAAAGTGAATTCCGGGGAAGAAAAAGAACCGATGGCGGAAATACCGAAATAGGGTATAATACCTCCGGCTTTTCTTCCGGAGGACCCTTTTTCGGAACAAGGGCCGATTTTCGAACGGAAGGAGGAATAACTCATGGATTGGGGAAGACAGCCTGCCGACACCATGGTGGTGGAGAGCAAGAACATCACCCTCAGGGATGTGGTCAATGCCGCAGCCAACGGCGTCGACACAGCCGAGGATCTCATGGAGCATCTCGGTCTCGAGGAAGGCGAAGCGGGAACGGAACATCTGCAGCCCATTCTTGACGTGTTTCTTCCGGCCATCGAACGCCTCCGGAGCGGAAGCTGCGGCGGCGGGTGAGCCGGCTGCTCCGGCAGCTGTTAGCTGCTGATCAAAGACAAAAAAGCCCGTACGCCCCTCTGAAGGGGGCTTCCGGGCTTTTTTTCTGCCCGTACGCCCATTGCCGGGAAGCACGGGCAAGGAGCTCCCCCGGACGGTTCCGGGCTCGAGCATTGCAAAATTCAAAAATACAGAGGTATAATTAGTTTTAAACGAAATGGCAATTCGTTATCCTGAACGAAACAGCCATACTTCAAACAGGGGAGGAGCTGTTTTCCCCGGCAGCTTCCGGATCCGGGGAAGTGTCAGGAGCCTCCGAAAAAAGAAGGAGGGACTCGTTGTGAAACTTGACGTCCGGTACGGAGCGAACCCGAACGATTTCAGGCACTACGATACCGATCGGCTGCGGAATGACTTCCTCATCAGCCGTCTGCTTATTCCCGAGGAGATCAGGATGGTCTACAGCCACATCGACCGCATCATCACCGGCGGGGCATGCCCGACCATACCCCTGTCGCTGGAATGCGGCAGGGAGATCGGGACGGAGTTTTTTCTCCAAAGACGTGAGATGGGGATCATCAACGTTGGGGCACCGGGAACGGTCATCGCCGACGGAGAGCGGTTCCTCCTCAAGAAGCTGGACGGCCTCTACCTGGGGGCAGGAAACAGAAGCATCATCTTCGAGAGCGAAAACCACGACGACCATGCCCATTTTTACTTCAGCAGCGCCCCCGCCCACACCTCCCACCCCAACTGCTACATCGACATCGAAAAGGCGAAAAAGGTAAAAACGGGGGACCCGGAAAAAGCCAACGTCCGAACCATCAACCAGTACATCCACCCCGAGGTGTGCGCCACGTGCCAGCTCATGATGGGGCTCACCCAGCTTGAAGCCGGCAGCGTCTGGAACACCATGCCGTGCCACACCCACGACCGGAGGATGGAAGTCTACTTCTACTTCGACATCCCCAAGGACGGCGTGACGTTCCACATCTTCGGCCAGCCGGAGGAAACCCGCCACATCGTCGTCCGGAACGAGGAGGCGGTCATCAACCCGAGCTGGTCCATCCACAGCGCGGCGGGGACCTCCAGCTACAGCTTCATCTGGAGCATGGCGGGGGAGAACCAGGAATTCACCGACATGGACCACGTTCCCATGTCGGCCATGAAGTAGCCGGAACAAGAAGCCCGGAAATCTCCCGCCAGGGGACTTCCGGGCTTCTTTGTTTTCGGAGTTTTCGGAGTTTTCCGGTTCACTTCACCCGCATGGAGTTCAGGATCACCGAGATGGAGCTGAAGGCCATGGCTCCCTCGGCGATGACGGGATGGAGCAGGGCCGCCATGGCCAGGGGAATGGCCACCACGTTATAGGCGAAGGCCCAGAAGAGGTTCTGCCGGATCACCGTGAAGGTCTTCCGTGAAATGGCCACGGCGTCGGCCAGCCGGGAGATGCCTCCTTTGACGATGACGATGTCGGCGCTGTCGATGGCCAGGTCGGTGCCCGACCCCACGGCCACGCCGATGTCTGCTCCCTTGAGGGCCGCGGCGTCGTTCATTCCGTCGCCGGTCATGAGGACCTTGCCCCCCCGGGCCTGGAGCTGCCGCACAAGGTCCAGCTTGCCGTCGGGGCGGACCCCCGCGTGGACCTCGACGATCCCCACCCGGGCCGCCACCGCCCGGGCGGTCTTTTCGTTGTCCCCAGTGGCCATGACGCAGGTGATGCCCATTTCCGAAAGACGCTTCACGCCCTCCACCGCGTCCTCCCGGAGGGGGTCCTCCACGGCAAGAAAGCCTGCGAGCGCTCCCCCCCGCCGGACTTCCACCACGGTCCGGCCCAGGGAGAGATGCCCGTCGTACCGTGACGGGTCCCCGGGTTTCCCGACGAAGTATTCCACCCCGTCCACCACACCCCGGACACCCTCGCCGGTGATTTCCTCCACGCCGGCGACGGGACGCCGCTCAGCGGAGGACGAAGCGATGGCTTTCGCCAGGGGGTGGTTGGAGAAGGCCTCCACGGACGCCGCCGCCGCCAGGTCCTCTGCCGAAAGGTCGGTCTCGACCACGGAGGGACTTCCCTCGGTGATGGTGCCGGTCTTGTCCAGGACCACCACCGACACGTCCCGGGCGGTCTGGATGGCCTCGGCGTTGCGGATGATGAGCCCCTTGCGGGACGCGGCCCCCGTGCCGGTGATGAGGGCCATGGGCGTGGCGAGCCCCAGGGCGCACGGGCAGGCGATGACGATGGTGGTGATGAAGGCGAACACCGCCAGGGAGAGAGGGTCCCGCACGGAGGTCACCCAGGGGATCCACTGCCCGGCGCCGTCGAGGAAGGAGCCGAACCGCTCCGCCCCCCGGTACCAGAAGAAAGCGCTCACCAGGGCCAGGACCGCCACGCCGGGAACGAAGTAGTTGGTCACCCGGTCGGCGAAGGCCTGGATGGGTACCTTGGCCCCCTGGGCCTCCTGGATGAGGGAAACCATCTTCGCCAGGAAGCTGTCCTCTCCCACACGGGTGGTTTTCATCCGGAAGGGGCCGGTGAGGTTCAGCGACCCGCCGGTGACATCATCTCCGCTTCCCTTGGCCACGGGAAGGGATTCGCCGGTGATCATGGACTCGTCCACCGACGTGGCTCCCTCAGTTACGGCGCCGTCGGCGGGAATGCGCTCCCCGGGCTTCACCAGGAGCACCATTTCCTCCTTCACGGCCTCGATGGGGATCATAAGTTCCCGGCCGTCCTCCTCAAGCACCCGGGCCTCCCGGGCCTGGATGGACAGGAGGGAGCGTATCTCCTTGGACGCCTTGTCCCGGAGATGGGACTCGATGTACCTCCCCGTGAGGTGAAGGGCCATGATCATGGCTCCCACGGCTCCGAAGGAGGCCACGGGAAGGCCGAAATAGGCGAGGGCGCTGGTGGCCCACGCCGCAGTCGAGCCGGCCACCACGAGAACGTCCATGTTGGCGTGGAAATGGGTGAGGGCGATCCACGCCCCCTTCAGGGAGTCCCTTCCCGCCAGGAAGATCGCCACGGCCCCGCCCAGGAACTCCAGGGGATGGTAGAAGGGAACATGGCGGCCCAGCATGTGGAGCGCCATGAGGGCCATGAGAGGGGCCGTCGCCAGCCACGACACGGCCACGTTCTTCCGTATCCTCCTGTACCGGGTTTTCTCCAGGTCCTCGGGCCGCTCGTCCGACACGGAATACCCCGCGTTTTTCACGGCCGTCTCGAGTATTTCCCGGGGAATTTCCCGGTCAGATACCACGAAGGCCGTTTCGGTGGCCAGGTTCACCGCCGCGAAGACCACGCCGTCCACTTTCTTCAGGGAGCGCTCCACCATGCGGGAGCAGGTGGCGCAGGTCATCCCCGTGACGGTGAGGCTCGTCTTGAACTGCTGCTCTTTCGTTTCGTTCATGATGACCTCCGAAAAAATGAAAAGCCCCTTTCCGCGAAGAAAGGGGGTCTGATGCCCGTCGAACCGGTCCGGCTACTGCTTCAGGACTGCGTCATAGCCCGCTTCATCGATGGCGGCACGAACGGCCTCGCTGTCGGCGGCCTCGACGGTCACGGTCTTCGTCTCCAGCGCAACGTCAAAACCGGAAAACCCCGCTTCCTCGAGAGCCTTCGTTATTCTCATTTTGCAGTGGCCGCAGGACATGTCGGGTACTGAAAACACATATTTGCCCATGGGTGGTCCCTCCTCGGCAATGATGTTCGATGAAATAAACTTTCCCGGGAAAAATTATATACCATCATGGGTATGGAATGCCAGCGGACGCAGGGGAATTCCTACAAAATAAGTAATCTATGCAGGTAAAAGCGGAACGGGAAAATCAGGTTGTGAGGCATCCGCTGTCCAGGCTCCAGGCGGCAGGAAAAAGCCGTCCGGTGAATTCGGGATCGTGGCTGACCGCCACGATGGCCTCCCGGCGGGAGAGCATCCACTCCTCGAACCGGGCCTGCCATCCGGGGTCGAATTCCCTGGTGGGCTCGTCCAGCAGCAGGAGATCCCCCTCCCGGACTGAAAGGGAGGCCACCGCGACCATCCTCCGCTCGGCGGCGTTCAGGTCGAGGGGGTGCTTCTCCTCCTTCCCGGAGAGCCCCGTCGCAGAGAGGGCCTGCCGCATACATTCCACGCGCTCGTCCGGTGACAGGGGAGACTTCCTGAGGGAAAAGAGCACTTCCCCGGCCACGGTGGAGTGAAAGATCTGCCGTTCGGCGTCCTGGAAGAGAAAGCCTATCCGGGCGGCCCGTTCTCCGGGAGCCATGGAGCCCACGGAAACACCTCCCAGCAGGACCGCTCCGTTTTCAGGCTCGAGAAGTCCCGCGCAGAGACGCATAAGGGTTGATTTTCCGGCGCCGTTCGGTCCCGTGAGGGCGGCCCGCTCTCCCGGGCGGAGGACGGCGGTCACCGACCGGAGGAGGGGAGAGGATTCCCCCTTCCACCGGAAGGAAAGATCGTCGATGACCAGCACCGGCCGGTCGTCCCTCTGTCGGGGGGAAAGGGAAGGGCCTGATGACTGACGCTTGACCAAAACAGGCGAGAGCCCGGGGAGCAGACGGCCGTCCCGGAAATGCCCTCCCGGTGGAAACCACGGTGAAGAGGTGTTCCCCGGCTTTTCGAGGACCACCAGGGCCGAGCCCGTTTCCAGGGCCTGCCGGCGGAGAACGGAGGCGAGGGAGTGCCGGTCGGCGGGATGGATCCGGGAAAAAGCCTCGTCGAGAACCAGCAGCCGGGGGTTCATGGCAAGAGCAGAGGCGAGGGCCAGCTTCTGGGCTTCCCCGCCCGAGAGGCACGCCGGGTTCCGGTCGCCGAGGTGGGCGATGCCCGCGAGATCGAGGGCCCGTTCCACCCGGGCGCGGATTTCCGCCGGAGGGACCGCCAGGTTTTCCGGACCGAAAGCCACTTCCTCCCGGACCGTGAAGGTGCATCCTGAGAGGGAGAGGACAGGGTTCTGCTGCACGGCCTGCACGTCCGGCGACCAGGCGAGGCAGCTCCTCGCTGTCACGTTTTCCCCGAGCACCCGGACTTCTCCGGCGATGGAGCCGCTCCTGTGCTCCGGCACGGCCCCGGAGAGCATGGAGGCCAGGGTGGATTTTCCGCTCCCGTTGCCCCCTTCAAGGAATGCGGCTTCTCCAGGCGCAACGGAAAACTCTGGAATCTCCAGGAGGGGTGCCGGTTCTCCGGGGGCGAGGAAAGCGGCCTCCCTCACTGCGGCCATTGTCCCGTGGAATTTCGGGGGGGCCGGTTCGAGGGCAGGCCGGGGACCCGTCTTCTCCTCCCCGGCGAGGGACGACCTGCGGGGAAAGAGTCCGAAGCCCTTCATGTCGAGAGCGGCGCTCCTGGCGGGCAGTTCGTTCAGCAGGCCGAGGACCAGGGGAAAGACCAGCGCCGTCAGGGAGGACGCCCGTTCAAAGAAGGTGCCGTGGACCGGGACTCCCCGGGAAAGCTGGGCCTCCCGCACCTGGACGGCCCTCGTCCGTATCTGCCCGGCCAGCAGCAGCGGGCTGGCCAGGAGAAAAGCCCAGGAGGCAGGAAGCCTGCCCGCGAAGAGGGAACGGATCAGAACCGGTGGAGGAACGTATTCAAGCCAGAGCCGGCTCGCGGAGACAACGGAGAGGATGCGGAGCCACAGGCCGAAAGCCCACACGGCCCGGGACGACCGGACGGGTCCTCCAAAGAAAAGCTGGAGGGCGCCGCCGTGGATCAGCCAGAAACCGAAGGCCAGGGGAAGCATGAAGAGGGCGATGGCCTTGGCATGGCGCCTCCCCCTCGGCCAGAGGAAGACCGCCCCCGCCGAGAGTCCCGCCATGACGGCGGCAAAGGGAAAGGCCGGGAGCCCCATGGAGCCTCCGACCCACACTGCCCAGAGGAGAAAGGACCTGAAGGGGCCGATTTTTCTCACGTTCGCTCAGGCCACGTTTTCCGCACCGGGGAAGAGACTCCGGATCCTTCCGGGAAGCTGCCGCACCACAGCCTGGGCCACGAGGCAGGCCACGATCTTGTCCACGAGGTTGGTCCAGATTACCGTCAGGGCGACGGACTGGAGGAGTTTCTGCCCCACGGCTATCAGATAGGCCACGAAGAAATCCGCTCCCGATCCGGTCACGCCGCCGAACAGGAAGGTCCGGATGGGCGTGGCGACGAGGGTCACGAAAAGGGTGATCACCACGCCGGCAACCACGGCGCCCGCGAGGCTGCGGAACAGCCCCTTCCGGGCCGCCAGTCCCGCCACGAGGCCGATGACCATGGCCACGGGAGCGAAGGCCGCCGCCACGGGACCGGAAATGACGCCCCACAGCAGGTTGGTGAAGAGCCCCGTGGCCATTCCCACCCACGGGCCCATGAGGAGGGCAGCCAGGACGGTGCCGATGGAATCGAGGAAGATGGGCAGCTTGAGTGTGGAGGCCGCCTGCCCAAGGCCGATGTTCAGCGCGATGCACAGTGCGATAAGTACCAGGGTTCTGTTTTTCATCATTCAATCTCCTTTTTCGTTGGCGCGGCGGCGGACCGCCAGCTCCATGTAGGTTGACGACGGACAGTGCTCCCTGGAGAACCGCAGCTCGGGGAGTTCTCCGAGGATGATCTCCATGGTGGTGCGCACAATGCACCCTTCCATCACATGCCCACCGACAACCCTGCCTTCAGGATCGGACAGGGACGCGTGGAGGTGCTCACCTCCTGCTTCCGCCGTTCCCGAGAGGGAGACCGTTTCAAAACACCCTTCAAGAATCGTTCCGTCCGGTTTTCCGGCATACCTGAGGCAGGCCCTGGAAAGGCTGCCCGCGGCGGCCGCCACGAAACCTGCCCGGACGCCTTCGGACCTGACGGCGTTCCGGATTCCCTCAAGCAGGTCCTCTCCGGGAGAGAGCCTGAAGGCAAAAAAACGGCCGGAGGACCCGGCACAGTTTGAATCGGTCATATCGTTCCCCTCCTGCAATATTTTCCGGAATGCATCCCGTGCACCGGGAGGCCTGTCATGTAAGGAACCGCGCCATGATCTCACCTCCAATACATATATAATCCGGCATGAAAATTATAACAATAAAAGGAGAAGTGGGAAAGAAGGACGGCCGTGTTTCTTCCTTTTCCACAATCGCTTCTTTCGTTCTTTTCCGAGGTGAAATACGGGGGCTGTTCTGTGGTATCTTTTCCCTGCCGGGCCGTTCCGTTCCACGGCGGAGTTTTTTCATCCCATACGGAAGGGGAGCGGATCCGCTGTTTCGCTAAATAAAGGAGCGGCAGGGAAACATCAGCTCAAAAGGGGAGATGAAAAAATGAATCTTCTTTTCCGGGCAATGAGGATCCTGCTTCTTTCCGCGGCGGTTTTCTCGGGAGTGCCTCTGTATCCTGCGGCGCTGTCCGCAGATACCGGGCTGCTCCCGTCCCGGGACCTGAAGAAGGGACTCGTGATCCTGGTGAAGTTTCCCGGACTGGACCCCGGGATCGAAAGGGAAGAGATCGCCAGGCGGTTCCGGAGGCTCGACCACTACGTGAAGGAGATGTCGTACGGGAAGGCGGCCGTGGAGACGGACCTCACGGAATGGTACGGGATGCCCCTGCCTGTGGGGAAATACGCCATCTCCCCCTCGAACCTGAAGGTGGACAAATCGAGGGTGAGCAGGCTCATCCAGGATGCCGTCGACGCCGCCGGCAGGGACCATGATTTTTCCCGCTACACCTTCGTCGTCCTGTTCCTGGGGGCAAAATTCCGGGAATACGGCATGATCGGCCTCTGCGGGTATCCGGGAATGCTCGGGTGGAGCCGGGACACGAAACTGAAGACAAAGGACGGCCGGACCGTCCCCGGCGGCGTGGCCATATTCACGTCCCGGGCCCACCTGGGGACCCTCTTCCACGACTGCGCCCACGTCTGGGGAGGGGTGCGGGACGGGAAACGGGTTCTTCCCTGCCTGTACGACCACGACCTCCAGGAGAAACACCCCACCCGGGACAGGGGATGGGAGAGGGCCCTCATCAACATGGGGTACTGGGATCCCATGTCGTGCCACATGATCTCCTTCGATGCGCCCCCTCCGGGAATATCCTCCTGGACGAAGATCAGGCTCGGATGGCTTCCTCCGGAGAAGATCGCCGTGGTAAACCCCGACGACAACCGGGAGGTCGTGCTGGGCCCCCTGGGTGAGAGGTCCCCGGAGGTGCTCGCCCTGAAGATTCTACTGACGGAACACACCTATTACCTCGTGGAGAACCGGCGGAAAACCGGCACCTTCGACAGCGTCCTCCCCGGTGAAGGCGTCCTGGTAATGTACTGCGACGACAGGATCGCCGAGTGCAGGCACGGAAAGTCCCCTGTAAAGCTCAGAAACGCCGATCCCCGGATGCCGGGTCTCAGGGGGGCCGCCTTCCGGCTGCCGGACCGTCCGGCGTTCACCGACAGGGAGAACGGAATAGAGATCACCCTGGTGGAGGAAACCGGGTTTTCCTATACAGTTCGGGTCGGCAGGATTCACCCCATGCCGTAGGAAGACCGCCGGACGATTTTCCACCGGTTTCGCAGCCATGGCCGGCCTTCTTTTTTCCGGCGGAGAAGACACACGGCATCAGGGAGAATCTCTTTGCGGGGGTCTTGAGGCATGAACGCCGGAATTGAAAAAAATCCTGCCGGGTATATACTGGGGGAAAGTCAGAAAATCCCGTTTTGCTCCTTTCGCGGGAAAGGTAGGTACACGATGTGAAAAAAGTGTGCCGACTCCATGCAAGCAGGATTTTTTCTCGAGGATGTACCTGGTCAGAAAAAAATAGAAGGAGGTCTTCATCGTGACATACAGCCCCCCTGCAGGAAGTTCCATGACGAACACCAGAATGAGAACACCGGAAAATATTTCCCCGTTCTCGGGAATGTGCACTGTCTGCGCCGCAGACTGCATAGGGCCATGCGAGATCGGACTGTCCGCTGTGAGGGGTACCGAGGCGATCTACCCCTACAAGACGAATATCAACCAGTTCGCCTCGGAAAAGAATTACCCCCTGGATTTTTCCCACTTCAACATCAACGGCCGGGTCTTCGGCGCCTTCGGAACGGATGAAAACGCCGACAGCGCGACCTGGGCAAAGGTAAATCTCGATGCCGTCTTCGGATTGGAGAACAGAGTGAATCTGACCGCTCCCATCGTCTTTCCCGCCATGGCAAAGCTCAACTGGCAGGACTACTACGCAGGAGCGGCCCTTGCTGGCGTCGCCGTGGTGATCGGTGAAGACGTTATCGCCAAGGACGGGGATCTCGTCCTCGAAAACGGACTCGTCCAGTCCTCTCCTTTAATGGAGGCAATGCTGTCGGCTTTCCGCACATTCCATCGGGGATACGGAGACATTATCCTTCAGGCCAATTACGACGACGAGAGACAGAAATCCCTCGACTACGGAATCACCAGGCTCGGCGTAAAATCCGTGGAACTGAAATTCGGCCAGGGCTCAAAGGGCATCCAGGGAATGAACCGCATTACGGATTTCGAGGAGGCCCTGAAGTTCAGGAAAAGGGGGTATGTGGTCTATCCCGACCCCACTGACCCCCGGGTGGCGGAAAATCATCAAAAGGGCATCGGCCAGGTCTTTGAACGATTGGGGCAACTTCCCTTCTGGAACGAGGATTTTCTTGTCCAGAGGGTCGCAGAACTCAGAAACCTCGGAGCGGAGCGGGTATGCTTCAAAGTCGGCCCCTTCGACCCACGGGATCTCCTCCGGATCCTCAAGGCCGCGTCACAAGCCGGCGTCGACATGGTCACCTTCGACGGAGGCGGGGGTGGTTCTGGCAGCAGCCCCGCCAAGATGATGAATGAATGGGGAATCCCCACCGTCTACATGGAGAGCCTGCTCTATGACATGCTGAAGAAAATGTACGAAAAAAACTATTCCCTGCCCCAGGTCGTCATAGCCGGAGGTTTCGCCCTGGAAGACCAGATATACAAGGGGCTGGCGCTCGGTGCGCCCTATATCGGCCTCGTGGGCGTCGGCCGGGCTGCCATGGCTGCCGCCATGACGGGCAGCCAGATCGGCAAGATGATAGAAGAAGGGAACGTCCCCAAGAATCTCCAGAGATTCGGCTCCACCCGGGATGAAATTTTCGAGGGAGTCCGGGAACTGAAGGAGTTCTACGGGAACGATGTGAAGGACATATCAACGGGGGCGATCGGCGTGTACTCCTACCTTCGCAGAATTTCCGCGGGGCTGCGCCAGATGATGGCCCTGAACAGAAAATTTTCCCTGAAGCATATAGAGAGAAACGATATCGTCCCGCTCACCGAGCTTGCCGCCCGGGTGACAGGCCTGAAGACCTACAAGGAGATCGCGGACGAGGAGATCGCAAAGCTGTAATTGTATTCCCGACCCGTTCAAAGCGGCTGAATACGCTTCCCGGTCTTTTGCTCTCTTTTTGTTGTGTTCCATCCGGGAATTTCCTTCGTGCCCCGCGACACTGAAACACAGCTGGCGCATACCTGAATCCGGCCAAAAAATTGCAATAAAATACAAACAGGGAAAAGCCGGACGCTTTTCCCTGTTTGTTTCAATGGGACATGTGATATCATAATGATTCATACAATAGAGCATATTGGCATTTTTCTGCAATCTCGTCCGCAGATGTTTGAACGGGTTCTTCAGGCAGAATAAAACCGGGTTTTCCGGGGAGGGAATTCTGTGCGAGCCAAGGGAATATTCTTTTTACTCGTTCTCCTGCAGGTTTCTGTTTCAGCCGGGTGCGCGGCTGAAAGGTTCCGGATCCTGAACGTCAACAGCTATACTGCCGAATGGTCATGGACACGGGAACAGATCGACGGAATCATCGAAGGTATCGGAAATCAGGACCTGGAGCTGCGTACAGTTGACCTTGACGCAAAAAGCATGTCCGGAGGCAGGCCGGAACGACGAATTCGTATGGCCGCTGAAATCACAGAGACACGGGAACCTCACCTGATCTTTCTTACGGATGATACAGCCCTGGAAAAAATCGGGACGCTCTATGCGGATTCACCTGTCCCAGTGGTGTTTTCAGGCATTGACGGTGACCCCTCGGATTACGGGCTGGACGAAGCCAGGAATATGACCGGAGTTGTGGAACGTGAACACTTTACCGGAACCATCAGGCTCCTGAAAAGCATATGGGCCGGGGAGATACGGCGAATTGCGGTCATTCTCGACAGTTCTCCCACCTGGGACCGGGTGAGGGAACGGATGGAGGAGGAGACCGCACGGTGCGGGATAATCGAGATTGCCGAGTGGATCCGGCCGGAGACATTCGACGAATTCAAGTCCTCCATGTTACGGATACAGAACATGGTGGACGCCGTCGGGGTTCTCGGGATCTTCAATTTATCCGACGGCGCCACCTTCACTGACTACGGCGAGATTCTGCGGTGGACAGCCGAAAACAGCAGACTGCCGGATTTTTCATTCTGGAGCTCCAGGGTCGAACGGGGAACCCTGTGCGCCCTCATGGTCTCGGGGACGGAGCAGGGACGGCCGGCAGGAAAATTTGCCCGGAAAATCCTCGTTGAAAAAGTGCCTCCTTCGGCCATAGCGGCCGCACAAACGACGACAGGACACCCTGTGATCTCGCTTGCAAGGACGAAAAAAATGGGGATTGGCATTCGATCTGCAATTCTGCTCGAATCAACCGTGTTCCCGCGGTTTCTCTGGGATAAGTGAAACAGCCGGGTTTCACTCCGAAGAGAGAGAGTATGTTCGGAAAGGGCAGAATACACCAGCGAGTCAACCTGATTTCATTGCTGTTCTCCTCCCTTGCGGCGATTATTCTCCTCGCCGGAGGGGGCCTGGCCCTTTATGCCCAGCAGGGGGACAATGCGGGTTCAAGGGCGGCGCTGGCCGCAGGTGCGCTTTCGCAAAAGGGAGAGAGACTTCTCCGCCTGGAGCTGAAACTGGGGGACTTCCTCGGCTTCAATGAACAATGTGCAGAGGTCGTTGAAAACGATCCCCTTCTTGCAGGTGCCGCAGTTTTCACCAAACGCCGGGAACTATTGTACGGAACTCCGGAAACCCTGAAAATTTCAGTTCCGCGCCAGTCAGGGGGAGAACTTCCTCTCCGCCCCGATCCATACAACCGCTTCCGCCTGGTTTGCGGTCCAGCCGGTCAAAATGCCTGACGGCGCCACAGCCGGATATGCCGTCGCATTTATCCGGGGTGAGGCCGTCCTCTTCAAAACGTTCCGCTCGCTTGTTTTTCTTCTCATGGGCGGGCTTATACTTCTTATCCTTATTCTCTGGGTGCAGAACAGGATATTCTGGCATCTCGTGGGTGCTCCGCTTGCTGAAATGGTCGCGGCCGCCGATTCCCTTGATTCCGACAGACCTGAGCAGTTATCCAGCTTTTCAGCCCTTATGAAAAAAAAGAATCCCCCAGATATAAACAGCATATACGAGGCACTGCACCGACTTTTTATCCGCCTGAAGGAAGCCAGAGGCGAACTGCTGAGACAGAACGAAAACCTTGAGACCCTTGTGAAAATACGGACCGAACAGCTTGAACACGCAAAAATACTGCTCAAGGAGGATATCGACCGGAGGAAAAACCTCGAAGAGGAGCTTCGTTCGATTGCCGAAAGAGACACCCTCACCGGCCTGCTGAACAGACATTCCATGGAGGCAAGAACGGATTCCCTTCTTTCGAGGGCGGGGAACAAAGGCTCTTACTCGGCCATGCCGTATATCGACCTGGACCACTTCAAGGAAGTAAACGACAAGATGGGGCACGAGACCGGCGATAGGCTCCTCGTGGAAGTTTCCCGGAGGCTTTCTTCTGCTGTCCGTGAAACGGACGTGGTTGCACGTATTGGAGGGGACGAGTTCGTAATCGTTCTGGGAGATCTGCCCGATTCAGGCCTCGCAGCTACAATCGCAGAAAAGATCAGGATTTCCATCAACCTCCCGTTTGTTTTCGAAAACACGGAAGTCTCTGTCAGCCCTTCCATAGGGGTCAGTATTTTCCCGAATGACGGGAAGGACATGAGATCGCTTTTGAAAAAAGCGGATGCTGCAATGTACAGCGCAAAATCGAAAGGAAGAAACACTTGCTGCTGCTTTTCAGGTAAATAGTCTCCTGTTCGGAAATAAAAGGATATTTTCCCCGGCAAAGACGTAAAATAAATAGTATCAGGGACAGGAGCAGTCCATTGATGTCCGTGTTGAAGACCTCGGCAATGGCTATTTACAGCAGTTGCGACCGAACCTGGTGTCGCCGCGGCACGGAACATTCATTATTGCCGGCAGGACGGTGTCTGTCTCGTTGAAAGCAATAACACAGATGAGGGTTCCGGTACGCCGCAGGGCTCAGGTTCCTTCCGAGATCCCGGACCATGGATCCCTGACAAGCGCAGGGAAGGTGACCCGCAGCGGCCTTTAGTCTGCCGGGAACAAGAAACGGGAGAAACAGCCTTGAAGTAAACGCCGTTTCTCCCGTTTTGGCAGTTCTGAAGAATCGCTCTCAGTTCATTGCATTCCGGAAAATTCCGGACAGATCAAGAGTCTGTCCAAAAACTATTTGCCAGCCATCATTGCGGCGACGTCTTCTTCAACAGTGCTGATAGGCTTGATATCGAAGTTTTTCACCAGGACATCGGCCACATTGGGGGAAAGGAACCCGGGAAGGGTGGGCCCGAGGCGGATGCCCTTCACACCCAGTGAAAGAAGTGCCAGCAGTACGGCAACAGCCT